>OHIL01000057.1_pt1 | contig 52663 bp, 41 predicted proteins | sample 1568231 | NCBI WGS metagenome assembly OHIL01 (sample SAMEA3879565, study PRJEB24766) | human gut metagenome | biome: human-associated habitat; feature: feces | place: USA | collected 1985/1987 | reverse complement strand
GTAAAAATAATGCTCTTGGCACATATATAAAAATAATTTTGACCACCTACTTATATAGCTATGGCGTATTGCCTGATGGCTATCGGATTCCGCTTTACAGCTATAGGATATTGCAAGCAATCGATAGAACTAAAGTCTCTATGACCGTCATCCCGCAACGTCCTTATACGATTTCAATCTTGCTCTTTCCCCCTGCGGGTTGCTTGACCAGTCGGATTTGCGGACTGATTTGGGAGCGTATCTGGTCGGTGTGGCTGATGACGCCCACTTTTCTGCCCTGCGCATTCTCAAGGTTGGAGAGCGCCGACATAACGAGGTCGAGAGAGGCGTGGTCGAGGTTGCCGAACCCCTCGTCGATGAAGAGGCTACCGATGCTCAGATTGTGGCTCGAGAGCGTGGCAAGTCCCAAGGCCAGCGCGAGACTGACAACGAAGGTTTCGCCGCCAGAAAGCGAACTGACGTAGCGGTGCTCGTCAAACATGTCGCGGTCGATGATTTCCAGCGTGAGCGTGCCAGGCATGTTGCGGAGCTCATAGCGCGGCGAGAGTTGGCGCAACTGGGCGTTGGCGTGGCTGACCAGGAAGCCAAACGTGTAGCTCTGGGCCAGTTCGCGGAATTTCTTGCCGTCGGCACTACCCAAGAGCGCATCGAGACGACGCCACTCTTCTGCGTTGACACGCGCCGCTTCGAGGTCTTTCAATCGACTGGCGGCCCGTTGCTCACTGTCTTCATGCTGCTTAAGACAGAGGTTAAGACTGAGCACATGCGCTTTCTGCACGTCGATTTCCTGAAGGAGCGATGCCTCGCTGGCCTTCAGACTTTCGCGCGTCTCGTCGCCCGTGCCAGAGGGCTGGCTGGGCTTGCTGCGCAATGCCAAGAGGGCTTCGCGAGCCGTTTGGAGACGTGTGCTGGCAAGCGTGAGCTGCTTTCTCGCCTCGTCAAGGCGGTCGCGCAGTTGTTTCCAGTCACAATGCTCCGAGAAGATTTTCTCAAGTTCGGCAAACTGCATCGGCGAATGCGTGGAATTGAATTTAACAATCCACACGTCGAGGTCGGCCATTCGCTGGCTCAATTCTCCCTGCCGCGTCATGCGCGTCTGCAAAAGATTCTGCTGCGTTCCCTGCAACTGTCGCAGGCGTCCAGAAGCCTGTTCGTTCACGCCACGTGCCAGCGATTCCTTCTGACGTGCCGCCGCGATTTCCGCCGAGAGAAGCTCCTCTTCCTTTTCTGGCGTCGTATTGTTGAAAAGCCTTGAAAGCTCGTCGCGCTTGGCTTGCAGGCGTTCCTGCATGGCCTCCTTTGCCTCCACAGCCTGCGTGTATTGCTGGCGGGCCTCATTCAGGCGGTTGCTCAGAGCCTTCACCTCCTCATGAAGGAGTTCGCAGGCACGCCGCTGCTCGTCGAGGTTCTTGCACGTGTTGAGCCAGTCGTCGTGGAGCGTCGATAGGCGCAGGCGGAAGTTGTCGGGATTGTTTTTCCATTCCGAAAACCATCCAGAGAGCGTCACCATCGAGTCGAGGTCCTGGTAAAGCTCACTGCATGAGCGGTCGGACTTCGTCAAGATTTCCTCCTGCTCCTCAGCAGAAGCCGCCGCCACGCGATATTGCGTGTTGAGGTCATTGATATGGTCGCGATCTTCCGCCATCTGCGCTTCGAGAACACTGATTTGCTCGTTAAGGCGGTTGATGTGGCCCTGGTGGAAGTTAAACGTTTCCAGTTCCTTCTCCGCCTCAGAAGCCGCGCGGCGCGTATTGTCGATAAGCAGGCCAATCATGAGGCGGCGTGCATCGCGTGCCACAGAAGGCGAGCAATCGGCAAACGAATTATCGAGATAGGCATACGCATGCCACTGTTCCACATCTGCCCTCTGTCGTGCCTCACGGCTTTGGAGGTTTGAACGCTCAGAAGCCAAGCGTCCTTCGCTGGCCGCCATCTCTTCCTTCAACTGGCCCACCAGACGCTGCATCGCGTCGAGTTGTTCTTTAGCCTCGTTAAATTCCTTTTCGAGATTATTGAGCAATTCGCCAAGTTCGCGCTCCGTCTCCGTATGGTAAGGATGGTGCGTTGCCCCGCAAACGGGACAAGCCCTGCCCTCCTTGAGCTGTTTACGCAACTTCACGATGTTTTCACTCTGGCTGAGCGTCAGCGCCACATTGAGGCGCTTATGGGTTTCCGCGAGCACGAGAAGTTTGTTTTCGGCCGCCGCCAAATCCTTCTGTTTCTGCTTCTGCGCCGCCTCGATTCTGCTGATTTCCGCCCGCTTGTCGTCGATTTCCTCATAGCCCGAAGCAATACTTTCCCAGAGCGTCTGGGCATGCTCCAAGGCCAGCAGACGGTTGCGGTTGTCGGAGAAACGTTGCTGGAGCTTCGCGCTGTCGTGTCCCTGATTGTTTTGGCGGTGGATAAGCAGTTCGCCTTTGAGCGTGTCCATGTTCGCCTCGTTGTCGTGCTGCTTCTTCTGATAGCGCTCCGCAGAGAGCTTAATTGATGCCTGGCGCTGTTGCAGTTGGGCACATTTCTTGCGGCTCTGCTCATTGCTCCGTGTTTCGATGTTGAGCGCAGAGAGTTTGTCTTTGACGAGGTCAAACTTGTCAAACATGAGGCGGTGTACAGAGAGCGCCTGCTGATGGAGTTTGAGGGCTTCAAACGCCTTCTCGCTTTCCTCCAAGTCGGCATTCTTCTGCTTGAGCGCCGAGGTGCGTTCCTCAAAGGCCGTCTTCTTCTCAACGAGTTGCACGTCGGCCCGCTTCAGTTCGCCTTCAGCCCCGCGTATTTCTCCGTTGAGCACATGGCCCCGACTGATGGCTGGGCGGCGCATAGAGAGGCGTCCTTCGGCCTCAGAAACGCGCTCCCGCGCCTGATCGAGGGCTTCGCCAGCTTCCCTGAGCTGGCGGCGCTCCGAAAGGATGTCGTTCGACGTGCGCTCTTCGTCGCGCTTGATTTGCTCGATGTCGGCACGCCGCATCTTGATTTCCTGGAAAAGCGGTTGCACGTCGAGCACAGAATCATAGCGCTCCAGGCGCAACTCGTCGCCACGCAGCGACATATAGGCTTTGTTGGCACCTGCATATTGCTCTTCCAGACGGGCCACCAGCGAGGTGGCCTCATCGAAGTCGGCAAACCACTGCAACTGCTGCTGCACGAGCTGCTGGCGCTCCGTGAGCGTCTTGATGGTGGCAGAAGCCAAGGAATATTCCTCCTTCTTCGCGGCGAGTTCGTCGTCGCTGAGGTGGTTTTTCATGATTTCCTGCAAATTGCTCGTCAGGATTTCAACGCTTTGCTGGGCCTCGACCGTCTGCTCATGGATGGTGCGGGAGATTTGTCCGTAGATTTCAGTTCCCGTCAGTTTCTCCAGCAAGGCCGACTTCTCGCTGCGCCCGGCACGCAGGAAATTCGCAAAACTATTTTGCGCCAGCATAACGGTGCGCGTAAACTGCGTATAATCCAGTCCGATGATTTCCGGAATGCGGCGGTCGATTTCTGCCTCTGGAATGGTTTCCTTGTGGGGCGCGAGGCGTTGCAGGCTACGCACCACCTTGTCGTAGTTGTCCGTTCGCTTAAGCCGCAAAGTCCATTTCGCCTCATAGCGTTCCCCCGCAGTGGTGGTAAACTCCACAGCGGCGAGGGCTTCGCGGCAGCCGCGACGGAGAATGCCCCGCACGTCGGTCGGCGAAATGGCCTGTGCGCGGTTGGGATTTTTCTTCACGTCGTCGCCCGTGATGCGCTCCGCATTTTCAAAACGCGGCGCGTGGTTGTAGAGCGCCAGACAAACGGCATCGAGAATGGTGGATTTACCCGCCCCCGTGTCGCCCGTGATGGCGAAGAGCCCAGCAGAGCGCAAAGGCTCCTGCGTGAAGTCGATGACCTGTTTTCCCTCAATTGAGGTGAGGTTGCATATCGTGATTTTCTCTATTTTCATTGTTCTCCCTCCTTGATTTCAGAAACGGCCTTTTCATAGGCCGCGTTGAAGCGTTGCTGAAGCGCTTCGGGCATGTCGGTGTTGTAGCGGCTCTCAAAAACCCGCTTGGCCATGTCGATGGGCTGAATGCTGCGCAGCGTCTCAACGGAGCCAATCTTTCTCGGCTCAGAAGCGGCAGGGGGCAGTTCGCGCACCATGCGACAAAAATGCACCGCCTTGTCGGCCAACGCTTCTGTGGCCTCGTGGAGCAGCGAAGGGTTGGGCTGATTTTCGAGCACACGCATTTCGAGATAGGGCCAGGTGGCGCCGTCGTCGTTTTTCTCGCGCTGCGGCAGAGCGGCAATGGCGTCGAAGAGAGCATCGGTGCTTACGGCACCGCGATTGGGGATGGAAAGCAGCGCACGCAACGGCGTATATTCCAGGCGGCTGACCTCCGTCTCGCCCGTTTCGCTGATGGTGACGAGGTTGACACCGTGGCGGTAGCCCTTTTCAGAGAACGACATCGGAAGGGCACTGCCAGCATAATACATATCAGACTTCACACCGCCAACGCGCTGGGCTTTGTGGATGTGTCCCAAGGCCGTGTAGAGCGCCCCGCAGTCAACGCGGCCCGCCTCAACGCAGTCTTGCCCGCCAACAACAAGGCGTTCGCTGTGCTCATCCTGGCAGATTTCAGCCCCGGCGGCATAGAAATGGGCGGCGACAACGGCCGGCAGCGACTTGAAAGGCGTTTTGCGATAGCGCTTGCAGAGGTTGTCGAGAAACCATGCCAGCCCCTCTGTCGTTGAAAGTCCCGAGGGATAGTCGCTGGTGCGCAGATAAGGCACGGCAAAGCAAGTGACAACGGCTTCCTGCTGCCCAAGCGGACTCAGAGGCAGGAGATAATGGTCGAAATCAACCTCTCCGGAGTCCTCCAGCCGGCGCACCATTCCGCGCACATAAACATTGTGCACCTTGAGCAGTTCGGCAGGCGCTTCGAGGCGTCCTGCCGAGTCGTGGTTGCCAGCAGTGGCCACCACCTGCAGTCCTTCAACAGCACTCGTTGCCTGAATGAGGAAATCGAAGAACTGCTTTTCGGCGCGTGCCGGTGGATTGGCAGTGTCGAAGATGTCGCCAGAAATGATGAGCGCGTCGGGACGCTGCTGCCTGACCACTTCCAGAAGCCAGCTGAGAAAATGGGCGTGCTCGTCAGCGCGGTCGTGTCCATGAAATGTGTTGCCGAGATGCCAGTCGGCGGTATGTATGAGTTTCATAATGTCGCGAACTTAGATGAAACGCAAAATTACGTTTTTTTTAGGGATGTGGAAAGGATAGTTTTCTAAAAAATTGGCAGAATTTCAGCGCGACGAATGGGCGCAACAGATGGGCGCGATGGGCGGGCGCGACGGAGCAGTGAAGAATGATGCCTGCGCAAGATGAACACGACATCATCGGAACAAAATCGGCAACACCCTCCATCAGCAAACGCCACGATGATGCCCCCCAAAATACCGCCAAAGAATTTGCTGCCGTTTGCCACCCATTTTCGTCCACTTAGGCAGGCTTTCCAACCGCTTGGACAATAAACGAAAAAAGCGGGGTTGCCCAACTCTTTTATTATATGTACTTTTGTATGTGGAATTTCTCAGACATACGAATTCGTTTCGTAGCTCACAGAATGACAATTCGCCCTTGGACACTCGCTTCAAACGACGAAGCTTACCCGCCAAGGGGCAAAAGAAGAAAGAACGTATGTCACAATCTCAGACTCCAGGCAATCATGGTGGCTTGGAGAATATAGAGATAAAACACTCCCACCTGGGTCGAAGATGATCCGGGTGGGAGCTTTTTTTGTGCGAAGAAAGGGGAGGCGAAGCGGGACGGCACAGCGCTGAGGCCCGATTTAAAGTTAAACGGGTTACTTACACGTTATCGATTTGCGGCCGCGAGTAGCGCTGCTGGCGGCCGAAGGTAGCACGACTCGCGGCCGAAGGTAGCGCTGCTCGCGGCCGAGGGTAACGCTGCTCGCGGCCGAGGGTAACGCTACTCGCGGCCGAGGGTAACGCTACTCGCGGCCGCGAGTAGACAATTCAATATAAACTAATATTGAACACCTACTTACAAGTTAAAATAATTGCGTACCTTCGCATAAGCAACCGTTCTGCACTGTCTGGCATAGGGCAACTTATAGAGGTTGCGAAATACAACGAAGTTACTAATCACCAAAGACATAGAATCACAAAATGGAACAACAACTCATACGCGTACACAGTTACGAATCAACTGGCACTTTCGATGGCCCGGGACTGCGGTATGTGGTCTTTCTGCAAGGCTGCCCCTTCCGCTGCCTCTATTGCGCCAACCCCGACACGATTGAAGCCATTGGGCAAAGCAAACTGACAAGCCCCGACTATATCGTGGAACAGGCTGAATCGCTGAAGCCGTTCTTCGGAAAACGCGGCGGCGTGACGTTCTCGGGCGGCGAACCGACCGTGCAGGCCAAAGCGCTGCTGCCACTTTTCCATCGCCTGCATGAAAAGGGACTGCACATCTGCGTGGACACGAACGGCGGCATCTGGAACAGCGATGTGGAAGCGCTGCTGAAGGAAACGGACCTGGTGTTGCTCGACGTGAAGGAAATCCGCTCTGCACAACACGAGCACATCACGGGGCGCCCCAACACGCAGACGCTCGCAACGGCGGCATGGCTGGAAGAAAACGGACGGCCCTTCTGGCTGCGATATGTGTTGGTGCCTGGCCTCAGCGACGCTGAGGAGGATTTGCGAGCGCTCGGCGAACATTTCAAGAACTACAAGATGATTGAGCGCGTGGAACTGCTGCCGTATCACCGGCTCGGCGTTCATAAATATGAATCGCTCGGATGGGACTACAAACTAAAGGACACAAAAGAGAACACGGCGGAACAACTGAAGCACGCGGAGGATGTCTTGAGAGAATATTTCCCGCAATTGGTGGTGAACTGATTCCACGTGTTCCAGTCAAGTCGCATTAGAAAACAATTAACACAAGATTAATATGGAGACAACATTTCAAACTCAAACACAGAGCACTTGCACGTCCATTTCGCAAGAAGAAGGTTTCTTGATGGGCGCGCGCAGATTTCGCCTGGCGGCAGTAGTGACCATATTGGTGCTGATGCCCCTTTTCATAAACCAGATCAACCATCTGCTGTATATGGTTTCATACGATAACAGTGTGAATCTCTTCACAAACCTTCTGTCGTCGGTGGGCAGCGCGGCGTTCATGTTTTTCATTGCTCCCCACGTGCTCAGCGGTAAGCAAGCAAAAATTTGGGGCATTGTGGCTACGATTTTGCTCGGTCTGCTGCTCGTTGTTGACTTATTCGACAGCGTTTGGCAGTTCCGAGGCATAGAAAGCGGAGACTATTATTTGTATTCCGACATACAATGCAGCACAACCTATTGCGTCATAAACACGCTCCGCAACCTCCTCACCATTGCATTCTTCGCCCTGCTGGCCATTGGCTGCGACAAAAGATACAGACTGGGACTGATGGTCCTTGCCATAGCGAGACTGTTTACAGCCGTGCTTTTCTTCCCCAAACTGAGCCTCCCTTTGTTTGGCGACATGTTCCTCTACGTGCTGGTGAGCAGCCTCAGCTGCATCGGATGGGCCTGCCTGCTGTATCAAAGTCTCTTGCTGCCAGGCAAGAAAGCGCCCAAGAAATTGGCATTGGAAGAACAGCAAACAAGCGGCGACATCCTGCTTCGCGTATTCAACATAGCGGCAGCAACATGCCTCCTTATCTTCGTGATATTCGGCACGTTCTTCAAGCCAGCAGACAAAGGAATTTCTGATTTCCACTACTACGAAACATTCATGCCCGCAGGCGGTTTCATCTTGGAGTTTGCTTCGCTGTTCCTGATTGCCTCGATGGTGGTGCTTAGCATCCGCTTCAAGACGCTCTCGACCAAAATCACGGGATTCGTCCTGGCTGGCCTGTTGCTGACCGTCAACCTCGCGCTGGTTATCGTGAGCATCGTAGACGACCCAAAACACATGACAGAAGGCATGAACGTGACCAACATCGTAACCATCGTCCTCTACGCGCTCATGTCCGCCGTATGGTTCTGGATTGCCAAAGCACAATGCAACGGCACTGCCCGGAAAGTCATGGCGATGAACGTTACAGCAACCTTGATATTTCTCTCGTTGGTAAACCATGCCAACATGCTGCAACTCCACAACTATAAATTCTACGCCACTGGAACAAATTACATGGATGCCGTTGTCATCATCGTGGCGCTCTTCATGCTCTTGCCCTGGATTATGCTTCAACTCATCAACCTGAGCTGGCCCAAAATGCGTCTGTGGTTCGCGGCCGTGCCGCTGGCCATCGTGATGTTGGGCTTCACGGCGTTGCGGCTATACATGAACGGATCATGGCAACGCAATAACACCACAAACAGTTATTCTTTCTCAAACACGTCCGATGAAGAAGAGAATGACAGCGTAGCCGTTTACACGGAAGACATCGACAGCTTGGTGGACTACGAAGACACAGAGCCAGACTATACTGGAGACGATTACGAAAGAGATATGTATTAAAACAAATCCCGAACCACTATTTTTACTGACTGGGCCGACTTCTCGCAAGCCGGCCCAGTCGTTTTTAAACTGATGGTCTGGGGCGTTTTTAAGTAGGTGGTGTTCCATCAGGCGTATCTACTTGCCCATCGGCCTCATTGTAAGCGCGAAAATGGGAAAGCATTCGTCTGTTTGAGCATTTTTTGCTAAATTTGTAGCCATTCATAGAAAACCACATTTCGAAATGACCGACGCTAACAATACAACCCCACAACAGACTCCGCTTCTCGGAATGACCTTGACTGAACTGCAAGGCGTTGCACAGGAACTCGGACTGCCACGCTTCGTGGCCAAGCAAATGGCCGACTGGCTCTATAAAAAGCACGTGGCCACCATCGAGGAGATGACCAATCTCTCGAAAACAGCACGGCAAAGGTTGACGGAGAAGTATTGCGTCGGAGCTGCAGCACCGGTCGATGAACAGCGCTCTGTGGACGGGACGGTGAAATATCTCTACCGCACACACGACAACCACTATATCGAAACGGTGTACATCCCCGATGAAGACCGCGCCACGCTCTGCGTGTCGTGTCAGGTGGGCTGCAAAATGCACTGCGCCTTCTGCATGACGGGGCGCCAGGGCTTCTCGGCATCGCTCTCGGCAGCAGACATCCTCAACCAGATTTATTCGCTGCCGGAACGCGACACGCTGACCAACATCGTTTTCATGGGACAGGGCGAACCGTTTGACAACCTCGACAATGTGTTGCGGGCCACGGAAGTGCTCAACGCTGATTGGGGGTACGGATGGAGTCCGAGACGCATCACGGTGTCGAGCGTCGGACTGGCCAAGGGACTGACACGATTCCTCGACGAGAGCGAATGCCACTTGGCCATCAGCCTCCACCACCCCATCCCTGAAGAACGCGCCAAACTGATGCCGGCGGAACGCGCCTTCAGCATCCGCGACGTGGTCAATGTGTTGCGGCAATATGACTTCTGTCGACGGCGCCCCGTCGACGCTTCGGCACCACGCCAACGCAGACTCTCGTTTGAATATATCGTCTTCGATGGCATCAACGATTCCCTGCGGCACGCTGATGCGCTGATTGACCTTCTGAAGGACTTGGACTGCCGCATCAACCTCATCCGCTTCCACGACATCCCCGATACACCGCTACACGGCGTTGACCGCGAACACATGTTGCGCTTCCGCGACTATCTAACGTCGCACGGACTCTTCACCACACTGAGGGCCTCACGCGGACAGGATATCTTCGCGGCCTGCGGATTGCTTTCAACCGCCAAGAATGAGGCGGAACGACAAAAATAGATAATCCAATACCCATATATTTATGGCAGACTTTAATATGAGCGGCAACGACACGCCGCAAGAAAAAAATACATCGGCCAACGAAAAGCCGACTCTGCTCCGCGTTGGCATCACTCACGGCGACACCAACGGCGTGGGCTATGAAATCATTCTCAAGGCTTTTGCCGAACAGACGATGTTTGAGGTGTGTACGCCAGTTGTTTTCGGTTCGGCGAAAATCGGTAGCTACCACCGAAAAGCGCTCGGCATCGAAACGCAGTTTCATTTTGTCAACTCGGCGAAGGACGCCGTTGACGGACGCCTCAACCTCGTCAACTGCTTTGACAACGACGTGAACGTGGAATTCGGACGCACCAGCCAAGAGGCCGGACGCGCTGCCTACTGGGCACTCGAAGCGGCGACGGAAGCGCTGAAGAACGGGGAAATCGACGTTTTGGTCACTGCCCCAATCTGCAAAAACGCCATTCAAAGCCCTGACTTCAATTTTGCCGGACACACTGAATATCTGGCCAACAGAATCGGAGAGGGCAACGAACCGCTCATGGTTCTCGCCAACGACGTGATGCGCGTGGCATTGGTGACGACGCATTTGCCAATCAGCGAAGTGGCCGCTGCCATCACGAAGGAAAACGTGGCAAAGAAAATCCGCCAGCTCAACAAGAGCTTGCAACACGATTTTCTGATTTCCGCACCGCGCATCGCCGTGCTCGGACTGAACCCACACAACGGCGACGACGGGGTGATGGGACACGAAGAGAAGGAGGCCATTGCTCCAGCGGTTCAAGAGGCCGTTGAACAGGGCATACAGTGTTTCGGCCCTTATCCCGCCGACGGTTTCTTCGGCGCTGGCATGTTCTCGCATTTTGATGCTGTCTTGGCCATGTACCACGACCAAGGATTGGCACCATTTAAGGCACTCTCTATGGACAACGGCGTAAACATCACGGCCGGACTGCCTTATGTGCGCACATCGCCCGACCACGGCACGGCGTTTGACATCGCTGGCTGCAACAAGGCTTCGGAAGCGTCTTTCCGCCAGGCCATCTATACGGCCATCGACATCCACCGCAACCGCAAGGCGGATGATGAAGCACGCAAAAACCCGCTGCCGAAGCTCTATCACGAGCGCAAGGAAGATGGCAACCGCAACCGACACGTCACGCCTAACGCTGCCGCTGAGGGCAAAACGCCAGTGCGCGAGAATGTGGAGGAGAAGGCTGAATAGACTCTTTGATTAATACGACTTATGAAATTTGCAATTATTGCCGCCGGCGAAGGTTCGCGCTTGTCGCAAGAGGGTGTGGAACTTCCCAAACCGCTCGTAAGGCTCAACGGCGAGGCGATGATCGACCGCCTCATACGCATCTTCAACGAAAACGGAGCTGAGGAGATTTGCATCATCGTTAACCGCCTGCACCCGCAGACGGAGGCGCACGTCAGAGCGCTGATGGAAAACAACGAAGGGGCACCTATCAATTTGGTGGTGAAGACCACGCCGAGTTCGATGCACAGTTTCTTCGAACTGAGCCAATTTCTCAACGATGCGCCCTTCTGCCTGACAACGGTTGACACCATCTTCCGCGAAGACGAGTTTAAAGCATACATCGAGGCTTTCAAAAACACGGAGGCCGACGGTATGATGGCTGTCACTGACTACATCGACGACGAGAAACCTCTGTATGTGGCCACCGACGAAGCTTTGAACATCACTGGCTTTCTTGACAAAAGCGACTGCTGCCGCTATATCTCTGGTGGCATTTATGCCCTCAAACCTGTGGCGATACGGACTTTGGAACGTTGCATGAAGGAAGGACAGAGCCGCATGCGCAATTTCCAACGCGGACTGGTGGACGACGGACTGCGCCTGAAGGCCTGGCCGATGAGCAAAATCCTGGACGTTGACCATGCCAGCGACATCGCTAAAGCGGAAGATTTTCTCAAGTGATTTTTCCGAAAGCTCTTGAACTCTGAAAAATAAAACATGAACAGAATATTAGGCATCAGCCGTTCTCATCGTTTTTCCCCTAACTCTATCGACCGCGACAACGCCATCTTTCAGGCTGTCGCGGTCGCTTTGCGCGGTTCGGGCTACGAAGTGGAATGCGTGGGCGAGGACGACTTGACGAAACAATCTCTGGCGGAGGCCCCATGCCTGGTTTACAGCATGGCACGGAGCGAAAAGGCGCTCAGCATCTTGACGGAGGCGGAGGAGAAGGGCATTCCTGTTGTCAATTCCGCCAACGCGCTGACGAAAGGGACGCGCACGGCGTTGGCACGCTGTTTTGAACGCCACGACTTGCCAGTTGCCGAAAGCAGATGTTTCGATGTCAACGCAATGAAGCCCACGCTTTGCTTTGAAACGGGAAAGCGATATTGGCTGAAACGCGGCGATGCCTGCGCCCAAAATTCGGGCGACGTGTGCTTTGTTGCCTCAGAGAAAGATTTGGAAGAGGCGGCCGACGATTATAAGGCACGCGGCATCACCGACGTTTTGCTGTCGCCCCACATCGAAGGCGACCTCGTGAAGTTCTACGGCGTTGAAGACACCGATTTCTTCCATCTCTACTATCCCACACGGGGTGCCTGCTTCAGCAAATTCGGTCTGGAACGCTTCAACGGCAGTCCGACGGGCTATGCCTTTTCGGAAAACGCCCTGAAGAAAAGCGCCGATGCTTGTGCGGCCGTCAGCGGTTTCACGGTCTATGGCGGCGACGCCGTCGTGCGCCCCGACGGTTCGTTTCTCATCATCGACTTCAACGACTGGCCGAGCTTTTCGCGCTGCTGCGACGAAGCAGCGGAAGCCATTGCTGAAAGGCTGCGCAAGATGATAAAGGCCAAGCACAGAATATAAAACGCTGACAGAAAACGCTGACGATGCCTACAACTATTCCATATATATAGGAGCGTCCTGAAATATCATTAAAAATATAACGACATGGCTGAAAACAAAAAACTGGCGGCCACCTTCAAGTCGCAAGACACCGAAGAATGGCTCGACATACATTTCACGCGCCCATTGGGCTTGCTTTGGGCTAATTTCTTTAATTTCTTTGGCATACACCCCAATGTGGTGACGATTCTTTCCATCTTCCTCGGTGCGGCAGCTGGCGTGATGTTCTATTTCGACAACATGACTTACACCGTCATCGGTATTCTGCTGCTCGTGTGGGCGAATCTCTACGACAGCGCCGACGGACAGTTGGCACGCATGACGGGAAAGAAGACCCGCTGGGGACGCATCCTCGACGGATTTGCTGGCGACGTCTGGTTTGTGGCCATCTACGTGGCCATCTGTCTGCGACTGATGCCGCAATGGGGCATCTGGATTTGGGTGCTCTGCTCTTTCGCTGGGTTCATCTGCCACGGTAAACAATGCCAATTGGCCGACTACTACCGCAACATCCATCTCTATTTCATCAAAGGGGAACAGGGAAGCGAACTCGACAACGCGGCCAAACTGACCGAGGAGTTTAAGAGTCTCTCATGGGGAAAGGACTTTGCCTGGAAACTCTTCCTCTATTTCTATCGCAACTACACCAAATCGCAGGAAGGCATGACACCGGCTTTCCAGCATTTCAAAAAGGAGATTGACCAACGCTACGGCCGCGCCATTCCAGAAAACACCAAGCAGGAATTTCGCGCTGGCAGTCTGCCGCTGATGAAATGGGCCAACATTTTGACGTTTAACACACGCGCCATCGTGCTCTACATCTCCTTGCTCGTCAACCAACCCTGGATTTACCCTGCTTTCGAAATCACCGTCATGAACGGTCTGTTCTTCTATATGCGCGCCAAGCACGAATCGCTCTGCCGACGCATGGAAGGCGAAATTACTAAAGCGTAATACTCACCGCCCGACTAACATTTTTTCATGAAACCTCTCTACAGAAATTTATTTCTCCTCTTCGGCGTTGCCGCCATCGTGGTGATGCTCTGCACTTTCGATGTCGACTATGAACAGCTGCGCGACAAACTGCCCCGCGTCTTCGCTTTCCTGCCCGCCGTTGTGGGCATCTGGGTGTTTGTCTATGCCTTCAACGCCGCGGCTTTCCAAATCATCGTCAACAGCGGCAAACACGACAAGCATCTCTCGTTTCGCCATGCCTACAAACTGACGGTTTCGGGATTTGCCTTCAGCTACACCACGCCCTTCGGATTCGGCGGCGGCCCCTATCGCGTTATGGAACTGGCCTCGCACATCGGCACAACGGGCGCGATGTCGTCTGTGGTGCTCTATTCCATGATGCACATTCTCTCACACATCTGTCTGTGGGCTTCAGCTGCCGTCTTGTTCATCGTGGCATACACCGAAAAGATGGACCCATTCCTCTGGACCTGCGCCGGCATCTTTGCCGCCATCCTCATCTTCGTGCTCTATTTCTTCTACAAGGGATATAAGAACGGACTGATTGTGAAGCTCTACAAGTTGCTCTTCTACATCCCCATAGCCAAAAAGTACGCCCATAAGTTCTACGACAAGAACGTGGAGAGCATGGAACAGGTTGACCGCAACATCGCCTACCTGCATGCGCAACCAAAGGCTTTTTATACCTCTCTGCTCTATGAATATCTGGCACGCGTCATCAATTCGCTGGAGTTTTATTTCATTCTCCTGGCTTTTGGTGCCCCCGTCACGTTTGTCGATGCCATCCTCGTTCTGGCCTTCTCTTCGCTGATGGGCAACATCTTGTTTTTCTTCCCGATGCAGATGGGCGCACGCGAAGGCGGTTTGGCCATCATCATCAAGATTCTGGGCTACCCCGGCGGCCTCGGCCTCGGCGTGTTCTCCAGCTTCTTCACGAGAATCCGCGAACTGGTGTGGATTTTCATCGGCGTGGGCCTGGTGAAAATCGGTAACAAGAAAATCATGAAATAATCAAGATGAAGAAGATTAACACCATCATATTCGACTACGGCGGCACGCTCGACACCGATGCACGCCACTGGGCACACGTGCTCTTCGAAGGATACCGCCACGCGCAAATTCCCGTTGACGAGCCTAACTTCCGCGATGCCTATGTCTACGGCGAACGGGCCTTGGCAAAGGCGCCCATTGTTCTTCCTGACGATGACTTCCACACGGTCCTACTTAAAAAGGTCGACCAAGAGACCATCTTCCTGCGCGACAACAACCTCTGGACGCCTTCGGAAGAGGAACGGCAAAAGAACATCAAGGCCGTTGCCGACTATTGCAACGCCTACGTGGAGCGAAATATGGAAGTGACACGACGCGTGTTGTCGGAACTGAATCCTGCTTACAACATGGTGTTGGTGTCGAATTTCTACGGAAATATCCACGCCATCCTGCGACAATATAAAATCGACCATTTCTTCAGCGCCGTCATCGAAAGCGCCGTGGTAGGTGTTCGCAAGCCCAACCCTGCCATCTACCAAATGGGCGTTGACGCGGCAGGCAGTCCCGCCGAAGAGGTGCTCGTCGTTGGCGACAGCTACGGCAAAGACATGGTGCCGGCAAAAACCGTTGGCTGCCACGCCGTATGGATGCGCGGAGAGGGATGGAGCAAGGAGGAAGTGGACGAAACGCTCCCCGATGCCATCATTTATCACCTGCCCGAACTGCTCGATGTGTTGAAATAAGCGCTTCGAACGTCAGTCGTTTGTACTGGCATTCCAGCGCAGTTCCCAACATGCGCAGTATGTTCCCAACACACAAGGGGCAATTAAAAAATAATGCCTGTATCAAGAATGTTTAGGCGTTCTTGATACAGGCATTTTCCTTTGTTTCTGCTCTCGGCAGCCGTCTGGCCGCCTGCCGAGAGCATACCGTGTCGCAGCTACTTATTACTAAATATTCAGCATCGGAAGTATAGACGGCGTCAGCAGGGCCGTGAAGATTCCGTTAAGCGTCAGTCCGAGACTGGCATAAGCGCCATGCACGCGACTCACATCCATAGAAGTGGCAGTGCCGAGGGCATGGGCGGCTGTTCCCATAGACAATCCTTGTGCCACAGGACTCTTCACGCGGGCAAAACCCATCGTCTTATATCCGCAGACGGCGCACATCAGTCCCACGCAGACCACAACGGCGGCCGTGAGCGAAGGAATGCCGCCAACGGCTTTCGTCACCTCCATAGCGATGGGGGTCGTCACGGATTTAGGGGCCAAGGAGCGGATGACGTCGGGCGTAGCCCCCATCTCTTTGGCGATGTAGACAACGGAGAGGATGCCCACCACGCAGCCAGCTAATTCGGAGAGGAGAATCGGCACCAACTGCTTGCGGATGGTGCCCAACTGCAAATACAGGGGAACGCCCAACGCCACAACGGCGGGACGCAGCCAAAACTCGATGAGATGACCGCCTTCGTTATAGGTTTCGTAACTGATGCCTGTGAGTTTCAGAAAGGCAATCAGCACAACGATGGTAATCAATATGGGGTTCATTATCACCCAGCCCGTCCATTTCCGTAGAAGCTTCCCGAAGAAATAGACACCAAACGTCAGCGCGATAAGAAAAAACTGGTTGGAGAAATAGTCTATCATGCTTCACCTCCCTTCTTGCGCATATCCGCGGCTTTGCCATAAAACTGGTGTACCCATCCTGTCACAGCTAACACCAACACGGTGCTGACAACGGAAGCTACCAAAATGGGCATGAACTGCGCCTTTATAATATCGAAGTAACACATAATGGCCACGCCAGGCGGCACGAAGAAGAAACCGATGTTGGCCACCAAGAAATCGGCCAGTCCTTGCACCCACTCCAAGCGGATGACTTTCAACTGCAACAGCAAGGTTAAAATCAGCATGCCCAAAATACTGGAGGGCAAAGGAATGTGGGTGAGATAAATCAGCAATTCACCCAGCGCCAGGCAACCGAAAAGGATGGCGCATTGTCGAATCATCATAAGCTATAACTATTATTTTTCCACGTGCAAATTTACGCATTGTTGGCCATCCCACCTTTTGAAACCTACCATATATTGGCTTTTCACCATGTCCTTTGCAGCTCCTTTTTGCATACTGAGAGTTTTCACCGCGCAAAAGCAAAACCCAACTTACAAAAATACACCTGTGTCCTTTCTGCCACGCATAACGAAGCATAATGAATTCAAAATTCGGATAAAAGTAGCAGGAGGCGGCGTTTTTTCAACTAAAATGCGTAATTTTGCCAAGCAACACCATGCGCCCCGCGACTTTTCCTTATCCTGAGCGAGGCAACGCACAAGACGTGACATACGAATACCACACATAAGACAATTCAAAAAACAAGACGACAATGGAAAATATTGATTGGGCAAATCTTTCGTTCGGCTACATGCCCACCGACTACAACGTTCGTTGCTACTACCGCAACGGCAAATGGGGCGAAATTGAAGTTTCATCAACAGACACCATCAACATCCACATGGCTGCCACCTGTCTTCACTACGGTCAGGAAGCCTTCGAGGGACAAAAGGCTTTCCGCTGCCCCGATGGCAAAATCCGCCTCTTCCGCATCGAAGACAATGCTGCCCGCCTGCAAAGCACCTGCCGCGGCATCCTCATGCCGGAAGTGCCAACAGAGCTCTTCGTGGAGATGACCAAGAAAGTGGTGAAACTCAACGAACGCTTCATCCCACCATACGAAAGCGGTGCCGCTCTCTATATCCGTCCGTTGCTCATCGGTACGGGCGCACAGGTCGGTGTTCATCCTGCCAATGAATACCTTTTCATGATTTTCGTTACCCCGGTAGGCCCATATTTCAAGGGCGGATTTGCCACAAACGACTATGTCATCATCCGCGAGTTCGACCGCGCGGCACCGCTCGGAACGGGAACCTATAAGGTGGGCGGAAACTACGCTGCCAGCCTCCGCGCCAACAAGATGGCACACGACGCCGGTTATTCCTGCGAATTTTATCTCGATGCCAAGGAGAAGAAATACATCGACGAATGTGGCGCAGCCAATTTCTTCGGCATCAAAGAAAACAAATACATCACGCCGAAGTCTTCGTCCATCCTGCCTTCCATCACCAACCGCAGTTTGCAGCAGTTGGCAAAAGACCTGGGCATGACGGTTGAATGCCGACAGATCCCTGAAGAGGAACTCTCCACATTCGAAGAAGCTGGTGCTTGCGGAACAGCCGCCGTTATCAGTCCGATTCGCCGCATCGACGATATGGAAAACAACAAGAGCTACGTCATCTCGAAGGACGGAAAACCAGGACCTATGTCAACGAAACTCTACGAGAAACTGCGCAACATCCAGTATGGCATCGAGCCAGACAACCACGGATGGATCACCATCGTTGACTAAACTATAAACTCCGCAGGCCATAAATATTATATAGAATATATATGGACAGGCATTGCCCCTGCGAAGCTTACCCACCACAAAAACCACACACCACAATGAAGACACTGACGCATATTTTCATCGCTCTCATGGCAGTTCTCATAGCTGGCGGATGTCTGGCTGGCTGCAATTCAAAGAGCGAAAAGGATAAAGAACTGGCTGAACTCCGGCAAATCGCTGAAATGGACCGCCGCGAAATGGAGAACCAGTACGCCGACTTCGCCGCACAGTATGGCGAAATGAAGCAGGAAATCAAAGACGACTCGCTCGTTGCCAAACTCGATGCCGAGCAGAAACGCGCCGAGGGCCTGCTCAAAGAGTTGCGCGAACTGAAAACCAACAGTGCCGCAGAAATCCTTCGTCTCAAGAAGGAACTGGCAACGGTTCGTGCCGTCTTGCGCGACTATATCCGCCAAGTCGACTCTCTCCAGCGACTCAACCAGACGCTCACCTCAGAGCGCGACGAAGCACGCGCTGAAGCAGAACGCACACGCCGCGAAAACAGTTCAATCAACGAGCGAAACAGCCAGCTTTCAGAACAAGTGGCAGTGGCCTCACAGCTTAACGCCACAGGAGTCAGCGTCATGGCCGTCAAGAAAAACGGTAAGGCCGCCAAGCGCAGCAAAGACATCACCCGCTTCACCGTTTCTTTCACCGTAACAAGAAACGTAACGGCAAGCACAGGAAACCGCAGGGTCTACGTACGCCTGCTCAAGCCCAGCCAAGAAGTCGTTGCACGCTCTGGCTCATTCCATTATGAGAACAAGTCCATCGAATATTCCGCCACAAAAGAAATTGAATACACTGGCGAAGAACAACACGTCACGCTCTATATTCCAATCAACGAATACCTGAGCAGCGGCAACTACTCCGCCTACATTTTCATCGACGGACAAATGATCGGCTCTGGCTCAACAACGATTTCCAAGTAATCAACAAGCACCAAGCGCGTCGCGAGAATCCAGCATTAAGACGCTCGACGACACGCCATAAAGAATTCCCCCTATACCGTAACGAAATGGTATAGGGGGATTTTTGTTTTCCTCTACGTTTTACATCTCTGCCATCAAGAAGACAAGTATCTCTCTTCAATGGTGATGCTTAGTACTCAGTAGTGAGGCTTAGAACTCAGTAATGACGCCTAAAATGAAAGGTCTTCAGAAGCTCACCTCTGACGAAGCGCCACATTCTTCCAACCAACAAGCCCACGGTTGTCCTTGTCAAACTCCAACGCAAGACAAACAACCTGACGGTGGCTCGCACAGAAGGCATCCGCATAGTGACGTTCGTTCAATTGACGCTCAGCCGACCCACACCCTCCATTATCCTTCATCTTGAGTTCCAAGACGTACAAGATGTCGGGAGTATGAACAACCAAATCTATCCTTCCATTCGACATTTGCACCTCCTCCTCAACATGGAAGCCGCAAATATAAAACAGATTTTTAACAATGAAACGGAAATGCTCTTCAAACACGAAATGCTCCTTCTTCTGCGTACTGTAGGGAGTATGTGCTATCAACTGCTTCAAACACCGAACGCCTTCATCCACATGTCCCACAGAAAACTCAACCTTCATTTCCTGAATGGCATTTTCAACTTCATCCAAACTCTGATGCAACATGTTTGGAATCACCATCTCAAACAAGGCTTTCTTAACCTCACGATTAGGGAATCCCAGCACATAGCTATCGCCCACCACGTCTTTGATGGTCAGATAGCCAGACTGATAAAGGAACAACTTCGGATTGGCAACGCTGACATCGGCGGTTTCCAGATAATCCATATCAATGAGACTGCCATCCAGTTTCTCCACATCTCTTTCAAAATTCTTCAGCAACTTCGGCAACATCTCGGTTGCCCCGCTCGCAATCCAAAAAGACTTCAAACGCTGTTCCTTCAACGCGCAAAGCACACTGTAAGGGTTAAAAACGCCTTGAAGGCTCTCTGAGAAGTGGTAGCCATCATACATCTCCTTCAGGTTTTTGAGCGTCTGCAACGCCTCCCACCCTCTCTTCTCTGAAAGGCTTTTAAGTTCTTCCTTAAAACATTTTTCAATCTCGTCACTCGTCAGACCGCAAACCGTGGCATAATCATCATAGAAGCTGATGTTCGTCACCGTGTTCAAGACGCTGAACAAACTAATCTGCGTAAATTTAGTAATTCCTGTCAGGAACACACATTTGATACAATAGCCATAATCCTTCAGCCCCGTAAAAAAATCGCGATAAAGACTTCTGCAAGCCTCATGCTGCGGGGTCATAAAAGAATGCTGCAACGGGGCATCATATTCATCAACCAAAATTGCGATTTGCACCCCACTGCGTTCGTACGCCCTTTGAATAATCCCTGTAAAACGGTTGCTGAGCGTCATCTCCGTCGGGCGTTTGCCATAGATTTCCTCATAAGCAGCCAACGAGTCGTCAAGATAATGACTGAGAGAATCGACGTCCGAACCACCTTGATTCATGCTGAAGTGAAGCACAGGCCGCTTCACCCACTCTTTCTCTATATCCATTATCCGAAGCCCCTCAAAGAGCTCGCGCCGTCCTTCGAAATAACATTGCATGGCAGACGTGAGCAACGACTTGCCGAAGCGCCGGGGTCTGCTCAAGAAATTATACTTATTACCATTGGCTATTTTCCAAAGCATATCAGTTTTGTCCACGTAGAGATAGCCTCCCCTACGCAGCTCTTCAAAGTCTTGTATGCCCAAAGGTAACTTTTGTCTGACCATAAGCTGATAATCAGAATTAGTTTGACGGATGTCCTGAGATTTCGGTTTTCGAACATGACTTAGTAATGGTGTAAGAATAAGTTGAGCAAAAAGACAGGGCATAAGAAGTAACTCCTGCCCCTACAAATTGGTCAAGTTTTTTTTTTACCATTACATATACACATTACGAAGATACATCTATTAAGCGAACCAGCCAAAAATATCTCGTAAAACTTTACAACACCAACCAACAAAGGTTCCGTGAAACACACGATTTTCCCGCGCCGCCGCATAACGGGCAACGGCAACCTATCCCGCGCCGCCCTGGACATCCCCGACAAAAAAAATCGTAATAATATTTGGCGCTTCAATTGGATTGCATTACCTTTGCTTCATGAAACAACACGAGAGCGGCCCGCGGGTCGTTCTTCTGTTTGAGACAGACTGACATAACAACATTAATAACAATTTAAAATTCAAACAAAATGGCTTACGTAATTAGTGACGACTGCATCGCTTGCGGTACTTGTATTGACGAATGCCCATCTGGCGCTATCTCTGAAGGTGAAAAGTATTCTATCGACCCTAACGTTTGCGTTGACTGCGGTACTTGCGCTGACGTTTGTCCTTCAGGTGCTATTGCTCCGGGCGAATAATATAGCGAAAAGACGTTCAACACAACGTTGATAAAAAAATCTAAGGCCTGCGAAACGCAATCGTTTCGCAGGCCTCTTTTATAATAGTTGTTACTATTGGCACAACCGGCGTATCATTGATTCCGAAACACGCTTCAGCGGAACATCCAATAGTACGTCCCCCCCAAAAAACTTCTCTGTTCGTTCAACCAACAAGCCAGTCCTGCCACGGCATCACTTCCACAACACTTTTTCATTCAGAATCACGCCGTCGACAGCATCTTCTGCCGTAAAGGTATTGCCGCGATATTGCACGCAGAGCATCACCAGCGGTTCATTTCCATTGTTTCTGACGGAACGTTTGCCGGCAGGTGCCACGCGCACCACACTGCCTTCTGAAACGGGAAACACTTGGCCGTCCACCTGAAACTCGCCCTGTCCTTTGAGGAAGAAATAGAGTTCCTCATGATTCTTGTGAGTATGCAAGAAACCAGTTTCTGCGCCAGGCGCAAACGACTGGAAGGAAAACTCGCCGCCTGTGGCACCAGTCAAAGTTCCTCCAAACACCTTGCCAGGTATCTTCACCTCTGGGCCGAGTTCCAATACATACTCGTTCAACTTGTCGAACGTTCCGAAGTCAACGGCCGTTGCTTGCTCGGCCTTCACGATTGTTTTTGCAGTTTTCATATCTCTGAGAATTAATTGATTAATGACGGTGCAAAATTACGCCACGAAAACATTCCCTGCAAGAAGGCACAAGACCGTTGGCTACTTACTCTGAGGTTACCATTGCTGACGCTGAGACACTTCAAAATATGAGATTTGAATAAGTTTAACACTTGCCACCGTAACATATTATGGCGTTTGCGTACTTTTGTATGAATTGGTGAGCAACACCCTCTCAACTGCATTCTGAAACACATTTCCAGGATATGTCTTCAGGGGTGTCTCAAGCACCACCAACGGCCTCAGCCTTCCCTCCCAAGGACAACCCTCAATTAGCAACTGAACATAAACAACCTATGGACAACCCAACCACCGACATCATATATAAAGACTGCCCCATACGCAACATCCTGTCTCACATCTGCGGAAAATGGGCGTTGCTGATTCTCTACACGTTGAACCATCACGGATGTATGCGCTTCAATTCCTTGCACAAACACATCCCCGACATTTCGCAGAAGGTGTTGACCTCCACCCTGCGCTCACTCGAAGCCGACGGTTTTGTCAGCAGGAAAATCTATGCAGAAGTGCCGCCGAGAGTGGAATACACCCTTACGGAAAGGGCCCAGTCGTTTATTCCGCAAGCAGAAAGCCTAATTGCATGGGCGCAAAACAACATGGCCGACATTATGGCCGACAGGGAACGCAACAGCATGGCATAGTGTCCACCTCCCATACATCTGAGCGTCACCACCCTCAGGCCGCCTTCGAGAAGAGACAAATCAGCCAGCAAAATCACATAGAATCCTAAAACACATTCTTTAGGACATCCCTTAACGCCAAATCAATGCCACGAGTCAAAAAAATTGCGTATTTTTGCAGCCAGATACATAAACCTCAAGGAGGGTCTCCATTTCAAGAGGCCCACTTTTGACAGAGAAGCAACCCCACTTTGAGAACTCCTATATTTCTCCTTCTTACAACCATCGTAGCCTTGAGCGTCGCAACGCCGCGTAGCCAAACAATGCGGCAGAACGCAACGCAACAAACGTCTGACGACACGCTACAGCACGATACAGCACGACAGCAACCATCTGCCGTGCCTTTTTCCGTTTCCGACAGTCTCAAGGACTCCCTGCTGCTGCCCGATGCCACCAACACCAGAAGCGGACGGGGGCTGCGCTACGACAGCACGGCCATCGACACCACGGCGGCCGACAGCGCGAAACGCAAACCGGGCATTGACGCGCCAGTGGACTATGAATGCACAGACTCGCTGGTCTACGACGCTGAAACGCGACTGGTGCATCTCTACGGAAAGGCCCAAGTGAAATACATGGACATGACGCTCAACGCGGCCAAAATCACCATGAACATGGACAGCAGCCTGGTGAGAGCGGCGGGAGAGCGCGACACGGCGGGCATCCTGCAAGACAAACCGGTCTATTCGCAAGGTAGCGACAACTACCACAGCGAACTCATGGCCTTCAATTTCAAAACGAAAAAGGGCTATATCACGAACGTGGAGACAACGCAGGGCGACGGTTTCATGCAGAGCCAACACTCAAAACGCGCTGCCGACGGAACGCTCTATCTGGAACATGCAAAATACACCACCTGCGACGCCAAGCATCCCCATTTCTATATAGCCCTCTCCCGCGCCAAAGTGCGCCCGGGAAAGGAAAGCGTGTTTGGCCCGGCCTACCTCGTGGTGGCTGACGTGCCGCTCCCGCTGGCCGTCCCCTATGGTTTCTTACCCTTCAACAAGAAATATTCCAGCGGTTTCATCATGCCTTCATACGGCGACGAGACAAGCCGCGGTTTCTATCTGCGCGATGGTGGATACTATTTTGCCATCAACGACTACATGGACGTCAAGGCCCTCGGCGAAATCTATACGAAAGGCTCTTGGGGACTGAGCGCGGAGACCAACTACCGCAAGCGCTATCGCTACAACGGCAATTTCTACATCAGTTTCCTGCGCACCGTTGACGGCGAGAAAAACATGCCAGACTATGCCGTGACGAAGAGCCTCAAGGTGCAGTGGACACACAGCAAAGACGCCAAGGCAAGCCCCAACACGACTTTCTCGGCCCGCGTGAACTTCGCCTCGGAAAACTACGAGCGCTCAAACCTCGAGAGCATGTACAATCCGCTGGCCTACACGCAGAGCACACGCGCCAGTTCGGTGAGTTTCTCACACACCTTCCCGAGCATCGGCCTGAACATCGCGGGGTCGACCAACCTCACGCAATCGCTGCGCGACTCATCGGTCAGCATGACGCTCCCCGACCTCAGCATCTCTCTCAACCGCTTCTATCCCTTCCGCCGCAAACACCAGGCAGGAAAAGAACGCTGGTATGAGAAAATCTCCATGTCCTACACGGGATCGCTCTCCAACAGCATCAACACGAAGGAAGACAAACTCTTCAAGTCGAACCTCGTCAAAGACTGGCGAAACGGCATGCAACACCGCATTCCCATCGACGCCACCTTCCAGGTCTTTAAATACATCAACATCTCTCCGCAGTTCTCCTTGCGCGACATTATGTACACCAACCGCGTGATGCGCTCATGGGACGAGACCACACAAAAGGAAGTGGCCGACACCACATACGGCTTCTACAACCTCTACGACTGGAGTCTCGGCGTTTCGGCCAACACCACGCTCTATGGTTTCTATAAACCGTGGCGTAAGCTCTTCGGCGATAAAATCATCGCCGTGCGCCACGTCTTCAAGCCCAGCGTCTCCTTCAGCTACGCCCCCGACTTCACCTCGTCGCACTACGGCTACCAGCGCACCTACGTCAAGACCGACGCCAACGGCGAAGTCTCCACCGTCACCTATTCTCCCTACTCCAGCGGCATCTACAGCTATCCCTCTGGAACGAAGCAGGGCATGATCACCATGTCGGTGTCAAACAACGTGGAAATGAAGGTGAAGAGCGACCGCGACACAACTGGCGAACGAAAAATCAGCATCATCGACGAGCTCTATGGCGCGCTCTCCTATAACATGGCAGCAGAAACGCGCCCCTGGAGCAACCTCAACACGCGCATCCGCTTGAAACTGACGAAGAACTACACGTTCTCCATGGCGGCAGTGTTTGCCACCTATGCCTACGCCTTCGACAAAAACGGCCGTGTCGTCACTTCCGACAGAACGGAATGGAGCTACGGACGCTTCGGACGCTTCCAGGGCATGTCGCAAAACCTCTCCTACACGTTTAACAACGAAACGCTGTCCAAACTCTTCAGCCGGCGGTCCGACCGCTCAACGGCAAGCAACGACGAGACCGACACCGACACGGACACCGACGCAGAAGATGCCAACATCGACCCCGACCTGCGCAACGCCAAGAAAGGCGGCAAGCAGAAAAAACAGAAGGCCAAGGTGGACGAAGACGGCTACCTCCGCTTCTCTCTCCCCTGGTCGTTCACGGTGTCATACGGCATCTCCATGGCGGAAGACCGTTCGAAGCAAATCAACGTGCGCCGCATGCGATATCCCTATTCGTTCACGCAGACAATGAACTTCTCGGGCTACCTGCGCATTGCCGAAGGATGGAACATCAGTTTCACCTCGGGCTATGACTTCAACTATCACGAACTCTCAATGACAACGGCCTCCGTCTCGCGCGATCTCCATTGCTTTGAGATGTCGTGCTCCGTGGTACTCCGCCCCTACTCTTCGTTCAACTTCACCTTCCGCGCACGTGCCAACGAACTGGCCGACGCATTGAAGTGGGACAAGCGAAGCTCCTATAGTTCAAACATTGAGTGGTATTAAACAACACCTCGCCACATTTTCCACGCTTCCCTCAAACGCCTCAGCAAACCCCAAAACATCTAAATAAATGAAGAAATTAATTGCCTCTCTCCTCCCCTGCGCAGCCTTGGCGCTTGCCTCATGCGGAGATTCAAACTACGAACTCCACCAAACGTTCTTCAGCCCGCTGAAGATCAACGGCATGGATTTTTTTGCAGATCAGCAGAGCGACACGATTCATTTGCTCTCACTCGATTCATGGACACTGGCCTCAACGGCCTCATGGATGCGCGTCACGCCGACATCCATGACCATTCCGCAATATAAATCGGCCGACACACGCCTCGACATCACCACTGACATTAACAACACTGGCAGCACACGCATTGCCTACATCAACGTTACGTCGGCTGTCAGTCCGAGCATGCCGGTCATCCAGCGAGGATGGCTGAACATCACGCAGCCCATGCCGTTCTACACCAACACCGACAAGGTGCTGACCACACAGGCCACCTTCCCCCTGATGCTGAAGGCCGCCGCCAACGACACCACCATCATCTTCAAGGTCTACCAAGATGGCGCCACGCTCTCTTCGTCTGCAGAATGGATCACGCCCGACTCCACTTCCTTCAGCAAGGGATTGCATAAAATCAGAGTGAGCTACACTGGCAACAACACCAACGCAAAGCGCAACGCCACGCTCACGCTGACCTCCGCCGGTGTCAGCACAGACATCATTGTCTCACAAGATAAGTAATGGTGAAAGAATGAGTTGAACTATTTCAACCCCCACCAACCTTTCGCCAAAAAACGCACAGAGCCGCGAGCAACATCAGTTTGCTCGCGGCTCTGTGCGTATAAAAAACCGGCCCTCTGGCCAATGGCGTTCTTATCAAATCAACGGAATGCCCGCTTCTTCACATTCACGGCGCATCTCGTCGGGCCAGATGCTGGCCTGAATCTCGCCGATATGCGCCTTGCGCAGATAAAGCATACAAAGGCGCGACTGTCCGATACCGCCACCGACGCTCAAAGGCAACGTGCCCTCAACCAAACGGCGGTGGAAATAAAACTTCAGGCGATCTTCCTTGCCGCTTTCCTTAAGCTGGCGGAGCAAAGCCTCTTTGTCAACACGGATACCCATCGAAGAGAGTTCGAAAGCACGCTCCAGCACATTGTTCCAAATCAACAGGTCACCGTTCAATCCCGGCAAACCGGCCTCGCTGACGGTGGAATAGTCGTCGTAGTCGGGCGCACGCAAATCATGTGGTTTGCCATCGCCAAGCGGTCCGCCAATGCCAATGACAAACACCGCTCCGTATTTCTTCGTGATGGCATCTTCGCGCTCCTTCGGCGTGAAATTGGGATAAAGCTGGCGCAGCTCTTCGGCATGAATGAAAAACACCTCTTCTGGCAACATCGGCGTGAGCTGCGGAAAACGCTCACACACCAAAAACTCCGTGCGTAGCAATGCAGCGTAGATACACTTCACGGTGCGCTTCAAGTAAGCCAGCGTGCGGTCCTGCGGCGTGATGACGCGCTCCCAGTCCCATTGGTCAACATAAAGCGAGTGGAGATTATCAAGCTCCTCGTCGGCGCGGATGGCGTTCATATCGGTGTAGATGCCGTAGCCTGGCTTCACCTGATAGTCGGCCAGCGTCAAACGCTTCCATTTTGCCAAAGAGTGCACCACTTCCGCCTGCGCATCGCCCAAATCCTTAATGGGGAACGTCACGGGACGCTCCGTACCGCTCAAATCGTCGTTGATACCCAGTCCTCTGAGCACAAAAAGCGGACCGGTCACGCGGCGCAACTTCAATCCCGTAGCCAGATTTTCCTGAAAGAAATCTTTGATAACCTTGATGCCCTGCTCTGTTTCATATTTATCAAGCAACGGCTTATATGCTTTCGGTTTTATAAGTAAACTCATTGTTTTTATTACATTTTGTTTAGTCTGATGCAAAGATACTGATTTATTTGTAATACGGGAGGGTTTTATAAATATCTTTGGTATCATCCTTGTTTTTTTAATCAATCACAACAGCAAACAAAGAAATCAACCTTGAAAATAAAACCGCTTGATAATAAATGTATATAAACAATATTAACATTTGTCTTTTTTATATTCACCCAAAAAGTAAAATCGTACTTTTGTTGCAATGAATAATCAAACCATAGATTAATGAAGAAAACTACAATCACATCGCTAACCATTTTGTTCGCATTTGCATCCTGCGAGCAAGACTCTGAACCTGCGTGCTGCTTTAACAAAGTTGCAAATTTTGGGGTCAAGAAAAACCTGACAAAAGTGCAAAGAATGAAGCGCACCGAATGGCAGGTCATGGAAGATAAACACGAAGGAACTGCCTACAATGCGTTTAGGCCAAAACAGAGATTAGAATTTGGGGAGGAGATAATATCATAAAAGCAGGGTTTTCAACCATTTTAAAGCAAAATTTGGGCTCAAAGGGAAAAAGGACAGAATTGATAAGACTATTCTGTGAATTATGGGAACAATGACGCCCTTATTATTCACGTAATCGGCAACATCATTTAAATAATAGATCACAATGAAAGCATACAAGGAATTTTTTAAGGTATTTGGACTTGGAATTATTACGTTCTTACTCGTTTGCTGGACGACAAAATTTCAAGGAGCAGCACCATACTGGGCTGAAGCGATAACTTTCTTTGCATTAGCATGGTTCATTTCTAAAAGGGAGGAGGAGAAAAAGGGATTGTCCCCGACAGCAATTGCTTCTGCTCTTATTTTAGGAAGAATTATTTTAGAACTACCTGTCAGAATACTTGATTACGCTAATAGCGTTGGTTCTCTCATGATAACGATCAACTGCATAATTGGAATAATTTTAGGAATTATTTGCTATTATGGGAAAAGAACAAGTTTATACTTTCTTTCCATTATGATAGAGATTTTACTTACAACTTTTATTGCAGATACCTGGTTCGAAATTTTCATTAGGTAACTTATAGTTATAGTGAATGGTGAATGGTGAATGGTGAATGGTGATAGACTGAAATAAACAAAGTCCATCACCATTCATTTTTATTAAAACATCCTTGTTAATAATAGGTGGTCAAAACTATTTTTACATTTGAAAAGTCCTCTCGGACGCACCTACTTATAATGCAGAATCTGTAAGCGAATTTCCATTGTTTCCCAAAAGGAACATCAAATCAGACACCCTATCAAATAAGAGAGTTTATTCTCACTCAGCCACAACTGCTGACATGCAAGTTAAACCCTGTATTTGAAACTCGAATACGAAAAACTATCTACTCGCGGCCGAAGGTAGCGCTACCGTCGGCCGCGAGTTATGCTACCGTCGGCCGCGAGTAGCATTACCATCGGCCGCGAGTAGATGACATCACAAGGTGATTGAATGATTTGCAATAAGTTGGGATTCAAAAGAATGCAGCGAAGTAATATCAAACTGATTTTCAACTCCTATATACAATACATTTTTGAATACCTACTTAAACTATAATTCGATAATTTGTTTTCCTCACAATAATTCTATAAATTTGCCATACGGTTAAAACATCCAGTAATGACGAACGCCCAAAATAAAACGGGTGTTCAAAATTAGTAATAGTAAAAAGAATAACCTGAGCAATTTTGATGGGTAAGGAGAAAGTAGCTATTTGCTTATACACTTGTCTGTTGCGCCGCTTCAATGAAGAAAACAACGAAGAAACTGGTGCGCACTTCACACCGCGCGATACCATACAACCGTTGGCACGCTTGGTCTTTGAGCCAGTCAAAAACAACTTGCCCAAAGTGATTTCGCTTTACGAGCCCGCCGAGGGTTCGGGCGGTATGCTCACTGAAGGATTTGAATACCTCACATCTTTAGGAATATCTCCCAAAGCCATTCAGCTTTATGGCACGGAAATCAATCCCGAAACGTATGCCATTACGCTCGCTTGCCGAAAACGAGGCAGACATCTTGGTGCTTGATGCTGAAAGCGAGGAGATTATTGAACAAATTCTGAAAATGGAGTAACTATGGAGAGTAAAAATAACGATACACGTCCACACTTTGTTTCATCAGATGCCACAGCTTTTTCGCATGAATACGTTTCGTGGCTAAAAAACATAAAGCAACTCTACCGGCAGTCGCAAGCTAAGGCTGCTCTGAAGGTTAACGAAGAGTTGTTGCGCTTTTATTGGGCGTTGGGTAGAGATATGGTGGCTCTTAAAATAGAGGAGCAATGGGGCAAAGGCGTAATGAAACAATTAAGCCTTGACTTGCGTGCAGCTTTTCCTGAGCAGAAAGGATTTTCCGAAACCAATTTAAGATATGTAAAACGTTGGTATTCATATTATTCCGCTTCGCCTAAAATATCTCAGCAACCTGCTGAGATATTTGAAATGCCCAAGAACTTTGCTCTTGTTCCATGGTTTCATCATGTTCAAATCTTCACCCACTGCCACACCGTTGCAGAAGCCTTATTCTATATTGACAAGGTGATTGAAGGCAATTGGAGCAGGCGAATGTTGGAAGACAATATTCAAGAGAATTTGTATGGCTCTGTTGGGCGCGTACCCACCAATTTCAACAAACGTTTACCCAAGGAGCAAAGCGAACTTGCCTTGCAAACACTCAAAGACCCTTACAACCTGAGTTTCTTGCAACTTTCGAAAGGCTATAACGAAACGGAACTCGAAAATGCCTTAGCTACCAACATTACGCGTTTTCTACTCGAGCTGGGGCATGGCTTTGCCTACGTTGGGCGACAAATGGAACTGCGTATGCCTGGCGGTCAGTCGTTCTTTCCCGACATGGTTTTTTACAACATTCCATTGAAATGCTATGTGGTGATAGAGTTGAAGGTAGTAAAGTTCGTTCCCGAGTTTGCAGGCAAACTTAATTTTTACGTCACAGCAGCTGACCACCTTTTGCGCGGTGAAGGCGACAATCCGAGCATCGGGTTGCTCATTTGCCGCTCAAAGGATGACACCGTGGTGGAATGGTCGTTGCAAGACATCAACAAGCCTATCGGAGTATCTACTTATCAACTGCAAGAAGTGGTGAAGCGAACAATTGAGGAATTGGAAAATACGCAAGAAGGTCATGGAGAGATTTCAAAATTATAAAGATAGCGGGGAACACGCTTGACCCCAACAAAGCGACCATTACCAGTGCTGGATAACCCAGACCGCACCTCAGCCGAGGTGCGGTCTGGGTTTCATCAAATAATAATGACGCTTCAGCTTGTCCAAATAATTCTATATTTCTGGAATTTTTCCAAAAAGACTTCCTTTTCGGCTTTTGACGTATTATCTTTGCAGAAGATTGGCTGCACCTCAACAATTCAAGTAAACTTGATTGTGTTCGGTTTGCACAATCTTTGCAACATCAAAACCGACAAGAGATATTTCGAAGCAGACAAGAGGTGATTCAACAATTATCAGATTTTTTTCAAAACCAAAGAGTATTTTTTCAAAACCTATCTTACCATGAACATTAAGTACGAAATCCATTCCATCAAAAATTCTAACGGCAAAGGCGAAGAACGCCATTATGCACACCTTCATGAGGGAACTGCCATGAACGCTGACCAGCTCGAGAGCCACATTGAGGAATCGTGCTCGCTAACGAAAAGCGACATGGAAGCAACGCTCTCTGCCCTGAGGGCGGCGATGATTCGCGAACTCTCGCAAGGAAAACGTTTTCATCTCCCTTCCATCGGCAGTTTTTCGCTTTCGGTGGACCTGAACTTGCCGAAGGGAAAACCGATTGAGAAAATGCGCGGCGACTACATCAGCGTGCGCAACCTCAACTTTCGACCCGACACGCCGATGTTGCGGGAAATCAAAAACAACGCACGCTTCGAACGTGCCGATGTCTCTACCAAATCCAACCATTATACGGAGGAGTATATTTTAAAGCGAATGAAGGAATTTTTCACGACCCACGCTTACATCACGCGGCGCGACATTGAAAGTCTGTTCGGATTCCGCCGGAGCTATGCCACAAAATGGTTGAAGCATTTCAGGGAAAGCGGTGTGTTGAAACAAAGCGGCCCGGTGAACTCCGCCGTTTATCTCCCTTGTTAAAGGGTGTGGTGTTCATTCCGGCGTGGCTTCAGAAAGAACACAAGTTGCCACGCCGAAACGACTGGAAACGCCGAACGGAGTTGTTCCTCTGCACTGACGCATCTGTTTTTCCATGACCTGAAACCCTCCGAACAAACGGGTTGCTGGCGGCTGCAACCTACTCTACTCTGACCACGTCCACCACGTGACTGCCAGCGCCGATAAGGTCCTGGCGTTCGGAAATGCACTTCTGATATTCTATGAAATGGGCAAAGGTCTCTTCGCTCATGCGGTTGAGGCGCGTTCGCATATAGTCGGAAGCGCCGTCGGGCGAGAAGATGGTGACGCGCTGCAATCCCGCCATCTCATTCAGGCGGTTGATGTCGTCCAGGCGTACATAATCGTAGAGTTCGTCGGCCTGGGCTTGGATGTGGAAATTCTTGTCAACCACACCGCGTTCCAGCAGTCCACCAATGCGTTCTTCATCGAAGCAATAAGAGAGAATGCTGTATTCATTCATGAGGTAAGCCACGAAAATCAGTCCGCCTGGCTTCGTCACGCGCTTGGCTTCAAGGAGCGCTTTCAACTTCTCTTCGTCGCCAATGAGATGGTAGAGCGGGCCGAGCAAAAGGGTGAGGTCGGCCGAGGCGGTCGGGATGAACGAGAGGTTTCTGGCATCGCCCTGAACCACGTCGGCGGCTGGTTCGCGCTTCAAAAACACGTCGATGTTGCGTCGCACAAGCTCAACGGCCTTCACGCGATAGCCCTCTGCCATGAGTGCCGACGTATAGCGCCCCGTGCCCGCACCAATGTCGAGCAAGAAATCCTTTGGTCGCAGAAAACGGCGCAGATGGTGCATGGTGGTTTCAAATTCCACAATGCCGTGCCTGCGTTGCAGGCGAAGGTCTTCGGGGTGTTTGTTATAGTGTTTTTCTATATTGGATAATGCCATGTAAGTGTAGTTATTAAAGGAGTGATGCAAAGCAATGGGGCGCGGACGCACATGCCAAAGTTTCCGACATGTACGTCCGCCCACCGCATTTTGCCTGCAAAGGTATTTCAATTTCGCGAGAAATTGGTGCTTTCGCGGATGTTTTATGCCGCGTCACCATTGGGGGTATAAGTAGGTGTTTAAAATTATTTTTATAAGTAGGTAGTCAGAATTATTTTTACATTTGAAATGTTCTATCGGGTTTGCGAGCTGTTTGTTTGGTCATCGGTTTGCAGGAAAGCGGTTTTCTTTTGCAACGGAAAAAAACGGAGGATTGGCCTTTTCGGGAGCAGAACTAAGCACAGAAGAACATTATTTGTGCATTTTAGCACATTCATCGAAGGTGCGCACTCCTCCCATTGTTTCATTTGCAACAATTATTCCGCATTTAATAACCTTCTAAAAATAAAAAGATTAGGCATAGGAGTAATCCGTTTTTGTAATTATTAACCCATCTTTATTCAAAGTTTTACGCGGGGCAAGCGACGTTACCTTGGAAAATGCCCTACCTTTGTAAGACAATTGCGAAATGACATGGAAGAAACCTGTGAGCAAATAAAGAAAATGATTGCCGACGGATTCGTTGAAGAAGCCGTTGCTGCAGCGCGTGAAAGCATGGGGGGAGACAACGACGCCCAGTTGCTTTATCTCATGGGGAACGCTTACATGAAACAAGGATTGCGAAAGGAGGCCATGAACGCCTACAGAAAGGCGGCGGAAATCAACCCGGAAGGCCCTGCCGTGGAGGCAGGGCGCATGATCGACCAGATCATGGCTTTCTACAACAAGGACCTCTATAATCCTTGATGCAAACGATGCGGAAAACGCTTCCGCCTCATCTGCCAGACGTTATGCGCCGGGCAAGGAAGGAGGGGGCAACGGATGCCGCCACAGCGATTCGGAAGTAATTCAGACGAACCACTTAAATATATTCCTGAACTGTTACTTACTATGAGCAAAATAAAAGGAGCCATCGTCGTTGACGAAGAACGTTGCAAAGGATGCAACCTGTGTGTCGTGGCTTGCCCGACACATACGCTGGCACTTACAACCAACGAAGTGAACCACAGAGGATATGTCTATTGCCATGATGTGGCCGATGCCTGTATCGGATGCGCATCGTGTGCGATTGTCTGCCCGGATGCCTGCATCACGGTTTACAAGAAGAAAATGGATTAATGACATCCTGAAAGCCGGCGACAGGAACGAAATTTGAGCGAAGGGGCGGTTGAACCACAACGCCACCAGGCTCCAACGCTTCTGGCCATCGGTCATACAGGGATTTCCGTCGGGACATGGAGGGTTTTGGCCCAAAAAGGTGCGGCCCGCTGAAGAAGCAGGGGCGTCATGGCCAGGAAACGAAGGTCGGGCGGAAAGGTGTTACACGATATTGAAAATGGAAAACGAAGTTCTTTTACTGAAAGGCAACGAAGCGATAGCCCATGCAGCCATCCGCTGCGGATGCGACGGATATTTCGGCTACCCCATCACCCCGCAGAGCGAGGTGCTGGAAACGCTGGCTGCCCTCAAGCCTTGGGAAACGACGGGCATGGTGGTGTTGCAGGCTGAAAGCGAAGTGGCCTCCATCAACATGCTCTATGGCGGAGGAGGCACGGGAAAACGCGTGATGACCTCATCGTCGAGCGTAGGCATCGCCCTGATGCAGGAAGGCATCAGCTATATGGCTGGCGCGGAAGTGCCGGGACTGATTGTCAACGTGCAGCGAGGCGGCCCCGGACTGGGCACCATCCAGCCCTCGCAGAGCGACTATAACCAAGCGACGAGAGGCGGCGGCAACGGCGACTACAACGTGATTGTTCTGGCACCCAACTCGGTGCAGGAAATGGCTGATTTCGTTGACCTCGCCTTCTCCCTGGCCTTCAAATACCGCAACCCGACGATGATTCTCTCTGACGGTGTTATTGGACAGATGATGGAACGCGTGGTGTTGCCTCCGTTCAAACCGCGCCGCACGGAGGAGGAAATCGCCAAGGAATGTCCTTGGGCTGCCAACGGACACGGATTGAAGGGCCGCAAGCCCAACATCATCACGTCGTTGGAGCTCGACCCGGCCGTGATGGAAAAGAAAAACCTGCACTTGCAGGCCAAATATGCCGAGATTGAGAAAAACGAGGTGAGATATGAAACGACGAACTGCGAAGACGCTGACTACGTGATCGTGGCCTTCGGATCGGCAGCACGCATTTCCCAAAAAGCGATGGAGATGGCACGCAAGCAGGGCATCAAGGTGGGATTGTTCCGCCCAATCACGCTGTGGCCGTTCCCAACGAAGGAGATTGCCGAACTATCTGGCCGAACGAAGGGCATTCTGACGGTGGAAATCAATGCCGGGCAAATGGTGTTCGACGTCAGAGCTGCCGTTGAAGGCCGCATTCCGGTTGACCACTTCGGCAGACTGGGCGGCATCGTGCCTGACCCCGACGAAATTATCGAGGCTCTCAAAAAACTGCAAGCGAAGTAAGATAACAAGAAACTCTCACGACAGAAACACATGTCTGAATCTGACGATATTCTCGAACGCCTGAAACACCCCGAAAGGGAAAAGGAGCGCCACAGACCAAACCAGCGCCTCTTCTATCGAAACATCATCAACGGCACGTTTATCCTGCTGGCCGCCATCGCCATGATTGGCCTCGGGGTTTCGTGGACGGGGGCCACTTCGCCCACATGGTGTTACGCTTTGGCTTTGGTGGCCGTGTTCATCAAGATGATTGATGCGGTGATGCGCATTCCTGATATGCTGAAACGACCGAACGCCTCGAAGCTCAACACGCGCAGAAGCGTTTCTGCCGCTGAAAACGGACTAAAGGAGACTGACGGCTCGGAAGCCTGCAAGCAGGAAAAAGGGAAGTGACGGAAGAAAACAGAAAACGGGAAAGGCCAATGGGCCGCAGCGGGGCAACGCCCACGCCGTGGCATGGAAACAACGGCAAGCCGCCCATCGGCGGCAGTTGTCTTTTCGGCATTTCCACGCGGTTTCTCAAAAGAATTGTGAGGTGTTCCACCATAATAATTGTATTGATATGAGCGAATCAAATAATCCGGAAGAGAGCGTTTCCTTGAGAAACGAGATCATCCAGTCGGGAGAACTGGTTTACAAGAAGCCAGAACTCATGAACGATGTCAACATGCACTATTGTCCTGGCTGCTCACACGGCGTTGTGCACAAGCTGATTGCCGAAGTGATTGCCGAAATGGGCATGGAAGACAAAACCATCGGCATCAGTCCGGTGGGATGCGCCGTCTTTGCCTACCGCTACCTTGACATCGACTGGCAAGAGGCCGCCCACGGACGCGCTCCTGCCTTGGCCTGCGCCAGCAAGCGCCTCTGGCCCGACCGCCTGGTGTTTACCTATCAGGGCGACGGCGACTTGGCCTGCATCGGAACGGCTGAAACCATCCACGCCTTGAACCGTGGCGACAACATCACGATCATCTTTGTCAACAACGCCATCTACGGCATGACTGGCGGACAGATGGCGCCGACCACGCTGATGGGAATGAAAACGGCCACTTGCCCTTACGGACGACAGGCGGACATTCATGGCTACCCCATCAAAATAACGGAAATCGCCGCACAGCTGGAAGGCACGGCTTATGTGTCGCGCCAAAGCGTCCACAACGTGGCGGCCATCCGAAAGGCGAAGAAGGCCATCCGCCATGCGTTTGAAAATTCAATGGCGGGCAAAGGGTCCAACTTGATTGAAATTGTCGGCACTTGCTCTTCCGGATGGAAGATGTCTCCAGTGAAAGCCAACGAATGGATGGCGCAACACATGCTCGACTTCTACCACGTTGGCGACCTGAAGGACACCTGCGCCCAATAAGAGGGGCTGTACACCTCTCAACTCTTTAACCAACCACGGGAGTTTTTCTGCAAACGACAGTTGCCAAGAAGCAAAAAAGCTCTAAGCGGATATTGACGCTTTCTGCCGCAACAGGGCCCGTTCTTTTGGGCCTGACTGACTGGCAAATGCTTGCACAACGCTCCCGGGCATCAAAAGACATTCCACAATGAAACAGGAAATAATCATATCGGGATTTGGCGGTCAAGGCGTTCTCTCCATGGGCAAAATTTTGGCCTACGCCGGACTGATGGAAGGCAAGGAAGTGACGTGGATGCCGGCCTACGGCCCTGAACAGCGAGGCGGAACGGCCAACGTGACGGTCATTGTCAGCGACGAAAAGATTTCTTCGCCGATTCTGAGCAAATACGACACGGCCATCGTGCTCAACCAACCTTCGCTCGACAAGTTCCAACCGAAGGTGAAGGTCGGGGGCGACATCATCTACGACAACTTCGGCATTCTCGACAAACCAACGCGCGAAGACATCGAGGCTTACCACATCCCGGCGATGGAAACTGCCGCCGAAATGAAGATGATGAAGTGCTTCAACATGTTTGTGCTCGGCGGACTGTTGAAAATCCACCCCATCGTGAGTCTTGAAAGCGTGATGAAGGCTCTGAAAAAGACCTTGCCTGAACGCCACCACGACTTGCTGCCGCTCAACGAGCAGGCCATCTTGAAGGGCATGGAAATCATCAGCAAATAAGGGGAAAGGTTTCTGCCGGAATCGGCAGGACGTTTCCACGAAAGGACCAACAATAAGCAATCAAGGCGGAGGGTCTGAAGCCACACCGCCATTCAATAACACTTAAACGTATCATATTATGGCAAACCGCAAACGACTGAAGAAGAGCATTAAGATTGTTACTGGCGAACTTTTTGCCGACTGCGTAGCATTGGCACACATCGGACAGGGCGACAGCGAAAAACTGCAAGGCCTGATGGTTGAAGTGCTGGCGCTGCACAGTGACTTCGTGGCAAGACTGAGCCACGTGGAAAAGGGCGAAGAGAAGAAGTTCTTCAAGAAGCTCCGTGACGAATTCACACAGAAGGTCAACGATTTGAGCAATCGCATCGTTGAAGCCTGACTTTATGTATAATTGATGCATTGGATGCTTACTGACGTAGGTGTCCGATGTCTCTTTTTAGAGGGGTTTCAAATTTCTGACGTAAGTAATGGTGAAAGAATAAGTTGACAAATTTTGCCATTACTAAGCTCCGATGCCCTTCAGCCGTAACACGTAAAACACCCACTAATGTCGCATCTAATCAGCCGCACTCTCTTTTATAAAGTACTCGGATGGAAGGTGAATGTCACAGTTCCGCACCACGACAAATGTATCATCTGCGTGGCGCCACATACGAGCAACTGGGACTTCATCATCGCTGAACTCTATTACCACGCCATCGGGCGCAAAGCTGGCTTCTTGATGAAGAAGGAATGGTTTTTCTGGCCGCTGGGCTGCATCTTCCGCCGAATGGGAGGCATTGCCGTGACGAGAAACAAGAAAACGAGCCTGACGGACCAATTGGCCGAAAAGGCAAAAAGCATGGACCGCTTTGAACTGGCCGTGACGCCTGAAGGCACACGCTCGCTCGTGACGACCTGGAAGAGGGGATTCTATTTCATCGCCCTCAAAGCGAAACTGCCCATCATGCTCTACGCCATCGACTACGACAATAAAACGGTCATCTGCAACAAGACGATTATACCTTCGGGCGACGTTGACGCAGATATGCGTCTCATCATGGATTACTACCGCCCGTACAAAGGAAAATATCCTGGCAAATTTGCAGTGGAGGATATTCCATCTGCCAACGAGAAATAAGTGCCGACCGAAACGACGGGAACACACAGAAGTTTACCTGAGGAGTTACGGGTTATCCGGCAAGAAACACATGGGACGTCAGAACGTTTTTCAAGACGTCCCCCAAACAATTACAATGACATTTCCTTTCGCGCAGACAACTTGCGACGAAAGGCTTTCAACGAAGCAATGAGAAAAAAGCTATACTGTGTAGCCCTTTCCTTAGGGCTCTGCTCATTCACCCCCATCGTTGCCCAAGAACATACTGGCTATAGCCCCGCAAAAGAGGTTATCAGTCAGTATTTTCTTTCCTACAGTCTACCAGGCTACGTTCCACGCGAAGCCATGCGCTGCGACAGTTGCGCGATCAACGAGAAGGAACGAAGCGTCACGGTCTACGTCAACGAGGCGTTTTGTTCGCAACCGTTCACACCTAAATCGGTGGGAAGAATCTATAAGGACCTCAGCCGGAGTCTGCCGCAACCGTTCAACACCTATAAGCTGACCATTCTCTCTGGCGACGGGCGGCGCATTGAAGACTTTATCCCCAATATGCTGCGCGAAGGCAACGAAGACCAAACGCGCCTGTGGGGAAACATCAATTATGCTGGGGCGCCGTGGGTGGCAAACACCTCGCGCCCGTTTTCTATCACGCGCGGCCTCAACGGTCGGCACCTGATGATCAACGCAAGCCACGGACGCTATTACCATAACGGGGAATGGCGCTGGCAGCGCCCGTATATTTTCTGCACGACGGAAGACCTCTTCACGCAGTCGTTCGTTTTCCCCTACCTCATCCCGATGCTCGAAAACGCTGGAGCTGTGGTGGCGACGGGGCGCGAGCGCGACACGCAGACGTTTGAGGCCGTGATTGACAACGATGCGTCCAAACGGCAGGGGAGCTACACGGAGATTGAGCAGGAGGACTTCGCATGGCAGACGACGCCAGATTCTGTGGGGTTTGCCATGCCGTCGGGCTTGCTGAACGACTGCGTTTTTCCGTTTTCTTCTGGCACGAGCAGGCAGGTGGCGGTCACAAACCGCCGTTCTCGTCTGGCACAAGCCACCTGGACGCCACGCATTCCCAAGACGGGACGTTACGCTGTCTATGTGAGCTATGCCTCACGCCCCAACAGCGTTAGCGACGCGCATTACATTGTCTACCACAAAGGAGGGCGAACGCAATTCCGCGTCAACCAGCAGATGGGCGGCGGAACGTGGGTGTATCTCGGCTCGTTTGAATTTGACGAGGGGGAGAACCGCGAAGGAAGGGTCGTTCTGACCAATCAGAGTTCATCACGCGGCGTGGTGACTGCCGACGCCGTGAGATTTGGCGGCGGTGTGGGACAGACGGAGCGCGGCAACGCCGGAACGAGCGGACTGCCGCGTTTTCTCGAAGGGGCTCGCTATCAAGCACTATGGAGCGGCCTGCCCGACTCGCTATATAATAAGGACTGCGGACAAAACGACTATAACGACGACATCCGTTCGCGCTCTTTCTTGCTCAATTATCTGGGCGGCGGCAGTGTCTACATGCCGGGAAAAACGGGAAAAGGGGTGCCTTTCGAACTGGCGCTGGCTGTTCACAGTGACGCTGGCATACGCCACGATAATTCCATCTATGGCACACTGGGTATCTGCACCACCGTCGACGACGAAAAGAACACCACGTACCCATCGGGGCTCTCGCGACAAGCATCCTCGGATTTCATCGGTATGACGATGACAAACGTGACCGACGACCTCTCGCGCCTCTTCAACATTCCTTGGACACGACGCGAACTCTGGGACCGCAACTATGGGGAGTCGCGAACGCCGAACGTGCCTTCGGCCATTCTCGAAATGCTCTCTCACCAGAATTTCGCCGACATGAAATACGGGCACGACCCGCTCTTCAAATTTGCCTTGTCGCGGGCAGTGTATAAATCCATCCTGCAATTTGTCTGCTATGAACACGGCATCAAAAACTATGAGGTGCAACCGCTGCCAGTTCATCATTTTTCTGCCACTCTTACGCCAGAAGGCAAAGCCCTGCTGAGTTGGCGGGCAACGGCCGACACGCTCTGCGAGAAAGCTGCGCCGACGGGCTACGTGGTCTATACGAAAATCGGCGACGAGGATTTCGACAACGGACTGGTTGTTGACGGGAACACAAGCGTATTGCTGCCCGTCAGCGAAGGTTTGCAATATAGCTATAAGGTGACGGCCATCAACCAAGGCGGCGAGAGTTTCCCTTCAGAAACGCTCACACTGCGCAGAGGCACTGCCGGGAGCAAACGCATCTTGATTGTGAACGGCTTCGAACGATTGAGCGGTCCCGCCTGGGTGGAACGCCACGACAGCCTCGGCTTTGACCTTCGCGAAGACCTCGGCGTGCCTTATGAATATACAACGGCGTTTGCCGGAGCTCAAAAGATTTTCAACCGCAATGCCGCAGGACTCGACGAAACGCATGCCCTCGGTTTCTGCGGTAAGGAACTGGTTGGCAAGAAGGTCATGGGCAACACGTTTGACTATCCATCTCTCCACGGCGCCGCCATTGCGAAAGCGGGAGACTACACGTTTGTGTCGGCTTCACGGGAGGCCTTCACCGATGGCACTGTCGACGCTGCAGACTACGATATGCTCGATTATATCTGCGGCATGGAGCGCGACGCACCGCAGAATCTGCGTCCTTATAAAGCGTTGCCGCCCAGCGTCCGCAACCGCATGACGGCCTATCTCCGAAGCGGCGGCAATATGCTTCTAAGCGGCTGTTATCTCGGCAGCGACCTGAAAACGGAAAGCGAAAGGGCGTTTGCACGCAATTACCTGAAATTTGATTTTGCAGGCACGGCGTCAAACGATTCCACCGACTATGTACGTGGCCTCAACCTTTCACTCCCCGTCCGCAAAACCTTCGACAAAGAAGGCTACTTGCTGCAAAACTGCGACAAGCTCGTGCCGGCAGACCCCAAGGCTTTCACGGCTTTTGCCTACGGCGCTGGAGGCAGTGCAGGCATCGCCTACCCTGGCAATGACTATCGCCTTTTGGTGATGGGCTTCCCATTTGAAACCATCACGTCGGCCCATGTCCGACAACAAGCCATGAAGGCGATTCTCACCTTCCTGACAAAGTGAGGTGGAAGTAAGTTTGGCCGTTTCAAGGCTTTGTGCTAACTTTGCACAGGCTGAACAGACGGAAACCGCCGTTTGACATCGCCACAAGGCTGCCGACAGACGCTCGGAACGGTTCTCCCGCTCCAAGCCCCCTCCCAAACACGACAGCCCATATCCATCTACACTGAAACAAAAAAGACAAAATATAATGACTAAAGAAAAAGTGATTCTCACGGGCGACCGCCCCACCGGACGCCTCCATATCGGCCACTATGTGGGTTCTCTGCGCCGCCGCGTAGAACTCCAAAACGAAGGCGACTTCAAGAAGATGTTCGTATTCATCGCCGACGCACAAGCCCTCACCGACAACATCGACAACCCTGAAAAGGTGCGCCAGAATGTCATTGAGGTGGCGCTCGACTACCTCGCCTGCGGCCTCGACCCAAAAAAGGTGACGCTTTTCATCCAGAGCCAGATTCCTGAGCTCTGCGAACTCTCGTTCTATTTCATGGACCTCGTCAGCGTAAGCCGCTTGCAGCGCAACCCAACCGTGAAGACGGAAATCCAGATGCGCGGCTTCGAAAGTAGCATCCCCGTAGGCTTCTTCACCTACCCCATCAGCCAGGCTGCCGACATCACGGCCTTCCGCGCCACCACCGTGCCTGCGGGAGAAGACCAGAAACCGATGATTGAACAGGCAACGGAAATCGTGCGCCGCTTCAACTATATCTACGGCGAAACGCTCGTGGAGCCGGCCATCATGTTGCCAAACAACGCAGCATGCCTCCGTCTTCCGGGCACCGACGGCAAGGCAAAAATGTCTAAGAGCCTCGGCAACTGCATCTACCTCTCTGAAACGGCCGACGAAGTACAGAAAAAAGTCATGTCGATGTACACCGACCCAGAACACATCCACGTTGCCGACCCCGGCCACATCGAAGGAAACACCGTATTCACGTATCTCGATGCCTTCTGCCGTCCAGAACACTTTGAACGCTACTGGAACGAATATGCCAACCTCGACGAGGTGAAAGCCCACTACCAACGCGGCGGACTGGGCGACATGAAGGTGAAACGTTTCCTCAACAACATCCTGCAGGAAGAACTCGAGCCCATCCGCGCCCGCAGAAAGGAATATGAAAAGGACATTCCCGCCATCTACGACATGCTGAAGAAGGGTTGCGAGGAAGCCCGCGAAGTTGCGGCGCAGACCTTAGCCGACGTACGCCGCGCCATGAAGATTGACTACTTCAACGATGCCGCACTCATTCAGGAGCAGGCCAAACGCTTCAGCGAATAACAAGCCCCATCGCTGCAAATTGCAAAGCCTATCGCTGCAAACAACGGGCCATACCCTGCAAACCAGCTGAAGCAGCTTTGCAACGATAGCCAAGGCCCCAACAACAAAAAGCAAGGATATGTTCTGCAATAAATGACGCTAAAAATTTGTCATTTAAAAAATTAGTACTAACTTTGCAACCCGAATTGTGGACTTTATAGTGTAGCAAACACACTGAGTACCACGTCACCCCATGAAATATAAAAATAAAACAGCATAATAAAAATGAAAAGAACATTCCAACCTCACAACAGAAAGAGAAACAACAAACATGGTTTCCGTCAACGCATGCAGACCGCTAACGGTCGTCGCGTATTAGCAGCTCGTCGCGCCAAGGGTCGCAAGAAATTGACCGTTTCTGACGAAGTACACGGCAAAAAATAAACCCAGCCGCTGAGGTTGCTCAGAAATATAAGGAGAAGCAAGGACACTCGATGTCTCTTTGCTTCTCCTTTTTCTTGTTGGCAGGTGTTCAATAAAAAACATGTTGAGCACCTGCCAAATTGTTTGTCCAACAAAACAAGAACGGCGGAAATATCCCCATGAGGAATCCGCCCCACCGCCAAACAGACAACGCCCTTTAGTAATGCTGCACCATGACTTAGCCAAAGCGGCGCTGCCATTCCCAAAATTTCTCAACGCCAGCCTCGCCGAATTTGGCAAGGCTCTTAGCCACCTGCTCTGGTGTTCGCGTACGCTCGGGATGGCTTTTTGAGAAGAACTTATCGGCATAGCAAACCACCTGCTCTTCAAGCGTCTCTGGCAAATAATCGCCGGGAGGCAACGGCAGATTCTGCGTGCGGATGTTCTCAGCCGTCAATCCCGTCCCCGTATGCCGTTCGCAGACGCGTGCTGTTTTCTCGTCGCCCTCCTCGCGCATCAATTCGGCACCAAGCCGCCCGTGAATCAGATAAGGAGCTTTTCCAAAACAATGGATGGCCGGCGCGTCTGTCAAGAAGATGCCGACATCGTGCAACATAGAAGCGCGGTAAAGGAAGTCGCGGTCGAGATGCAGTTCGGGATGACGGTCGGCCACCGCCAAAGCCATGTCGGCCACCTGGTGGCTATGATGAAGCAAGAGGCGGCGCAAAGCGTTGTCCTCAGGATAATATTTAAAGATGATTTCTTCTGCTGTCATGGTCAAGTGAAAATTATTAGGACTGTTCTCAATATTAAGCCAAGACAAAGTTACTATTTTCCGAAGATTACACTGAGAAATCCAAGGCTTTTATTTATTTTTGCACAGGAATAGGGGAAACACGACGAGCGCGATGAACTGTTCCGTGGCACCGCATGCCACCCGATGCACCTCATATTGCTCGATGTCCCCACCAACCATTTGGATTTTTTCCAAGCGACCCCATCGCCCGTCAAGAGAAGGGCGATGCAACGAACATCAAACAATAACTTTAAATTTATATACCACGTTATGCTTATCATCGGAATTGCAGGCGGAACTGGTTCTGGTAAGACCACCGTCGTCAAGAAAATACGAGAAAGCCTGCCGGAAGGCGCTGTAGCAGTCATCCCGCAAGACTCCTATTATAATGACCAAACAGACATGCCTCTGGAAGAGCGAAAGAAAACCAATTTCGACCATCCCGACGCTTTTGAATGGCCGTTGCTTTCCCACCAGATTGCCGAACTGCGTGCCGGACGCGCCATTGAGCAGCCCACCTACTCTTACATCACCTGCACGCGTTTGAAAGAAACGGTACACGTGGAACCCTGCGACGTCATCATCGTTGAAGGCATCATGACGCTCTACGACAAAGACTTGCGCGACCTCATGGACCTCAAGATTTTTGTTGACGCTGAGCCCGACGAACGCCTTCTGCGCGTCATTGAGCGCGACATCGCCGAACGCGGACATCCGTTGGAAATGCTAATCACGAAATATCGCAACATCCTCAAACCGATGCACGATGAGTTCATCGAACCGACAAAGCAGTATGCCGACATCATCATCCCTAACGGTGGCGACAACGAGCGCGCCATACAAATGATGCGCATGTACATTCTCTCCGCCCTCATGCGCCAGAGCAATCCCAAGAAATAAACAGCATCGCCCGATGCTGTCCCCATAGGACAATGAGACCATTCAAGACAGACTTCCGCAAGCCAAGCAACAACGCTTGCAGAAGTCTGTCTTTTGTTATTCCCCTCTTCCATTTCCAACGCGCCCGCCCGATTTCCCGTCAGAAAAAACCATCCAACACCAGTTTCGCGCAAAACATCAGGCGAAAAATGCGTCCAGCCCCTAAAAAAAAAGTAAATTTGCAGTATGATACGGAAAGTTTTCTGCAGCGGCAGAAAAATTCCTCACATATTTTACAAACTGGCAGATGTTCATAATTGGCCTGCCCTAAAACATCTATCTCATCTATGTCATTTGATTACCTCCTTAGCCGGTTCAACCTCCAAGAGATGACCGGTGCATTCGTGGTTCTCTTTGCCGTGATCGACGTATTAGGATCAACGCCTATCATTATCAACCTCAAGCAACAAGGCCGCCCCGTCAATGCCCTCCACGCCACGCTGATTTCGTCAGCACTGCTGGTTGGATTTTTCTTTGCCGGCGACGCCATGCTCCATCTCTTCAGCGTCGACATCGAGTCGTTTGCTGTCGCTGGAGCACTTGTCATTTTCTTGATGGCCCTTGAAATGCTGCTTGACGTTGAGATTTTCAAGAACATGGGACCCATCAAAGCGGCAACGCTGGTTCCAATCGTATTTCCCCTTCTCGCGGGTGCAGGTTCCTTTACGACGCTGCTGTCCCTGAAGGCCGAATACGCCTCTGTCAACATCCTCATCGCGTTGGCCCTTAACATGCTCTTTGTCTACTGCGTTCTCCGCGCCACCGACAAAGTCGAACGCCTTCTCAGCGCCAGCGCCATCTATCTGCTGCGCAAATTCTTCGGCATCATCCTCTTGGCCATCTCGGTCCGCCTCTTCACGGTCAACATCTCAGCCTTGGTCGACAAAATCGGATAACGCCCCAAGAGCAGCAAACGCCACATCATGCCAATGGCACACTGGCCACTGCCAAACACGGCAATAGCCATCCATCAACAAAGAAACAGAGGGGGCAGCCCATCCCATAGAAGGCCGTCCCCGAAACATATCGTTTGATTTTTTAATTCAAGAAAATGACAGATCTCGAAATTGCACACGCCACAAAACTTGCCCACATCGATGACGTGGCGGCCCAAATGGGCATTGTTCCCGATGAACTGGAACACTACGGGAAACACATTGCCAAGCTCCCTCTCAGCCTGATGGGAGCGCCCAAAGGCAAACTCATTCTCGTCACCGCCATCACAGCCACCAAGGCAGGCATCGGCAAAACCACCGTTTCCATCGGTCTGGCCCTGGGCCTCAACCGCATTGGCAAGAAAGCAGTCGTGGCATTGCGCGAACCTTCACTGGGTCCTTGCTTCGGCATGAAGGGCGGAGCAGCAGGCGGCGGCCACGCACAGGTGTTGCCAATGGAGCGCATCAATCTGCACTTCACGGGCGATTTCCACGCCATCACCTCTGCCCACAACATGATTAGCGCCCTGCTCGACAACTATCTCTATCAGCATGCCAAAGACGGCTTCGGACTGAAAGAGATCTTGTGGCGTCGCGTGCTCGACGTGAACGACCGCTCCCTGCGCAGCATCGTGACGGGACTCGGCCCGGCCACAAACGGCCTTACGCAGCAAGCTGGCTTCGACATCACGCCAGCCTCCGAGCTCATGGCCATCTTGTGTCTGGCCACCAGTGAGAAGGATTTGCGTCGCCGCATCGAGCAGATTCTGTTGGGATATACTTACGACGGCCAACCATTCACCGTTAAAGACCTCGGCGTGGCTGGTGCCATCATGGTGCTGCTGAAAGACGCTATGGCGCCCAATCTCGTGCAGACCACGGAGCAAACGCCTGCCATCGTTCACGGTGGCCCGTTTGCCAACATCGCACACGGTTGCAACTCCCTCTTTGCCACCCGCATGGCGCTCTCACACAGCGACTACACCATCACGGAAGCCGGCTTCGGTGCCGACCTCGGTGCAGAGAAGTTCTATAACATCCTTTGCCGCAAGAGCGGTCTGCAACCCGCCCTCACCGTCATCGTTGCCACCGCACAGGGCCTGAAGATGCACGGCGGCGTGGCGCTCGATGCCATCAAGGAGCCTAACCTCGAAGGACTTCGCACTGGCCTGGCCAACCTCGACCGCCACGTGAAGAACCTGCGTAGCTTCGGCCAGAGCGTGGTGGTGGTGTTCAACCGCTTTGCCACCGACACCGATGAAGAAATGGCACTCCTCAAGGCCCATTGCGAAGAAACGCTGAAGGCACCATTCGTCATCAACAACGCCTACGCTGAAGGCGGAAAGGGCGCGGAAGAAATGGCACACCTCGTGGTCGACACCATCGAAAACAACCCATCGCAGCCGCTGAAGTTCACCTACGACGACAACGACGACCTGCGCACGAAAATCGAGAAGGTGGCAAAAACCATCTACGGCGCCGCCAGCGTCACCTTTGCCAAACCGGCCCTCAACCACATCAAGCAGGCCGAGGCCTTAGGCATGAACGCTTGTCCGGTATGTATTGCCAAGACGCAATTCTCTTTCTCTGCCGACGCCAAACGCTACGGTGCTGTTGAAGGCTTCGACTTCCTCATCCGCGACGTTGTGCTCAACGCTGGCGCAGAAATGGTTGTAGCTATTGCAGGCGACATCTTGCGCATGCCAGGACTTCCCCGCGATCCGCAAGCCAACCACATCGACTATGTCGACGGAGAAATCATCGGACTCAGCTAAGCTAAGAAAAAAGAAACTTAACTAATTACAGACAGCGATTCGGATGATACCCAACAACACCATCATCCGAATCGCTTTATTTGATTTATCATGAAAAAGATTCTTTCCATCTTCTTTGCCTTCGTCCTGGGCTTGGCTGCAACAAGCGCCCACGACTTCAAGATTGAAAAAGGCAAGTTCTGGCTCGACGGCAAGCCCGTCACTTTAGTATGCGGAGAAATGCACTATCCGCGCATCCCGCAAGAATACTGGCGCGACCGCATGCTTCGCGCAAAAGCAATGGGCATCAACTGCATTTCGACCTACGTATTCTGGAACATCCACGAGCGCCAGCCGGGCGTCTTCGACTTTAAGGGTGAGGCCAACCTCGCCAAGTTCATCCGCACGGCACAGGAATTGGGCCTCTACGTTGTGCTCCGTCCCGGCCCATACGTTTGTGCAGAATGGGACTTCGGCGGTTTCCCCTATTGGCTGCAAAAGAACAAGCATATGGTTTGGCGCAGCGATGACCCCGACTTTTTGGCAGCCTGCGAAAGATACATCAACCGCCTGGGCAAGGAGGTTGGAAAATACACCGTCAACAACGGTGGCAACATCCTCATGGTGCAGGTTGAAAACGAATATGGCTCCTACAGCAACGACCGTGTCTACTTGGGCAAACTCAAAGACATGCTTCAGAAAGCCGGTTTCAACGCGCCTTTCATCACCTGCGACGGTGCCGGACAGATGCCAAACGGCTACATGAAGGATGTCCTGCCAACCGTGAATGGCTCTGTGGGCGAAGAAGTGAAACGCGCCATCGACCGTTTCTATCCCGGCGGCCCCTACTTCGTGGCTGAGTTCTATCCTGCTTGGTTCGACGTGTGGGGCACCCCGCATTCGAAGCGCGACTATAAAAGCCCTGCCAAGCAAATCGACTGGATGCTGCAACACGGCATTTCTGTGAATATGTACATGTTCCACGGCGGCACCAACTTTGCTTTCACCAATGGCGCCAACACCGTCGGAAGCGGCTATGAACCGCAACCAACGAGCTATGACTACGACGCCCCTCTGGGTGAATATGGCAACATCACGCCGAAATATCTGGCCTTCCGCGAAGTGATTCAGAAAAACCTGCCAGCGGGAGAAACGCTTCCAGAAGTGCCGGCACCAAACCCCATCGCCACTTTCGCGCCTGTCAAACTGACCGAAACGGCTCCCTTGGGCGCCGCCTTTAAGCGCCGCGTCGAAGCGGAACGTCCGCTGACGATGGAAGATGTTGACCAAGATTTTGGCTACATCCATTACGAAACAACCATCAAAGACGCCGTCAAAGGTCTGATGGTCATTCGCCAGGTTCGCGACTATGCCATCGTCTTTGTCAACGGCAAACGCATCGGTACGCTCGACCGCCGTCATCGCCAAAACAAGATGCAGGTGGACATCCCCGCTGGTGCCAAACTGGAGATTTTGGTTGAAAACGTCGGCCGCATCAACTATGGTCCCGACCTCCTCGACAACCTGAAGGGCATCACCGAAAACGTGACCATTGCTGGCAAGGAAGTGAAGGGATGGACCACCACGCCGCTGCCGCTCTACAACCTCAAGAAGATGCCTAAGGGCAAAACGCAAGACGGCAACCTCGAAGGTGTGGGCTTCCACCACGGCACCTTCACGCTCAGCGAGCGCGGAGATGTCTTCCTCGACATGAGCAACTGGGGCAAGGGCGCCGTGTGGGTCAACGGCCGCAGCATCGGCAAGTTCTGGCAAATCGGTCCGCAGCAAACGCTCTACGTGCCTGGACCTTGGGTCAAGAAGGGCAAGAACGAAATCATCGTGTTCGACCTCGAAGACAAGGGCAACCACACCGTTGCCGGCCTGCCGGAACCAATCCTCAACACGCTCGGCACCGACCACAACGCACACAAATCTCAACAGCGCACGCAGCCAGAAGGCCAGCCCATCGTTGAAGAAGGCGACTGCCTCCTGAAGGCCACGCTGAAGAAGGAAGGCGGCATGCAGCGCTTCAATTTCAAGGGCGCCAGCACTATGCGCCACCTGCTCCTTGAGGTCAACTCTTCATACGACGACAAAAACGCCTGCCTGGCCGAAATCAACCTCATCGGTGAAAACGGCAAACCAGTTGCCAAGGACGCATGGACCGTTGTTTACGTCAACACCGAACAGGCCGACGAAGGTCCGGCTGAATATCTCTTCGATGAGTCAGCGCGTAGCTACTGGCATTCCCAGTGGAAGAAGGAGCCGACCACGGCTTTCCCACACCGCATCATCATCGACCTCGGAGAAATCCAGACCATCACGGGCATCGAAATCCAGCAACGCAACCCGAACATGCCAGGCTGCGTCAAAGACTTCAGTGTCTACGGACGTCCGCAGTTCTTCTTGTTCAACAATGCGAAATAACACATAGTGGGGGACTTGCAGGTCATTTGATTTGCAAGTCCCCCTTTTGATTTTTTCTTCCCCTCAATTCCAACAACTCCTCCATGATAAAACAAAACCACTCATCAGCAAAAGGCATCATCGTTGCCGCAGCGCTCGCCCTCGTGCTTCCCGCCAGTATGCCTGCACAGACACTGCTGCCAAAGCCAACGCGTTGCAATTTCGCCAAGGGCCACAACGCCATTGCGCGGGTTTTCTCTCTTAAAAACGCCGACACGACAAGTTCCAATGCCTTCCTAACCTGGGCCAAGGCGCAAGGGGCGCAAACGGGAAATGCCCCACAAAAAGGCAAAAAATCTGCCGCGCACCAAAGCGCCCAAAAACCGGTGATGAAATTCGCCGCCCTCAACGGCAGCAACCGCGAAGCCTACAGTCTGCGTGTCACGCCCGACTCCATCATCGTCTGCGCCGACAGCGACCTGGGCTTCCTGCGTGCTTCGCAAACCGCCGCCCAACTGCTCCACAATGGCAAACTCGCCTGCGCCGATATCTCCGACCAACCCGCCTTTGAATGGCGAGGCGCCATGATCGACGTGTCGCGCCATTTCTTCCCCATCTCTTTCCTGAAAAAGCAGGTCGACATTCTGAGCCGATATAAAATCAACCGTCTTCACCTTCACCTGACCGACGCCGCTGGCTGGCGCATTGAAATCAAACGCTATCCGCGCCTGATGACAGAAGCGGCATGGCGCACAGAGGCATCGTGGAAAACCTGGTGGAACGAAGGCGGACGCCGCTACTCGGCGCCTGATTCCACTGGCGCTTACGGCGGTTTTTATTCGCAAACGGAATTGCGCGACCTGGTGGCCTACGCTGCACAACGCGGCATCACCATCGTGCCGGAGATTGAAATGCCGGCCCACTCAGAAGAGGTGCTAACGGCCTATCCTGAGTTCTCCTGCACCCATGAGCCCTACAAGCAGGCCGACTTCTGCATCGGAAACGCCGGAAGCATTGATTTTCTGGAGCACGTGCTCGACGAGGTGATGAGCGTTTTCCCCTCAGAATACATCCACATCGGCGGCGACGAAGCTGGCATGGCGTCGTGGCCTTCCTGTCCGCTCTGCCAGAAGAAACTCAAGGAAATCGGCGGCAAGGAGGTGAAGGCGCTTCAGAGCTACCTCATCCGCCACATGGGCTACTATCTGAAACAACACGGACGCAAGATGATTGCCTGGGACGAGGTGATCGACGACAACCTCATGCCAGGAACAACGGTTATGGTGTGGCGCAACGCCTCATACGCTGCCGAAGCTACGAAACGCGGCTACAAGGCCATCCTCTCGCCCGGTGCCTTCTGTTATCTCGACGGTTATCAAGACGAGCCGCGCACGCAGCCGGAAGCCATCGGCGGCTATCTGCCGCTCAGCAAGGTCTACGGTTTCAATCCGTTGGAATCACTGACACAGGAAGAGCAGAAAAACGTGACGGGCGTACAGGGCAACCTCTGGACAGAATACGTTCCGACACCGGAACATGCGGAATATATGCTCTATCCGCGCATGCTTGCGCTCTCTGAAATCGGCTGGAGCGGAAACCAGGCGAAGGACTATGCCGACTTCCATGCCCGCGTTCTGAAGGAGACGGAGTGGCTGCGCACGCAGTCGGTCAGCGCCTTCCCGATTGACAAAGAGCGGGGCAACCGCAAAGAGTCGCTGCAAAGGGCTTTGAAACACAAAGCCTATGGCAAAAAAGTGACCTACAACCATGCCTTCCACCCCAACTACCCTGCCGCTGGAGCAACCTCTCTGACCGACGGTCTGCGTGGCGGTTGGGCCAACACCGACGGCCGCTGGCAGGGCTTCATCGGAAGACACTGCTTCGACGTGGTCATCGACCTGGAGAAAACGGAAAACATCCGACGTGTGTCGACAGACTTCATGCAAATGTGCGGTCCGGAGATTTTCTATCCTTCGTCGTTCACGGTCTCTGTCAGCACCGACGGCAAGACCTTCAAAGAGGTATGCAACATACAGAACCCTTCAAAGAAGATCATCCAACCCGATGTACGCACCTTTGAATGGAAGGGCCACAGCGTCAAAGCACGCTACGTGCGCCTCCAAGCCGAACCGAGCAGTTTCGGTGGCTGGCTGTTTGCCGACGAAGTGATTGTGGAATAAATCGGGCCTTCCAGCGTTCCGTCAAAAGGTTCGACGCCGCCGCCAAATGGCAACACACAGGTGTTCAAAATCGGTTTTTCCAACCCTTGGTCTTACAAGATAATTTGAATATCTACCGACACATAAGGCGTACTCAAACCTCACGTTCAAGCACGCCAACAAAAGAGGGGAATGCGTTGTATGGGGTCAGTCCGAAAACTCGGTTGCAATTTTATTAAGTGGATATAGTTTTGTATCT
>OHIL01000052.1_pt1 | contig 55519 bp, 49 predicted proteins | sample 1568231 | NCBI WGS metagenome assembly OHIL01 (sample SAMEA3879565, study PRJEB24766) | human gut metagenome | biome: human-associated habitat; feature: feces | place: USA | collected 1985/1987 | reverse complement strand
GCCGTATGCTGTTTGGCAGCGTCACTATGCCGTTGGTGCGGCTCTCCCTGAACTGTTTCATGTGGGGCGAGCCTTCCCGTCCGTAAAGGCTCACGCTGTGCCCTGCCTTGTCGAGATACCACGCTATAAACGAGCCCCAGCGGCCGCAGCCTATGACCGTAATCTTCATACCTTGTTCGTTCCTTTATAGGTCTATTATCTGATAATTATAGAGGTTGGCGTATATGCCGCCAAGGGCCATGAGCTCCCTGTGGCTGCCCCGCTCGGCTATGCCGGAGGGCGTCAACACCACTATCTCGTTTGCGCTCTTTATGGTGGAAAGCCTGTGTGCCACTATTATGCAGGTGCGGCCCTTGGCAAGCTCAAACAGCTCCTGCTGTATCTCCATTTCGGTCTGGTTATCAAGAGCCGATGTGGCCTCGTCCAGTATCAGTATGCCGGGATCCTTCAGAAATACGCGGGCTATGGATATGCGCTGCGCCTGCCCCTCGCTGAGACCGGCGCCCTGTTCCCCGCAAAGGGTGTCCATGCCGTCCGGCAGGGCGTCCACAAAGTCGGCGGCGGCCGCATGAAGGGCCGCACGCAGCTCCCTGTCGGTCGCGTCGGGATTCCCCATCAGGAGGTTGTCGCGTATGCTGCCGCTGACAAGCGTGTTGCCCTGGGGAACATAGGAGAGGTTGCACCGCATGAGCGGTGATACGGCGGTCTCCCTTTCCGTGTCGTAAAGCGTCACCCGTCCGGCGTCCGGCGACAGTAGGGCCAGCACCAGCCTTATGAGGGTGCTCTTGCCGGCCCCCGTCTCTCCGACGACAGCGGTCAGGCTGCCCGGGGCAAAGTCATGGCTGAAATCGTCCAGCACCTTGCGGTTACCCCCGGGATAGGCGAAGCTCAGGTGCGTCATGCGGACGCCCGGCACGCCGTCCAGACGGACCGGCGCTCCCCGCTGTTCCACGGGAACGGCGGCAAGCTCGGCCAGCCGTTCCGCCGAGGTGACGGTACGGATGAACGCGGGAACCTGACGGCTGAGGTCGACCATAGGACCCTGTATCTGCGAGACCAGCTGCAGGAAGGCGGTCATCACGCCGAAGGTCACCGTACCGTCGCGCAGGCCGTACACCCCCCAAAGGAAGGCCGTGGCGTAGCCCGCCGCGAAGCCGGCCAGCACCACCGCGCGGGAGAACGCCGCATAGTCAGCGCGCCGCATGACCTCATCACGCAGGCCGGACTGCAAGAGGAGCAGCCTGCCGACTGCCCGGGGCGTGAATTCCAGCGTGCGGACCAGTATGCGGTGTTGCAGGTATTCCTGCATGTGGCTCTGTATGCGGCCTTCGGCCGTGCGGATACGGCCGGAGAACGCCCTCATCCTGCGCATATAGGCCTTGCTGAGCAGCAGGGCCGCCGGCATGATGAACACGACGGCGCAGGCCAGACCCACGGACATGGATGCGAGAAGCCAGAGCGCACCGGCCAGCTGTACCGACAGTACCGTGACGGCGGGAACGCCCCGGCACAGCGTGTCGGTGACGGAGGCCGTGTCCTCGACCATCCGGTTGAGGATGTCGCCCGTATGCAATGCCTCGCGCCCGGTCAGGCGGCTTTCCATCTGCCGTTCAAAGAGGGCGCTGTTCAGCCCGTTGCGGAAACGGATTTCCGTGCGGCTGCCCAGCCGCGTGCCGGCCACCGACAGCAGCGGCCTTACCGCAAGGCACGCCACCAGCAGCGCGACAAGCAGGTCCATGTCGCCGCCCCGTCCCGTGGCCGCGTCGATAAGGCATTTCGACACCCACACCGAGAACAGGGAGACCCCGGCATGGGCAATCCCCGTCATGCTCCGGGCCATGACAGGCAGGCGGTATCCGCCCGACACACGCCACAGCCACCTTATGCAGTCACCCGTACTCATATTCCTTTTCATTTCCCTTTGTTCCCTTTCCCGCGCCTCCAACGCCTCCACCGGCGGCACAGGGCTAGGATGTACCTGCGGACGGGCAGCAGCCCCTTCCAGAGGCGCACCCTCCGCATCTCCTGCGGAGAGCGGCAGACCACATACCGCCCGTCGCGTATGATTTTCAGTACCGTGCCGCACACGTCCTCCGCCCGGCACAGCTCCGTGCCGCATACGTTTCCGTCCCCCATGAGGACGAAGGTGTCAGCCGCCGTTCCGTAGACGCGGTGCAGCACATAGCCCCTCCCGGGCAGGCGGGCCAGCACGATGTCGTCCACCCGCACGCTCCGGCTTCTTTGCAGGACCACGCAGTCACGGCCGCCCACGATGAAGGGGAACATGCTGTCCCCCTTGGCACGCAGTGTCACCGTATGCCCGGAGGAAAGCAGGGAAACGACATCGGCAAGCAGCATGTCGTTGGGCAATGTCATTTTATCTTCCTGTGTCATGGGATTATGCGGCCCGGGTACGGGCCGTAGACAAGAAGATTTCCTTCCCGGTTACGCTTAATCGGGAAGAAAATCCAGACAAAACAAACAAACGGGCGGATTCAGTGCGTACAGCCGGAAATCTCACATTCCATGGCTGTGGTAAAAATCCGCCAGGGGGCATCTTAACTTGTCTTTCCACATCTTTTCGGGCAGGTGTCCGGCAGCATCGTATCCGTATCCGGTTATCCCTGTATCGTCCGGCAGTGAAAATGTAAGGAAGACGGACTCCTCCGCCTTCCTTACATCCCCCGCGTTTTTCACAAAGGGCGGGGAGGCTCTCTCATCTTCATGTCCGTCCCGCCGGATTCATCCGCAGGAGGGACACGGATGACCCGTGCGCTTTTCGCAAAGGGCACAGGGTACCAACATTCCTTTACTGTTTCCCAGCTATGTCTGTTTTCCGGCCGGAAAGCGGGAATATGCGGCCTGCCTGAAATCCGGCACCGTGACGGGCGGCCGGAAACCGGGTAGGATGTTACAGGGAGGGGCGGGATGCTATTCGCCGCGTGTGATAACCGCACGGCTCAGGCGCGGGTCGTTGTAGAACATGTTCTCCACGCCGCCCTTATAGTCGATGCGGAGCTGCTTCTCGCTGACATCGAACTCGTTCACCAGACAGTCATATACGTTCTCGGCACGTTCCTTGCTCAGGCGCTCGTTGCCCTTGCGGTTACCCGTACCCGAGTCGGCATAGCCGGTGATGGTATATACGGCATCCGGGTCGCCCGACTTGATGATTTCGGCCAGCAGTCCCAGGTTGGCGCGCGCCTCGTTGCTCAGCTTCGTCTTGTTGATCTGGAAGATGACGAGGTTGGCGGCGGCAATCTTCTTCACGATGGTCTGTGCCTTCTGTCTGTCGCCGTCGGCAAGGGCCTTCTTCAGACGCTCGTTCTCGGCGCTCATGTCGTTCAGCTTGGAGCGCATGCCCTCCAGGTCACCGTAGTTGTAGACATAGCGGGTGACGGTCTTGCTGCGACCCCAGCCGCGGTTCTTGAACTTGTAGGTCAGGCCGATGGTGGCGGAGAGGTTGCCCTCGCCGAAACGTCCGCCGCCCTCGCCGTCGAAACGGTCGTTGACGAACATGCCGCGCACGTCGAGGTTCAGGTCAAGCGCGTCGGAGAGGCGGAAGCTGTTGAAGACGCCGACATTGGCGCTCACCTCCTTGGCGGAAGGCGAATCGTACACGCGTGCCCAGCCGAGACCGGCATACGGGCTGCAATTCCACACTCGTTTCGGGTTGTAGCCGCAGAGCAGGTTGGAGAGATTGAACAGCACGTCGGCATGGAGATTGCCCATGTTGTATTCCGACTCCTCCAGCCAGTGGGGGGCGCCGCCGCCCTTCACGGGGGTACCGTTGCCATGTGCCGAGTCCTCGTTACCGCCCGGGTGCTTGGTGGCGCCCTTGCTCTTCAGACCGCTGTACATGAGGCGTACACCGATTCCGGGTGTGAACCATTTGCCCACGGCCACATCCAGTGCCGGCGCCAGACGCTTGCCGAATGACTGCTGCTTGTCGTGGTCGCCGAAATAGATTTGGGCACCGGCGCCCGCGCTGATGAACCAGTTGTCCCAGAAACGGTTGGTCTCCACCTTGTACTTGTCCGTGCTGTACTCTACCTTTTCCTCCACTGCTTCGGAGGTCTGTGCGAAGGCCGGACAGAGAGCCAGGGCACATACGGCAGTTAAAATGTTTCTCTTGTTCATATCTGTTAATTGTTAAATAGTTGAATTCCAATATGATTATTTTTGAAGCATGCCTTATTTCAAATTATTGATGGCGGTATTCATGTTGGTCAGACGCTCGGTATAGCAGGCCTTCATGTTCTCTATGACCTTGTCATAGTCCAGACGCTCGTCGCCGCTGAAGTCGATGTACCAGCTGTATCCGGTACGCTCACGCGACTCTATCGGCCATATCCGCTGGTTGTAAGTGTCGGAGAGCCTGTTGGCCTCACCCAGCCTGTCGATGGTGGCGGTCACGCCCTGCAATACGGAATACAGCGTCTGCCAGCGGCTCTTGACCGTGGCCCTGAACGTGGCGTCGCCAAACAGCAGCGGATACCACATGTAGGGCGCATCGCCATCGTTGCCCCCGGTGTAGCTGTACTGCGTGTAGAGCAGCGTGTTTGTACCGAACTTCAATGAACTGTGACCGTAGCCGCTGTTGATCGCATTGATGTTCGCGATGTTGGGGAAGGTCTGGTAGTCGAAGTCCCACACGGGTCCGGCGCAGAGCTTGCCGGTTCCGTCCTTGTACATGTACACGCTCTTGGGGTGGCGGTACTCGTTGTTCATCGTCAGCTCCTGCACTATCCAGTAGTCGATTACCGAGTTGATGTCGAGTTTCTCGTAGGCCGCCGTATAGTTCTTGTCATGCAGCTTGTTCTCGATGTCCTGTACCCAGTTCTTCACATAGTTCCATATCGCAGTGTTTAACTCGTCCTTGCTCTGGCAGGGCAGGTTGTAGTACGAGGTACGGAACTTGTAGACCTCGTCGTAGTTGTCGTCGAACTCCAGCAGGTAGCCGCAGTTGTCGGTGGTGGGAGTTCCATCTTTCTGAACATCCTCGTAGCAGTCCTGTATGGCCAGACGGTTCTCGTCTATCTTTATCTGCTCGCACAGGAAGTAGTTGCCCACATGCACGCCGTTGAGCACCAGCTCCACGCTCTTGCCGTGCGGTTGCCAGGGCAGGCCGGGCGCATCCGTGCCGCTGAAAGCCGCGCGCACCTTGTCGGCGATGTCGAAGGCCACGCCGTTGCGCATCAGCGAGCGGTCGATCCAGTTGGCCAGCAGGCACCAGCGCTTGTGCTTCTTCATTCCGAGGACTTCCGTCTTCGATGCCAGCTTGATGGCAAGGGGCTTCTTGGGGAAGTTGCTCGTCGAGTTTCCGCGCAGGCGGAAGCCGCAGTTCATCTCCTCCAATGAGGCGGTACCGTTCTCGTAGATGGCGATGCGGTCGGTCTCGGTGAACTCGGCGCTCTTGGCGGGCACCGTCATGTCGAGAAACTGCACCGAACCGCCGGAGTTGCCGGTCATCACCACCACGGGAAGGCCCGTGTTGGTCACCGTCACCACATAGTCGCGGCTCATGCCTCCCGCTGTCACCGTATAGGTCACGGGCGAGCTGAAATCCTGCGCGCTCACGCCGCTGGTCTGCTCCGCACCGTCCACCGTCACAGTGGCTCCTTCGGTCACGGTGAAGGTCGGCACGAGGGTGAAGTCATAGAGATAGGGTATGCACCCGCTTATCTCGCCTTGGGGATTCCCCTCTTCGGTGGTGACGGTCAGTTCCTGCCCCGTCACGCTTCTCACCGTGGTTTTGCTGCCGTCGTAGTAGGCCTCCCTTGCCAGAATCTTACCCTTGTTGCGGGCGGCCTCAAAGCCGAACGTGAGGATTTCCGGCTCTTCACCGGCGGTGATGTCCTCTATCGTCAGGCCGTTGTCCTCCACCGTGGCGGCGGCGAGGTGAAGCGGGATGTCATAGCAGCCGCCCGCCGCGAGGTCCTGCCGGGCCGTCACCCTGAAACTTATCCGGTGCTTGTCCGTGGCAAGATGTATCTGCAATGCCTGTCCGCTCCTTATCACGGGGGCGATGCAGGCATAGGCTTCCACCTTGCCGGTAAGCGCGGGCTCGTCGGTCAGGTTCACTGCCAAAGAGGCAACGGCCTCGCCATCCACGGGAGAAAGCCCAGCATCGAGGTCGGTCAGGTTCATGGTGAACTCACCGGCCCAAGGCTCGGCCTTTCCGTCGCTCTCCTCCGGCTCTTCCACATGAATGCTCACCAGACGCTCGTCGGTGCTGACGCCATCCACGCCCGAGGCGTCCACCTCGAAGCGGAGCATGGCCACCATAGGGCGGAAAGCGAAGTGCCACGCGTCGCCGCGCCGTGTCACCGTGGAGCTTGCCTTGATGTCGTTGGCGGAAATGGAGGCCGCGCCGGTCCAGTATTGTTCGACGCCGACTGTCACGGGTATGGCCGCCGCATCCGTGGCATCTTCCCGGTAGGGATAATAGGCATAGAGCGGCGTGTCGCCCGATGTCACCTCACCGGTGAAGGTGGCGGTGGCGGCGGGTTCGGTATGGGTTCCCTCGAACGGGGCGTTGGCGGTCGACTTGCCGAACACGCCGATGCAGTCGTCGACCGACCAGAGGATGCCGGTGACACCGGTGGTGGAGCCGGCATCGTCGATTTGCGAGCGCGAACCGGCCTGTGAGCATGGGGCTGTTTCCGCCGTTATCTCAATCCGTTGTTTTCCCCCGGACAGCACATCGGTGTCGGCACACCCCGCCGCAAGAACGGTGATGAGTGCCGACAACAGGCAGCCGGAGGAGTATTTCTGTATTCTCATGTCTTTTTAAAGATTTGTAAGTAATGTCGATGCGTTCCTATTCCACGCCGAAGCCCACGCCCTTGTCGGTGTAGCTGCTGTCGTAGGAATTGCCGCCGGTGGAGCCGGAGGTGGAACCGTCGCGCACGCAACGCACGCCGTAGGCATTGAGATTGTACGACGAATACTTCGTCTTGACCGTACCGACGACTCCGGCATTATACCCCGTTCCCGACAGTCCTTTGTCAGGCTCGGTATAATTACCCGAACCGGTAAGCCAATAGAAATGATAAAGATGCATCGACATGGCACTGTAGTCATTGATGTCGCTTGTACTGAGCCAAAGGTAGGAGTTCAGGGCATAGTCGCTGCGCTTACCGGACGGATTGGGGAACCTGCATCCGCCCATAGGATAATATCCGCCTTCGGTATCGTCCCCGGTCTGCCGGAAGTAGATGCCGTAACCGAAGATCTTACTCTTGTTGTCGGAGGTATTGCAGGCGAATCCGATGCGGTTCCGGTGGATACCCTTGGGCAGCCAGCGTTCCGTAGTGCCGGACATCTCCGTGCTTACAATACATTGGATGTAGTCATAAGTAAGATTCGGTACCGTCACACCGTCTATCGTGCGAAATCCGGTGACTCCTTTCATTTGGATATCGGTTCTATCCGGCGTGATGAAACGGGTGAAAGTGGCGCTGTTCGCCACACGATAGCCTACAGGAGAGGGGTCGTAGATGGTCTTGACATCCGTCCATCCTCCGTCGGTGACGGTCTTTTGTGAGGAGTCGCCCCACAGGAGTCGGTTGTCCTCGCCCAGCCAGCTCGAACAGTCGCCTACGGCCGGCTTGTTGATGATATAGCCGGGGCGAAGCACCGATGCGGCAATGGTGGCTTCGGTAAGGGTGGCGGGCTGCCACACGGGATAGGAAGAAACGATATCCGTCGCCACGCCATCCACATAATAGACATCGCTGTTGGGAATCGGGTCTTTGCGTCCCCACTGGTAGAGCATATAGCCGCATACCTTGCGTTCCGCTTCGTCGGTACGGACGGTCTGCAAACGTTCGTCTTCGGTACTTGGGGATGCACCGAGGTTGCGGTCCATGATGGCGAACGAGCTGCCTGACTTCGTGGTGATGACATTATCCTGCGGCAGCGTGTCGCCGGTGCCCCAGATGTGCCAGCTCCACAGGATGTCGCCCGTGCATCCGTCGCCGCTGTAGACGGCAATCAGGGCGTTGCCCGTGTTCCCGGTGGCGGTGTAGTACACCCGTCCGTCGTCGGCAAGGCGGACGCTGCCCTCGTCGATGAAGCCCTGCGTATCCTGCCACAGCACTTTGGCGGACTTCGGATTTATCTTCGACGAGGTGACATGGAAGCCGGCGCCGGGGATGATGCCCTTGTCGCCGTTGCCTATCTGACGGGCGTAGAACGAGTGCTCGCCGGCGGTGGTTATCATGTAGCAGTTGGCGGTCTCCTCGCCCGGTTCATCGGGTTCGTCAACATCCTTGATGACGACACCGTTGTTGGCGAGCACCGTGGCGTTGAGCGGGACATCGTAGAACGCGCCTCCCTCCATCGTGCCAAGCAGCGTGGCGGTGAAGGTCGCGACATGCCGGTCGGTGGTGATGACGAAGTCGAGGTTGGTGCCCCCGGTGCATCCGGGAGCTGCCACGGCGTATGCAGTCACCTGACGGGACAGGGCGGGCCGCCCTGCCATGTCGACCGTCAGCGTGGCGGCGGCATCGACCGGCGTCAAGCCTGCGTCAGGGTTGTTCAGGTCGCAGGCGAAGGCTCCCGACAGGCTGCCAGTGCCGGCTGTCATCCCTATCGACAGCAGCGTCTCGTCGGCGGCCAGCCCGCTGACTGCGGAAAGGTCGATTTGCAGACGCAACAGCGTGACCATCGAACGGAAACGCATGCGGTAGGAACCGTCGGACTGCCGTTCGGCCGACGAGGACGCCTTGAAGTCGTAGGCGGCCACCGAAGTGACATCGGAGTAGGTCTGCACAGCGGGGATATTCACAGGAACGGCCGCGGCGTCGGCCGCACCCTCCGTATAGGGGTAATAGGCTGTCGACGGGGTGCCGGAGAAGGTGCCGGTGTCGGAGAAGGTTGTCTCGTCGGCGGCAGTCTCATTGGCGGATGTGAAGCATACGTTGGACTGCGATGCGCCGAATACGCCTATCCTGTCCCCCGGACTCCATTGCATCACAAGGCTGCCGTCGTCGGCGATACCGCCCACCTGCGAACGGGAGGAGACGCCGGAGAGTCCGGCGTTGACCGCCCGGATTGCCGTCAGGGGTTGGGCATGTCGCCCTCCGCCGTACAACCCGAGAATGCGGCCGCGGCAAGCAAGCCCGACAGCAAAATCGTTATCTTGGATTTCATAAAACAGTATCTGATTGTTTATTATTTGATGATCGAACCGCCGGGACGGTAGGATGAGTCATGGGTGGCCTGCGGTGAAGCGGACGGTTCCACGTCGCGGACAGGACGGATTCTGAAATTTCCAGAATAATCACCATAGAGAGTCATATATGGATTCCCATTATAGGTATCTATCATAAATGGGTTCTCCTTTCCTGCTCCTGTCGCGGTAAAGAATGTACTCGACGCATAATGAGTGCCGGTCGTAGGCATACCCAGTTCGCTCCAATATCCCAGCATCAGGACCAGCTCGCGCTGGTTGGGCACGCGCCACTGTCCTTTGTCTTTGCCGTCGGCATCCTGCGTATAGTTGGCGGCGGCGAGGTTGACCAAAGCCTTTATCTCACCTCTGGTAAATTCAGACTTATCGGATGCCTTTGATATAGTCGGGGTGAAAGTATAATCTCTATTGTTATTATTAACACCATTAGGCTTACAGTCAACCTGACATATCTCACTTCCATTGACATAAACAGTAAAGCTGAAAGAAGAATTATCTGTGGTTGCGCTAACCACGTAGCTGCCGTTGCTACTGGTTATCGTGTAACTGCCGGAGACCGTTAAAGAAGCATTTTCAGGCAGATTTGTTATGCCAAGGTTGACAGTATAAGTATAAGTACGATTCCCTATATAGCCTGATCTTCTTACCGTTGACGATTTTGCCGATACATTCACATTAGAGGCTTTAATCTTCAAATCGCCTGAAGCCACCTCGAATGCCAACGGAACAGTGTTACTATACTGACGCTCTTTATGATCTGCTGTATATTCTCCTGTCATTATTGAATTACGGACACATGAACTCGACAGGCCGGATAGCGTGATTATTTTACCGTTGCATGTAGAGAACGTTGTCGGTTTTTGGTTGTACATGCCATTGTTCAGGTTTCTGATGCAACGCATGTCAAGATTATTATTATTATTATTGCCGAAAGACGCTCCCTCGATAGCCCACCATACTGCCGAGTTACCGCTTGAACTGGTGTGAAGAAGGCCGGCAGGGCCTTCAATATCAGCAGAAGTTGCAGAACTCAAATTTGAGGCATTGTACGGACGATATGCACCGAGGTTGTTATCGCCCAGCCAAAGAGCGATGCACTGGTTTCGGGCAGGCACATACCACCTCAGTTCGTCGTCCGAGATTTTGCCGTCGTCGTTCGTGTCGCGGTTGCGTGACATGGCGGCCAAGTAAGAGTAATTATAATTGCCTGAGAAGTTGAATTTGACATCGGCTTTGCTGCCTTCATTAACCGAGACTACCCAACCGGCGCTGCTGTCGTAATTATTGTTTTTGTTGTTAATCAGTTTTTGGGTATTATTCCAGCCTTCGTCATTGGTTAACCCGGTCGGGGCGGCATCGCCTCTCTTCACATAACTCCACTCGTTGTTTTTCTCGATACCGAAAGGATTGCTGACAGAGCCGTCGGTGGGGTAAACGGTCCAGATAGAGGCCTGCGAGAAGGAGATGATAGTATTCTCCACCACGGAACTCTTGCCGTCGACACTGATGTGCTTTGTGGTACAGATGTTCATCGCACGCCCGCCGGAATAGTTGACAAATTCACTTAACTGTGCATTACCGCCGGTGGGATTCTCGGTATAGAAAAATTCGTCGATATAAGCCGTAGTGTATAAATTTCCATCCTTGATAATGAAGTGCTCACCGGTGTTGTCACGGTCGCTTGTAGAGCCATTCAAGTTGCTGATTTCTTTCAGCAGTCCGTGCACATCGGTACGGACGGATTCATCCAAGCCGCCGAATTTGCCGAAGGTAAGGTCGTCGAGAACATCGCCGGACTGTGGCTTCGTGAAGTGAATCCATTTATAATCCTTGGAGTCGTCGCCGACAGTCATATCGGCGCTGATGCCATCTGTTGTACGGCTGTAAGGCGTTTTGACATAGAACATCGGATTTTTGAACTCATCGACAGGTATTTTCAGCAACACCCTTTCAAAATGGGCATCCAGGTCGAGCTTGATGGTACCGTCGTCCATGCGGACAAGGTCGCCCTCGGCGCCCGGCTGCGTTTCATCGTCAAAGTTCTTGGCTTCAGCCTCGGTGATGATGTTGTTCACACCTGCGACCTTGACATTGTAGGTGTACTTCACATTGCGGCGGATGGTGAAGTTGTCGATGCCGCCACGGTCAGCGTTGAAGTCTCCCAGCTGGATGGTATATTTCACGTCACCGTCGTATGTGGCGGTCTTGTCAGACGCATTTCTCGGGCCGTTGTAATGGCCTTCGATAACGATGTATGTGCTATTTTCGGGCGCATACTTGAACGTTTCGTTGGTTTTGCTCACGCGCTTCTCACGCATCTTGACCTCCGTAAAGACCTCTTTCGTCTTCTGCACGTTTTCCGGCATATAGAACTCGAAGCTGTTAGGAGTGTTGTCTGAAAAAGCCAAGTTCTCAAAGTCGGAGAAGCTGTTGTTGCCCTCGTAGGACAAATTGCCGGGCTTGGTGCCTTGGCCTCCTTCCCAGCCTGAGCGCTCCATGAGCGTTGACGACTGCGAGTAGTTGTAGATGCTGTAGCGTTCGGGAGTGAAGGTAATGCCGTTTTCTGTACTGATATTGAAAATCACCTTGGCTACGGCGCGGCGCAGATGCACGCGGGTTTCGTCGGTAGTGCCGAAGGAGTTTTTACCCTCGTTTATCGTGATGCTGCCGTCATTGCGGCCATATATGCCGGTCATGGGCGTATTGTTAACGATATCGAGGACGTTGGCACCGGACTCACGGGCAAGTATCGCGTTTTTAAGCTCGTCCAGCGACTTGGAGGCGTATCCTTCGGCGTCATACGAGCAGAAGCCGTTCTGCCAGTTGGCCAGCGCATAGAGGTAGTATTCGCCGCTCTTGAGTTCGTTACCGTTTGAATCGGTATCTCCCGGAGATATGGTTACCGTATAGAGACGGTTGGATTCATCTTCACTATCACTGCCGATTGAATATTGGCCCAGCTGGTCGATAACCCTTGCAAAAGCAGGTTTAGAAGTGTCCGACTTCTTATAGAAGAGGAACATCAGCTGGTTGAGGGCGGTTTCCTGTTCCACCCCGGCTCTCGTGACCACCGCATCGTTCAGATCCGGCACCACCATCTTGAATGTCAGCGAAGCGGGAAGCCCCTCTTTCACTCCTTTTTCCGCGATATCATCGTCGGAACAGGCCACGAACAGCAGGCAGCCCAGCAGCATCGGGAGGGCAGCCCTGACATAATTCTTTATCGTTCTCATAGTCGTTTCTCCTTTCCTTTATTCAAATGTCACATCATTGTCAACCGACACCCATTTGTCGACTTCAACTTCTGGCTTTTGTTCTGTCTTAATGGGCTGTGAAGCACTGCAAAGGCTGTCTTCCAGTTCCACCTGAGTCCTCTTGGTCTCGGGTGCCTCGTAGGATTTCAAATCCGTTTTCTTAGTCTCGTTCATATTCTTTATAGTTTAAAAGTTAATGTATATCATTTCTTTTTCCTGTGTTTCCCGTACCCGTATCCATAGCCATATCCGTAACCATACCCATATCCGTACCCGTATCCACGGTGGCGGGGGTCCACCCCGTTGAGGATGAGGGCCATGTTGCTGAGCTTGTTCTCGCGGTACAGCTCCTCCATGTCGGGCAGCTGCCGGCGGTCGAGCCTTCCGGCGCGCACCACGAAGATGGTGAGGTCGCTGATGCGGTTGCTGATGGTGGCGTCGGCCACGACACCCACCGGCACGTTGTCGGCGATGATGTAGTCATAGCGCCGGCGCAGCTCCGCCACCAGCTCGTCCAGGCGGCTGTCCATGAGCAGCTCGGCGGGGTTGGGCGCCACGGTGCCGGAGGAGATGATGTCGAGGTTGTCGTGCCCGGGGGCGGCATGTATGATGTCGTCCACGCCGATGCTGTTGTCGGCCAGGAAGTTGGTCACGCCCGCCGGGTGCCTGTGGAAGTGGCGGCTCAGTGTGCCCTTGCGGATGTCGAGGTCCACCAGCACCACCTTCTTCTTCGTGAGCACGAGGCTCATGGCGAGGTTGCGGGAGATGAACGTCTTTCCGGCGCCCTCGTTGAACGAGGTGAAGGTGATGACCTGCATCGGCCTGTCCTTCTTGGCCATGAATGCCATGTTGGTGCGCAGGATGCGGAAGCTCTCGGAGAGCATCCCGTCCTCGCCGTCCTTGGCGACGCCCGTGCGGGCGGCCTCCTTGTCCTGTGGGATTTCCCCGAGGAAGGGTATGCTGACCGCGTCCTTGAGGTCCCTGCGGCTGTGCACGCGGGTGTCCATGAAGAGTATCATGAGGAACACCACGCCGGGCACGGCCAGCCCGACGAGCACCCCGAGCAGCAGGATGCGGTTGCGCACGGGCGAGACGGGTCCCGCGGGTCCGTCCACGCTGTCGATGGTGCGCGCGTTGTTGTCGGCCATAGCCTGCGAGAGGGCGTTCTCCTCGCGCCGGTTGAGCAGGAACATGTAGAGCGACTCCTTGATTTTCTGCTGGCGCTCGATGGAGAGCATCTCGCGCTCCTTGGTGGGCACGGTGGTGAAGCGCGCCTGTGCCTGCGCCTGGCGGCTGCGGGCGTCGTTGCGCTTCATGTTGATGCCGACGATCATGTTGTCGACGGCTCGGATGATGCTCTGCCTCAGGGCGTGTATGGTGTTGTTCAGCTCCTCCACCACGGGGTTGCTGTCGCTGCTGTCGTCGATGAGCTTGTCGCGCTTGAGCTTCAGGGCGTTGTACTGGCTGATCTGCCCCTCGATGCCGGCGTCGCTGATGCCCGTCCCCGAGGGGATGAGGTCGCGCTCCCGGGTGGGGTCGGTGAGGTAGTCCTTGATGAACCGCGCCAGCCTGAGCTGGGTCTCCTGCTGCTGCGCGTCGGCGCTGTAGGCCTGCTCCTCGCCCGTGTAGCGTCCGGCCAGCGAGCCGATGTCCATCACCTGGTTGTGCTGCTTGAACGACTCCAGCTCGGTCTCCACGCCGCCCAGCTCGCGCTCGATGATGATGAGCCGCTCGTTGATGAACTCGGAGGTGTTCACCGCCACCTGGTTCTTGTCGTTGATTGCCTCCTCGTTATACACGTTGACCAGCGTGTTGAGCACGTCCTCGGCGCGCCTGGGCGAGGCGTCCTTCAGCGAGAGCACGAGAATGGAGGACTCGTCCTCCTCCTGGCGGATGCCCATGCTGCCCTGGAACCGCCCGGCCACGGCGTTCAGCGGGTTCTTGGTGACGCGTATCTCGCGGCCCGTCCACGACTTGCCCCAGTGGTCGGTGCCGGTCACAAGGATGCGCTCGTCGCCGACTTTCAGCGTGTCGTTGAGCCGCACGTCGTAGGACTCCTTCGCGCCGGGAAGCCTCTCGAAGGCGGACAGCGTCACGGTATTGCCGCTGCGCGGCGTCACGGCGAAGGAGATATGTCGCTCGGGCATCACGTTGATGAAGGAGACGCTCACCGGCGAGAGGTTGTAAAGCTCGTCGGTGCGCAGGCCCTTCTCCATGCGGTAGTCCACGTCGGCGTGCAGGCGCTGCACCACCTCGCGCATCAGCCGCTTGGAGCGGAACTGCAATATCTCGTTGGCCACGTTCACCTTGTTGATGTAGTTGTCGTAACGGTCGAGGCCGGCCGTGGATGTCTTGTTCGACGGGTCCTTGATGATGACCGTGACCGAACGGAAGAACACCAGCGGCGAGGTGGCGTAATGGTACCATGCCAGCCCGCCGAAGACCAGTACGGAGAGCACGAACCACTTCCATTTCGACAACAGGTAGACGGACAGGTCCACAAGGTTGACGCCCTGTTCGTTCTTGTTGGATTGACTGTTGCTTTGCATGATTCGGAATATTGTGTGTTTACTTGGTTGCCCAGATGACGGTGCAGACCGCCGAGATGAGCGAGAGGATGCCGGTGGACACCCTCCATGCCTTGTCGCCGCTGTCCTGCTTGTTGTACTTCGGCTCGACATACACGATGTCGTTCTGCTGGAGGTAGAAGCAGGGCGACTGGAATACTTCCTTGCTGCGCAGGTCGTGCATGTACATCACCCGCTGTCCGTCCTCCTCGCGGATGACCGCCACGCGGTTCACGCGGCCCCGGGGACTGACGTCGCCGGCACGGGCCACGGCCTCCAGCAGGGTGATGCGGTCGCCCTCGGCGGAGAAGGTGCCGGTGTGCCCCACGGCGCCCAGCACCGAATACTTGAAGTTGAGGAACTCAAGCGACACCAGCGGTTCCCTGATGTACCCGCCCGCGACGATGCGGTCGCGTATCAGGGAGGTCACCTCGCTCACCTTCAGCCCCTCTACATGGAGCTTGCCCAGTATGGGGAAGTCGATGTTGCCGTCCACATCCACGCGGTAGCCCCTGGGGGCGGACGGGGCGTTCTCCGTGACCGAGCCGCCGGCGTCCACGCGGAAGGAGCCGCCGTGCACGTTGAACGGTATGGCCAGTTCGGGGTTCTTGCTGCTCACGGTGATGTCCAGGCGGTCGTCGGTATGCACGACCGCCTCGTACCTGATATCGCAGGGGTAGCCGTGTCCCGGCTCCATGTCCTGCAGGTAGACGAATTTCTTCGAGGAGGCGCAGGAGCACAGCAGGAATACGACTGCCGGTAAAATCAAAAAATGGATCTTTCTTTTCATTGCTGTATAATTTGGTTTAATTCTTCAAGACAGAGCCGCGCGGCCTCCCGGTCGGGCAGGCATTCCAGCCGTCCGACGGGCACCAGCCCGGCCACCCGCACCAGGGTGTCGTGGAGCGCGTCCTGCAACCGCGCGTCCCGGCGGACGGCGGAACAGGAGGGCAGCAGGGCGGCGAAGGCCTCGGGGCCGCAGAGCGGGGTGAACCGGTTCTGCGGGGCCTGTTGCAGGCGGACGATTCCGGCCACGGGCGCACATTCGTTCCTGTAGCAGGGTGTCTTCCCGCTCCAGGGGGTGCCGTAAGCGGTCACCGTGCCGTCCTCCACCCGCAGCACGGGGTTGTCGTCGTTCAGCAGGCGGCAGCCCGGGAAGGCCTCCATCCACCGGCGTGCGTGCGTGCTCTTGCCCGTACCGCTCCGGCCGAGGAACAGGTAGCCCCGCCCCTCCAGCGAGACGCAGGAGGCGTGGACGGACACGGCGTCGCGGACGAGCGCGGCCTGTGCGTAGAGGATGCGCAGCATGGACGAGAGCGCCTCGCCCAAGTAAGGGTCCTCCGGCCGCAGGAAGGCTGCGGCGTTGTCGAAGACGGGGTCCGAGACCATCACATGCACGGCGGCCGAGGGGCCGTAGCTGATTTCCGTGCGGTATCCGCCGGGGGTGCGCAGCAGGCGCACATGCCCCATGTCGTTGGACGACTCGCCCAGCAGCTCCGCGTGCTCTCCGCCGCCGGCAAAGGGCAGCGTGGCGGCAAGCAGCCGGAAGATGCGTTCCCCTTCCGGGCACGCGCCGCACCGGAACGGGCGGAAGGAGGGCAGCAGCGCCTCCGCGTCCCAACCGGAGGGAAGGGAGACGGAGAACAGAAGTCCCGCCACCCTGAAAAAATATTCGTTTCTCATCTGAGGTTTCCTGTTATGAGTCTTATCGAGGTCCAGAACGCCTCCCCGCGCGCGTAGGCGCCGGAGAAGTCGCGGTGCCTCCAGAAGGAGAGGAAGGTGTGCAGCTTCCGCTCCCAGCCGGCACGGGAGGCCTTGGCCCGGGTCTTGCCGTACTGCCCGAAGTTGCCCCCCTCCAGCACGATGTGCAGCAGACGGGGGGATGTGCGCGCGTCCGTGCCGGCGTAGGGAAGCACGTCGCGGGGCAGCCCGAGGTGTTCCGTCAGGAACGTGTGGAGCTGCGCGCTCCATCCGAGCAGGCCGGTACGCCTGTAGGCGGCCTCCAGCTCCACGGGGGAGTAGCTCCCGCGCAGGGCGTGGTAGGCGCGCGCCATGTCGCAGAACTGGCGCAGGCCGACGCCGTGCCCCATTATATGTTTCAGCAGGTGGGCGTTGAGCAGCAGCAGGTTAGGCAGGGGCGCCGGCACGGGGAGTGACGCCCCGTCTTCCGTGCGGATGTCCGTGAACCCGTGTCTCCCGACCAGCGCGGAGAGGTAGCCCCGCAGCAGCGGGTTGTGAAGGTCGAACAGCCGGGTATGGTGCTCCACCTCCACTCCCTGCCAGCTGTAGCAGACGCTCCCGTCGGGCTGTCTCTCCGTCCGGCACCCGGCACGGCGCATCAGCTCCGCGGCCTCGCGCTCCTCCTTTTCCGAGGGGAAATAGAGGTCGATGTCGCCGCATTCGCGCAGCAGGGGGTGCCCGTAGAGGGCGGCGACGCCCTGGCCCTTCAGCAGCACGGGATGCAGGCCTTCGCGCCCCATCCGTTGCAGCAGCAGCCGCAGCGCGGCGTCCATACGCCTGTTCTTCCGCTCGATGCGGTCGGCCTTCGCCACCCAGTGTATCATCAGGGCGTCGGCGGGCAGGTACTCCTCGGGCAGGTGGTGCAGCCCGCGGAAGACGGTGCCGGCCACCGTCTGGCGGACCGACATGCGGTACACCTCCCACCACTGCGCGTCGGTGAGCGGGAAGGGGGACAGGTCGTCCGGCTCCCTTTCCCACAGCCCCGCGCGAAGCAGGCTGAACAGGGCCTTGTGTTCCGTGGAAAGATTCATGGAATCCGTTTCTCTAATAGGTTGTGTCAAAATAGTGATACAACCTCATTTTTCATATTATTACACCATATTTTGTAGGGACGTCGCTTTGCGACGTATAGTGAGCATTGCACATTGTCCGATCTGTTTACATCGCAAAGCGATGTCCCTACATTCATGTCGACTTCAACGGATTTACATACCCATTTCAAATGTCTTTGTCCTTCCGGTGCGTTTGTTCAGTCACCGGTGTGCCGCCTGACAAGCAGCCCCATCTTCTCCCATTCCTCTATCTGGCGCTCCACGTCGCGCAGGGCGCGGTCGTACTCGACATCGTAGGTCGAGCACAGCTCCTCCGCCAGTTCCCCCGTGGTACGGCAGCCGTCCTTGCAGACCGCCTCCCAGAGCCGGGCGGCGGTACCGTTCAGGCTGTACACGTTGGTCAGGTTCACGCAGCTGTCGGAGGCCTCCACGATCATGTGGCGGCTGCCTATCCTGCGGAGCTTCAGGTGCGGCTTCGGTATGAGCTTGATTTTGTCGCTTTCCATCCTGTCTCAGAATTTCTTCCCCGTGAGTATGGAGAACACGGTCAGGAAGATGATTTTCGTGTCGAGCCACAGCGTGCGGTTGTATAGGTAGTCCAGGTCCATGCGCAGCCTTTCGAGCATCTTCTCCATCGTGTCCGTGTAGCCGTTGTAGAGCGTGGCGGCCGAGAACAGGCCGGGACGCAGCTGGTAGAGCAGCGCGTAGGCGGGGTTGATGTACATGATCTTGTCCACGAAGAACCTGCGCTCGGGGCGCGGGCCGACGAAGCTCATCTCGCCCTTGAGCACGTTCCACAGCTGCGGGAGCTCGTCCAGATGGTGCTCGCGCAGGAAACGCCCCACGCGGGTCAGCCGCCTGTCGTCCGCACCGCTGCACAGCGCCGGACGGCCGTCGGACTCCGACGAGGCGATCATGGAACGGAACTTGTACAGCGTGAAGGTCTCCCCATGATAGCCCACACGCTCCTGCCTGAAAATGGCCTTGCCGCCATCCTCCCACTTGATGGCGATGTAGATGATGAGGAACAGCGGCGAGAAGACGGCCATGCCGATGACGCTCGCCATGACGTCCAGCACCCTCTTGGTGCGGCAGGCGGCCGGGGACATGACGCTCCGGTTGCATAGACCGTCCTCCAGGTCCTTCATCATTTCACTTGGGATAATTTTGGTTCTTTCCATAGTCTGGTATAAATCTCTAATACGTTGTCTATCATCCTTCCCCGTGTGAAGGTCTCGCGGTAGCGCCTCTCCGCTCCGGCGGCGAACCCGGCGTATGCCCGCCCGTCGCCGGCAACGGCCATGACTGCCTCGGCCAGCGCCCTCGCGTCCTTCGGCGGCACGTTCAGCCCCGAGACGCCGTGCCTGTTCACCCACGAGACGCCCGAATGGGGGATGTCGGCGGACACCACGGGCTTGCCGCACGACATGGCCTCTATCTGCACGATGCCGAAAGCCTCCGTCTTCTGCACGCTGCTCAGGCAGAAGACGTCGCAGGCCCCGTAATAGGCGGGAAGCTCCCCGTCGGGGATCCTGCCGAGCAGCCTCACCTTGTCCTCCACGCCCCGGGTCTCGATTTCAGCCTGAAGCTCGCACATCAGCGGGCCGGAGCCGCCTATCAGCACCACATAGTCGTCGGTCAGGTAGCGGGCGGCCTCTATCAGGTAGCGGTAGCCCTTGTAGGCCACCAGACGCCCTAAGGAGAAGATGATTTTCTTTCCGGGATACTTCCTCCGCAGCGCTTCCGCTTTCTCCGGGTCGGGAACGACCGGGTCGACGCCGATGGGCAGGCAGGCGGTCTTGTGCCGCACGCGGACGAGGCAGGGGGATTCCGCCGTATAGACGGGGGTCGTCCCCACGATAAGGTCGGCGCGTCCCAGCAGCCACTCCTGCAGGGGGCGGTAGAGCCTGAGCAGCGTCTTCTGCTCCTCTATGTCGCTGTGCCAGTGCAGCACCACCTTGCCCCTGTAGCCGGAAAGGAACAGCGCCAGGCAAGCCATCGGGTCGGGATGGTGCACATGGATGATGTCGTACTCCCCGCATCTTCTCCGCAGGGAGAATATCATGGCCGGCGAGATCATCGTGGCGGCCACCTTCGCCCAGGTGCGGCAGCCGATGAGCCGGGCGTGGGCGTTTACGGGTATGGTACGCGAGCCGCCCTGTGACAGGGCGCACAGCATGTCGCAGTCGACGCCGCGCTCCGAGAGGCCGGTCATCAGGTCGTACATCACTTTCTCCACGCCGCCGCGCACGGGGTGGAACTTGCCGAGTTGGAGTATCTTCATTTGTTTCGGGTTTCTTGTGTTCGGGCCGGTGAAGGCCGGTCATCACCTGCCGGTTCCGGGGAGTAGCTCGTCGTAAAGCCTCAGGTAGTCGGCATACCGGTCCTCCTTCCGGAAGTGCGCCAGGGCGTAGTTACGGCATGGCTCGCGGAAGGATTCCTTTCCCCTGCTTTCAATGGCGCGTACCGCGCGGATGATTCCGCACAGGTCGCCCTGCCCGACGATGCGCCCCGTCGCCTCCGTCACGGCTTCCACGCTTCCCCCCGTGCGGTAGGTGACGACGGGGGTTCCGCAGGCGATGGCCTCCAGGTTGACGGTGGGGTAATTGTCCTGCCAGGTGGGGTTGACGAAGGCAGTCGCGGCGGAATACAGCTCCGCCAGCTGGTGTATGTTTTCCGTGCGGCCGATTCCCACGATGTTTTCCGGAAGCCGGCTCCGGGTGTTCCTGTCCACGCCGACCAGCACGATCACTTCGTCCTCGTTCAGCATCCCGGCCAGACGGATGAAGTCGTCAAGCCCTTTCTCCCTGCTCCACACGCTGGCCACGCCGAGCAGGATATGTCTGCCCTTCAGGTGATATTTGTCTTTTACCGGCTCCGCATCGAACAAATCGAATGTTTCCGTGTTTATACCGTTGTGGATGACGCGCATGTCGTAGCCGCGGAGGAACGACCGTTCCATTTCACTCTTTATCCATTCCGACACGGGGACGATGACCATACGGCCGGCCGGTACGGAGGTGAAGGCTTCGCGCTTGTCGGCGTGGTTACGCTGTGAGCGGTCGACGAGCCAGCTGGCCGGGAACTCGCGCCGCTGCGGGCAGTCACCGCATCCGGTCTGCCATTTGCCGCATCCGGCGTATGAGTAATAGAAGCAGTGCCCGGTGTAGAGCCAGCAGTCATGCACCGTCCACACCACGGGGGTGTCAATCCCCGACAGGTAGTCGAACAGGATGCGGTAGTTCAGGAAATAGCCGTGGATGTTATGGATGTGGATGATGTCGGGTCTTATCGCCTCTATCCGCCGGACGAACCTTCGGGTGGCGCCTGCCGATGCCAGTCCGTGGCGGTCGGCCAGACGGGTCGCGATGCCGTGCCATGCCACGCTCCACCTGTCGCCCACGGGTATGGTGTGCGACTTGCAGGGGAGGATTCCGTCACGCCCGTAGCTGTAGGCGATGTGGCTCTCCCAGCCGTTCTGCATGGCAAGCTCGCCTATCTCCTGCATGATGCGCCCGGTGGAGGTGTTGGTCCGCAGCACGGGGTTGATTTGAAGTAGCTTTCTCATTTTTCAGTCAGTGAGGTGAAGAGGTTGAGCCATCGGGCCATGACCGCCTCTTCGGAATAGGTGTCTGTCACCTTGCGGGCGTTGGCGGACAGCTTCCTGCGGTACGCCCCGTCCGACATCAGGCGCGTCATCGCGGCGGCCAGCCCCTCAATATCCCCGTCCTTTACCAGAAGCCCGTTCACACCGTCTTCTATGATGTCTCCCGGGCCGCACTTGTAGTCAAAGGAAACCACCGGAAGCCCGCAGGCCATAGCCTCTATCATCACCATCGGGAAGCCCTCGTAATGGCTGCTCATCACCAGCATGGAGCTATGGGCGTATTCATCGCCTATGCTTGTCGTGGGACGGTTGATGTGTGCCGTCTCTTGCAGTCCGGCCCTGTCTATCATCCGTTGCAGCATATCGTGCCATTCGCCCTGCCCGAAGATGTCGAGCCGCCAGCCGCCATATTTGTTCGTTTGCCGCACCAGCTCCCATGCCTGAATCAGACGGTCGAAGCCTTTCTGGTAGTCGAGCCGTCCCACGGCGATGATCCGTTTGTATGAAACGTCAGAGCATCTGTCCGTCAGGGGCATGGCGGCGTTGGGTATCACTTCAATATTGGGCAGACTGCCCCAATAGCCTCTGTCCTCCCGGGTCAGCACCACGAACCTGTCGAAACGGCGCACAATGCGCTCGTCCTGCCTCGTGCGAAACTGGTCTATCAGTCCCAGCAGGCCTTTGCGCCCGTATTGCAGGCGGAAGAACTTGCAGTAATGCAGTTCCAGCACCTTCTTGCTGCCATCCTTGATATCAGGGATGAAAGAGGACTCCGACGGGTAGAGCGACACCACGACATCGGCCTTCTCACGTTGCAGCAGCGCCGTGAGCGCCTTCCTGTGCCTGCGCCTCCTACGCAGGTATCCGGCAATCTTCCCGAGGGGACGCTTGTCGTTGTCGTCGGAATAGTTGATACCTAAATCCACCATTCTGACGGCGTCGGGGAAGGGATAGAACGGAGGGCGTCCCTGCTGGTCGGTTGTGACAATCAGCACCTCCCAATGCAACTTCTCAACCAAGTAGGTTACTTTGTTCAGAAGTACCCGTTCCATGCCGCCGGGATTGTATGTGGCGCGTATGCAGTAGAGGAGTTTCATTGAACTTATGAGTTTTCAAGATTCTCAGACAATTTTTCCGTCTGCAATTCTACCGGTTCCTTATCAAGCAGCAATAGCAATGCGTAGATAGGGAATATATCCGATGATACCTTATACCAGCCTATAAGGTTCATCAAAAGAATCAACCAGAATATTATTTTGTACTGAGGCATATTCGCAGAGCAACATTTTGCACAATTGACAAAATACAGACAGAATGCGGACAAGCCGATAAGACCGAAATAAAAGATAAAACGACAATAACCGACATCAGTCCCCATATAATAATTGGTAGAAGCAGGACCTATATAATAGGGATTGGAATTTATCGGATTGTTGAAGTATCCATCACCTATCAGCCATGTCATGGGATTATCCGGCCATATCCACATACTCATAAGCTGACTGTTTGAACGTACTTCCCACTCACCATTTTCAACAAGCGAGAAGAAGCCCTCAAAACCAAACCTCAGATTTTCATAGAAAGTGGAATTTGTCCGGTAGAAGTAGACTATTACAGGTATGAGCAATACCAATGACACAGACACGACCTGCCAAAAGCATTTGTATTGGTCTTGCGATTCCGCTTCTCGTTTATATACTGATGTAATAATCCAATAAGCCAGCACGATCATTACACCTATCGATGTTGTTCGCGCTATCATTGACCCAAAGATGCTTATAATAACAAATGCACTGAGATAGAGCGACGTTTCCCAATAAACATTTATTTTTCGCGATGGGTGCATCGCAAAATAGGCGAGAAGCATCAGGACAACGCAGAATTTCAGACCGGCCACATCGAGCGCACATCCTATACCATACAAACGACCTTCAGGTTTCCCCATAAAACCTGTCGACACCATAAAACTGTCGACCCAACCGGCAACCGATGCATTGACATTGATAATCTGGGAAAGAATGCACTGGCACACACAAACAAGCACCAATATATTGGTCAACAATCTTAATGTCACTTTGCCATAAACCGCCTCAATGCATCTAATCACAGTATATGCACCTCCCATCCAAACCCAGGCGGATATGATATAGCCGGCGTATGTATAATCTCCCGAATCATTAACCAAGACGGAAACCAGCCCGACAAAAGACACCAAAGCAGCCCATGCGGATACTTTTGCAAAAGTATCTCCAACTTCGGCATTGCGTCTCATCGAACTATTGAATGCAAACAGCAGCAACCCGATTGAAGCAAGAATCAGTTTTGTATTGACAGACGGAAACAACGAGCAGTTAAAAGGGAAGTAATACAAACTCGTTATGACAACTACCGCTATCGTACCTATCACATTCATTTGCCGTAAACTATTCCGTAAAATATTTTTATCACCATGATATAATGAAGCCATACAAAGGGAAACAGATGCTTGGCCGCGCACCATTCAATGAATTTAATACGCGTATTCACGCCCTTTGTCTGCCAGATCAGCCTGTTTGAATCGGGGAACCATTGATGCCAACGTCTGTAAGAAGAATACTTGCCGTCAAGGAGGAACGGCCATTTCATCAGTTGGCAAAGAGCGGCATTCTCCGATGTCCAACCGGCATCAGGGAAGTTTTCGTCCATATACCTTTTCAGCCGGTCGCAGTTATAACGGAGTTCGGACAGCTTCTTTTCATCATATACCGCTGTCATTTGCCTTTCGCTCTGTACATAATTATACAGTGGTTTACCGACGTATGCGCATTTACGGGCATGAAGAATCACCATGATCATCGTCAGGTCTTCTCCCATTGCGTTGCCGTCAGGAAAGGTAATGGCATTGTCTGTATATAGCGAGCGACGACATATCTTATTCCAGACATTATACTTCATCGAGCCACGGAGCATACCGCGGACAGCATCCGTCGGAGTATCGAAAAAAGGCTGTTTGAGCAGCCGTTTCTTATTTCCGAATGAAATATAATAGTCCGACCACGCGAAATCAGCATTGGCTTTCTTTATCGCAGCATATAAATCCTCCAACATCGTTGGCTCCGCAAAATCGTCGCCATCAATGTGAACGATATATTCACCCCGGGCGGCTGCCAAGCCCGTATTGCGTGCAGATGGCAAACCTTTGTTTTCATTATGGCTGATAATCCTTATCCGGGATTCCAACCGGGGATATTGCGAAATAACATCCCGAAGGACTCCAATACTGTTATCCTTCGTGGCATCGTTGACAAATATAAACTCCACGCTATCTGTCATCGTCTGGTTAAACAACCTTTCGGCACAGCGGGCTATATATTTCTCCACACCATAAATCGGTACTATGACTGAAATTTCAGGGTTCATCATATTTATAATTTGCCAAAAAGTTCTTCCCATTTATCAACGACAGACACAACATCAAATCTTTTTACAGATTCTCGTGCATTAGCAGACATTTCATCAAAATTCGCAATAATATGTCCAGTCGCAGTAATCATGTCCGTAATATCATCTTTCGGAACTATCATACCATTATATCCATCAATTACAATATCTGACAAAGCCGAATAACAATCCATAGCGACCGGTACGCAGCCTGCCGACATCGCCTCAATCAATGTCATACCAAAACCTTCTACATCCGATGTCATCATAAATATCATGGCCCGATTATAATGATATTCAGGAAAGTCGCTATGCCCTTCGAAAGAATAATCTCTCAAATCCAAATTATCTGCCATCTTACACAACATCTCCTTATCTGGACCAGTTCCTACAATCGACAGTTTCCACCCATCTCCCGTTTCATGAAACCTTTTCCAAAACCGAAGAGTACGGTCTATACGTTTCTGTGAATTATTAAGCCTTGCAACTACAAGAAATATTTTCTCTTTTTGAACCTGATTATAAGAAAACACTTCACATGGATTAGCTATGGCATAAAGTTTACTGGTGTCATTTATTTTGTTGTCAATTGAAAATTCACTGAAATAATGTGAAGACAACATCACGAAAGCATCACATAGTTCATAGGACAGTCTGTTCCCCCTGCGATATCGTGGTCTTAGATTAACTATTTTATGAATACTGAACAAGATACGATTCAGAATTTGAGGAATAAAAGGAAACGAACGGTGAAAAACTTTCAGAGAATCAAGTAACAATGGGGTAGTATGAAAAACATTAACAAGAACAGTTGACGTCTCTTCTTTGATGGCTTTTTGTAACGCCACAGAAGAATAGCTTGTAAAAATCTGATTTAGGAAAATGTCTATCTGATTGCACTTAATAAATCTTATAAACCCTTGTATGTCAGCCTTTCTTGTTGAGTCTCCCTGCCATATAGATTTATAATGTGAGTACAATCTTTTGTCGGCAGGCAAGTTATTGGTATATATGGCATACATTTCATATCCACGATGTACCAGTTCCCTTGAAAGTATATGTGTCACTTTTTCCATACCTCCATGTGAAGGATCAAGGGAGGTGACATATATAACTATTCGATGATAACAACGTTTCATTTTTTCACAATACTCTTTGCCCTGCTAATTAAAGTTCGTGCGCCACTTTTGACTGTTTTTTCAAAAACAAAAAATCTGCGCAAGAATGGTCTGTCGATAGCTCTGATAGCAAGTTTTCCTCTAAATGACAAATTAACCTTTTCTGCCCATTTCTGTAATTCTATAATCCAAGAGTCACCATAGGAAATGTCATATTTCAATCCCATCATTCCGGAAAGATAAGTCAATTCCCAATGGCGCAAAGCATCTGTAATATCGTCGTCAATACAGGCCAATGCCTTCTCAACTTCAAGAATCACTCGCTTTTCATATTGGTAGTCTTTAATAGTAGTTCGGCGAACGCTCATCGGGTTATCTTCGTCATAGATATATTTATGTTCCGGTACGCATAGGACAGACCGCTTGATATTGTTGAGCAATCGCATCTGAGTCAGCATGTCGCCGCCGGTTTTAAAATACCTCGGCACAGTCATGACTCGTTCATCGAACAATTCGCGACGCCATAACTTGCCACAAAGCCACCACGATTTAAACGATAACAATTCACGACAATATTGTAACCGTGTCATCTTACCGTTAAGTGAGAATTCATATACCACGACATCAATATCGTCAGAGATATGCGAATACATGGAAGAAAGTGCATCCAACATTACAGCATCGTCAGCATCAAGGAAGTATAACCACCCCCCCCTCGCCAAACGGATACCTGCTGCTCTGGCTGCCATCTCGCCTCCATTTTCTTGCCGTATCAGAGTTATGCGAGCATCTTTATTTGCAAGTCGTTGAACAATTGTAGCGGTAGAATCCTGACTCCCATCATCCACGACAATCAATTCAAAATCATTAAAGTCTTGATTTAAGACACTACGAACACATCTTTCAATACTTTTCTCTGCATTATAGGCAGGTACGACAATGGAAATACTTTTCATTTTGAGATTTATTTGTTTTCATGACTGATAATCTTAACTTGATCGACCTTTTTAAGAAAATCAGACAGTATGATTTTAAGCACACGATACTATCATTCCTGAAAAATAAATTCCACGCCATCGGTCATTGACTGTTCCATCAGAGAGCATACACACTTCCCTATGTACTTTTCCACTCCATATACTGGAACAATAACTGAAATCTTGGGAGTATTTGCATCCATCATAAAATGTCTCCTTACAATAAATCCGAATGCTCCTGATTTTTTCTTCTCTCACGCAACGCCAATTTTTCCAAGGAATCAAAAAGTTGACGTTTATTCGCCTTATACACGAACTGGAACAAAATTTTCTGATCCAAAGGGAAGATACAGCCAGAAGCCTGTTTTACTATTTTGCTGTAACCAATTTTCTTGAATTTACAAGAAGGGAGATATGCGCCATCGTCAGCTTGGTGGAGAGCCAAGGCCTTATCGACAAGTCCTGGCCGCATTATACTTAAATGTTTCCAGAAATATCCGATATACATTATTTTTAAGGGGAGATGGAATGCTTCAACGACTGAATACATTTTTGTATAAGGCGGGTTGTATTCCGGTATTATAAATTTCTCAAACCGTGGGTTGCAATTCATTTTGAATATCACAGTATCACCACAACCGTTGAAAGACGGCAATGATTTGAACCCGTCCAACGAATGTCCTGCGGAGATTAATGTTTCATCCGTTTCCAAGACATTTATACCGGATAGTCCCAACATCGCCTTATCATAAGAAAAAAGATATTTAGCATAACTGATATATGCGGGATAAAATATTCTAAGCAGCCATGTGGGAAGAAGATGTACTATTTTACCATACTTAGTAGAAAGAATCCAATATCCGGATATATATTTCGAGAATATTTTACCAATGATTACCCCGAGTGTCTTTTTCTGTGGCTTACACTCGCGCACGAAATCACACCACTTTTTCAATTGCTCCGTAAAATAAATCTGGTCGGCATCAATCTTAACTGCGTAATCACATGTTACCTTTCCTAATGCGAAATTATTGTAAGTACTAATAAGAGAGGGATGTCCTTCTGGAAGATTTTTTGCGACCTCATACTCCTCTCTTGTAATATTCATACCGAGAATACGATGAGGATATTCGTAGCGTTTAATCTTATTCGGATATCTGGCCACCATTTTATCTATTTCAGCCACACTGTTGTCTGTGCAGTCATTATAAACAACAATAAGTTCATCTAATGCATCAATACATGATTCTATGCACCTCTCAATGAACATCCCGTCATTCTTCACACGCAGAATCCCAGCTACTTTGTTCATCATTATATCTTGTATTTTTTGATTCTCATATAGATACCATGAACCACACGAACGCCACGATTGCCGAAATGCGATTCTATCCATTTCATAAAGCGTTCCTTCTTAGTAATCCATGAGCCGGAAAAATAGTGGATGCTTATTGTCTTTTCCGTTATTACAAAATGATTTCCGTCATACGGATTGAAGTATTCTTTCGGATAGATGAATATTCCATTGATACATTGGATACCATCTGACCTCTTAAGCCCTTTTCTAACCAATACCTCACTTGTTATATAGACTATTGACTTCAAATTATGGGTGCCATCCGAATTTATAAAATGCAACCCATCATAGATGTCAAGCATTTCTTTTAAGAATGGATGTCTTCTCTCCATCGCCATTCCCAATCCGGGATTTACATGTAGATTTTTACTGTTAGGAGAACTTTCAAACCCCATATACCCCCCCATGTAAGAACTTGATTTACAGGTTTTATAAGCTCAACATCAGTATCAAAGTATACACCTCCATAGTTATATAAGGCCCAATATCTAACATAGTCGCTTACAAAAGCGTATCTCTTGGCTTTATATGCTTCTTTAACATATGGGATAATGTTGACGTCAAAATTAGATTCATTCCAGAGTTTGATCTCATATCCAGGCAGATATTTCTTCCAAGAGCGGATGCACCTTTTGGCCAAAGGTGGGAGCTGTTTGCTTCCGAATCAACAATAATGAATGATTTTGGGTATCATAAAACAATTTTACTATCCTTGATTTTTATCAAACCTTCTGTAAAACGTATGCAAGCATATGCAACACGGGGGCAAGACCTTAACATTAAAACGAATATTTTATATTTGAAAGAATCCGCAAAACAGAGGCACTTTCCCATCTTGTACGCTTTCGCTTCATTCAAGAAATCGCGATAACTATGTATGTTCATCACCCCTCTTAAGTATAAAGAACTATAATCACGCAAGAATATATGTCGCATTTCGTCAAAAGACGCGCCTGTTTTCTTTGCCAACAATTCAAAATTCCGATAAGTACACTCCATTAACTTTTTAAGATGTTGCGCATTGAGGACATATTTTCCAACTGTGTTTTCGGGGTCAATATAACAATATACCTGTTTTGAAATAAACTGTATGGTATCAATCTGAAGTACATACCGGAATACGAAGTCAGTGTCTTCACCGTAAAACAGGTACTTGTTGAATTTCAGATTATTATTATGTATGATGTCGTTTCTGAAAAGTTTACACCAAGGCGTAGTCAGATAGGAGCCAATCATTTTACTGAAAAAATCGGTATCTCCATTGATGTCAATCTTTCTGTCAATAGGTGTGACAGACTTTTCCCTTCCTGATATAGTACCAATGTGGAAATAACCTCCTACAATCAAATCGGCCTGCGGTTTTCTCAATAAATTATCAAGAGCATCCTCATATAAATAATCATCGGCATCCACAAACAAGATCCACTCGCCTCTTGCATGATCCAATCCCGAATTCCGTGCGGCACTGACTCCTGAGTTTTTTTGGTAAAATACCTTAATTCGTGAATCTCTTTGTGCGTATTCATCGCAGATAGCCGGAGAGCCGTCGGTCGAACCGTCATCTATGAGCAGCAACTCGAAGTCGGTGAACGTTTGCGCAAGTATCGAGTCCACACACCTACGCAGCCATTTTTCCGCATTGTACACCGGAACTATAACAGATATTTGGGGATTATTCATTGTCGTTCATCCGTAAGGCATCTGCAAGGAAATCCATGCTTACAGAGCGAAATGCGGAAAGTCGATGCTCAACATCCGTATAATCGGGAACTGTAAATAGAGAATCCTTACGCATTTCAAATTCTTCTGAGGAAAAGACAAGTCGGTTTTCAAGTCCCGCATCCCGCAAAAGCGATATAAACCGGTCCAAGCCTCTGAATTCATTGGCTATGGCGATAAACGGTTTGTGAAAGATTATGGAGAAAACGCAGCCGTGAAACGAGTCGGTTACCACAAAATCAGCACGGTCAAATGCTGCGAGCCATTGCGATACCGTAAGCATTTTTGCCCCATGAGGCTCTTCCAAAAGAGATTGAATGGGAAGATTCAGGTGCGAACTTACTTCTGCAAGTATCGCAGTTTTATCCTTCGACGAATCCAATATATACGCTACGACATACGCTTTATGCGCATAATCTTTATCTTCTATCAGCCCCTTGTAATCGTCTGCCGAAATCAGGAGAGTCGGGTCAAGGACTTTTACACCTTTATGGTAATCAAAATCCCGGCTCAATATATCAAGCCCTTCATACTCGCGCACGGAAACCGCATCGAACCGATGAAGCAACTTACGGCAAAGCGGCATACGCTCTTCCGACATATAATTCTTTGCTTTGCCGAACGAAGCAGCATAGGCTATGCGAAGTCGTTGGTCATCAGATTTCAGGAAATCAAGGAAGTAGTGTGGAATATATGGAGAATAGTCTTCCCGCCATACCTGGTCGCTGCCTACCACAAAGGAATCATACCCCCTTGATGCTATATATTTCGCTACATCCATATCCGCAGTCAGCCGTTTGGTCTTGTGGATATGAGCGACAAATTCCGCATCGGCATACTGCGGAAGGGTCGGATTATATTCCGGATTCAATATCGAATGAAGATACACATCCTTACATCCGAACAGGTATCTTTTTATCACACATTTGGCAAAACTCATACAACGCATAACCAGCAACTTGCCGCAGGGACGACTATTCCCGCAGAGAAAAATCATCTCCGGCTTATGCCCCATATGGATAAGAACCTGTTGCAAGGCCCAGTTTTGAAGTATTCCTCCATAGTTGCGGTGCAAAGGTTGTGTGAGTATTCCGATTTTCATAGCAGCCTGAAAAGTTTTCGCAACACCCGAAAGGGAAACGCCTTGTTTGTTGTCAACATTAAAGCCTTATGGAAACCGGCTTTGTCGAACATGTGCCAAAAAAAATCCCTGTTATTCGGCATGTCCACCGAATAAGCCACGCTCGGGTTATATGGAATGACTTCCGAAATGGGATATTCTGCCAACAAACAGCCTTCTTTTTGTAATTTGCCCTTCACCCCGGGATTGTTTATAATCAACAGGCTGCAACCGCGGTCGTCATCCAACTCGGGAGCTATCTTCTCAATACCCCAGAAGTCACCCAGCGTCACATCGCTTCCGCTCCGTCCGCACTTTGCCGGGCAAGCATGGCAAGAGGGCCGCAGGGTAAGATTGGCGAGAAATGCCTGCATATAGGCATTGTCGTAGAATATAGATGAGAGCGAAACTGTATTTTTCTCTCCGGCGGTTGTCACCTTGGAGAGGGTGAGAGCGAAACTGTATTTTTTCCAGCCTAAGCATTTGTCTCTGAACGAGATACCCTCTATAAGGGGCATCTCGTCCGAGAACAGGTGGTTTAGGGTGGGACGAAACTGAATTTTTTCGTCCTGACGGACGAGTGTTTCTTCGACGTATTTCCTCCATACCAATGGACTCGGCACACCGTGGCAAACGAAATCCACAGTCAGCAAGTTGTCGTATTCTCTACGAAGGTAACGCTTCAATCCCATGATCTGGCAGGGAGTACCTGAGAAAAGCACCTTGCGACCTGCTTTCAGAAACCGTTCCGCCTGCTTGAAAGTCTCACCGTTCCGGCTTTGTACATATTTGCTTCCCCGGAAAGTTCCCAGACCCTCTTTGGATTCGGTATAATCGTGGACGACATTCCAATCCTTGTCAAACCGGGCGCCAAACACGACACCATTCTCCGCAAGGACCGATTCTGCCAGAAGGGTGAAAATACCACCCGAAGAGCTGGCACGGCGGACTTCATCATCCGGATTGACGCCTGCATAGATACCGGTTGCTTTTCTTTCCCCGGCTTCAACCAATTCGGGACAGACTTTCTCGCATTTTCCGCAATCAATACAACGTGTCACATCTACCTGCGGATACAGAAAGCCTTCCTTATCCGTTACAAGGTCAATGCACTGTAGGGGACAACCTGACACGCAAGCCTCACAACCGCAGCAACGGGATTTATCTTTTACTTTTATCATCCCAGCAATTTAGCTTTTACCCCGTGAAGCGTCTGTACGATAAACGCTCGTTCGGACGGACTGCATCCTACAAAATAGGAAGAGACTCCGGCGCAACACACACTTGCCACGCACACAACAAGAAAACGAATCCAACCGTCTTCCATTTGCCGGCTGAGCAATACGGGCAAACAGGAAGCGGCCAGAGCCACCGTGAACGTGTTAAGACATACATTCCGAACGTATCGCCTGACGGACAGATGAACCATGCGGCGCAAAAAAAGCAATCGAAGTATCAGGCAACAAACGGAGACGAACAATGCCACCACCAATGTGGATTCAGGAAGGAAACCTGCTTTCAGACAGCAATAAGAAAGCGGAAAGTTCATCAGCAACATGCCACCCACCGCTATCTGATAATTGCGGATATTGCCGTTGGCGTTTTGCAGCGTAATCAGGGTGTTCGACAGTATATCACTAAGTGACAGCAGCAAAACCAGCCGGACGAAATTTACGGTATGGTCGGGGTATTGCTTCAGCCAAAGTTGCAGTATAAAATCGGTTTCCAGCAAGACAGGCAAAGCCAGAATGAACATGATATAGAACGAAAAGCGGGAACCGCGCTCTACCAGCGACATTGTGTACTCCCGATTGTCGGAAGCGTATGATTTTGTGATTTGAGGATTCAGGGCAGTCATAAAATTGCCGGAAAACGAGCAGATAGCGGTATTTACCTGGTCAGCTATGCCTCGGGCGGCATTCAGTACCGGACCGACAAAGATATTAAGCAGCACATTGACACCCTGCCACTTCAACAATCCGGCGGTGCAGCCAATAAAGTTCCACACTGCGAACGAACCCATCTCTTTCCAACAGGGACGGTCGAAACTGAAACGCCACCGGCATTCCTCAAAATGCCGGCCACAATAATGCAAATAAAAGCACTGTAAAGAGATACTGACAAGGACCAATAGCAGCGAATAGACAATCAAACGGTCAAAATGCCACGGCGAATAGGCTATAAATAATACAACCAGCAAACGCAGCATCACATCCATGATTCCCACCTTGGCAAAAGTGCCCATGTGCTCATGCGATGCGATCGAGGCGTTGAACGGCGTGCTGCACAGTCCCAATGCAAATGAACAGACCGAGGCTTGAAATACCCAATTGGCCGCATGAAGCCGGTCGGTCGGTATGGTCATTTGGGTGTTCAAGAACCACAAACCGACGGTTTCCGCCACGAGGATTACCAATAGTGCCAATATGACATGGATAGACAAGGAAGTGGAGAACATCAGTTTAAGCCGTTCCATGTCTTTCCTGCCCAATTCAAAGGTGAGAAAACGGCTTACTGCTGACGAAAGGGAGGAGGAAACCAATGAGAACATGGCTACAAATCCGCCTACGACATTATATATGCCGTAGTCTTCCACTCCCAGTGTGTTCAATACCACTCTCGATGTATAAAGCGATACCAACATACCGAACAGCATACGCCCGTAGAGCATCAGCGTGTTTCTGGCTATGCGTCTTGTGTTTTCCGATTGTGTGGACATTGAAGTCTTAAAAGGCAGCTAAAAATCAGAAAAGGCAACTTATCTGACTATGAATCTACTATCTGTTATTATTGCCAAATATCCGTTTCCAGATGGAAATCTTTTCCGATTTCTCAAAGCCATGAATTTTCTGCAAATAGCGGTCGTAGTTCCATCGGTTGTGTATCATCTCGTATATCACGCCCCAGTCGGGAAGTCCGCCCAAGTTGCGGTCGTCGATGTACATATCGGCAGATACCTTACGGCTGCGCAGTGCGGACATGTCGGCTTCTTCCTCGGGCATGTTGCTGTTCACGGCATAAAACTCCAGCCCGCGCTTGCGGCAGAAGTCCACCGCTTCGTCCAGAAGTTCACCCTCCCGCACACTCCACAGTATCAGCAGGTGCCGCTCCGCCTGTAATTTTTTAAGCGTGGCGATGGCAAAGGGAATCTCCCTGCCTATCTGCGGATACTTGTGTTCCACTATCGTTCCGTCGAAGTCTACCGCGATTATCATATTCTCAGGTTGTTCCGGCCGGCCTGTCCGAAATGGTTATCAGACCGGCGGGAAACGTATATGGGGTTTTATCGGACTATCCGGATATATTCGGGATTGACCTCCACACCCACGGCAAGGAAACCTTTCAGTTCGACAAGCAGACGCTTGACCTTGGAGCCGCGGGTGGTCATCAGGCGGCCCTCGTATCCGTCGAGCGTGCCGCCGATGATGCGGATTTTGCGTCCGTACATGGCCGGAGTGACTTCTTCCGGCAGGTAATATTGGGGGAATTCCGAAGCGTTCACGGCATTGATGAACCGCTCCATGTCCGTATCGGCGACGGTCATCGGTTCGCGCCAGGTATTGCGCAGCCAGCGGTACTGGAGGGTCGGCGTCTTTTCCACGACGGCATCAAGTTTGCTCTGCGTCTCGTGGACAAAGAGCAGATCCTGTATGAACGGAACCTCCTCGCGGACATGAATGCCTTTGCGTATCTTCAGGCTCCATTTCATCGGGACGAAGATTTCCATCTTCATTTCTTCAAGCTGCTTGTAGGCGGGCTGCCTGGCGTTCACCCTTTTCAGGTCGCGCATCACATACCACCGTAGCTCTTCCTTGTCGTCATGGGATGCCATATTTCAGTTCAAGGCAATTTTATCAATCCTGCAAGATTTGTAAACTTATTATAAATCAAGCAGTTACAGCTAAATCTATTAAAAGTTGGGGATTTCTCCCCGTTTTCGTTTCCTTGCCTGTGTCTCATAGCAAATCAACGTATGTTCGCCTTTCCATCGGCTGATTCTTAGGCATATAATCGCCTGTATCTTGCACTTCTCTCAGGGAGAGAGGTATCGGGAATTGATTTATGGCGTAACTGATTGTTTAACAGTTATAAACTGATTTTTTATAAATCGGATTTGCTCAACATTTGATGTGCAAGTCTCACGGAAAATGAAAGCAATTGAAAATAAAAAGTCGTTTTTATAGCCATATTTACAATAAATTACGTAATTTTGCAACCGTAATACCTCTCTCCCTGAGAGAATTGGTTTTTTACTCAACAAATCTGTCGCTTCCGATATTTCTCTTCACAAGAGAAGTAGTCGTTTTATATTTTATTATATATCAAGACATTATAATACACGGGAAGCCTTGTTTGCTCAACATTTGTCCTTATTTTGCAATTTCACTTTTTTGCATTGGGGAAGAGTTGTCCTTGCCATGAGGAGGGGATTTTCATGCTTCCGGCTTGGAAAATCCTTCTCTTTCAATGAAAAGAAAGTGGCGTTTTCTTTCAGTTTTTGACCGTATTTTCCTATCTTTGCATCCGAAATACTTCTCTTGTGAAGAAACCGTTCAAATCATTGCCGGGCAGGGATAACATACAAATGGGACCGTAGGGGTACGGAAATGAATCGCCGTAAACCGGACCATTGCGGGAAGGGCCAAGGTCGGTTTACGGGAAAATGTCAGCCGTTTTTTTTGTGTTACAGGGACTTTAGGATAAGGCTGTTGGCCTTGTCCACCACCGATGTGTCGAGCGAGGCGAGGTAGATACGGGTGGTGGTTTCGGAGTCGTGTCCCATAGCCTCGCTGATAGTGGAGACGGGTATGTTTTTGCTTTTGGCTATGCTTGCCCATGCGTGGCGCGCGACATAGGTCGTCAGCGGTATGCCCAGCCCCAGCTGTTCACCGAGTTTCTTCAGTTTGGCATTGACAAGATGTGCGGCGTTCTTGTACTGCTTGCGGGCATCCTTCTCCATATTGCGGATGATCGGCAGCAGGTAGGGCGTGCCGGAGGTGTCGTACTTGGCGACAATCTCCTGCATCGGCTTCTCCCACTTGATGAAAAGCTGCTGCCCGGTCTTCTGCCGGCGGTAGGCCAGCACCCCGTTCTGCAAGTCCTTCTTTCTTAGGTAGGCCATATCCACGAATGACATGCCGCGCGTGTAGAACGAGAACATGAACAGGTCGCGGGCGTAGTCCGTCGCCGGCATGAGCGTCAGGTCGGCGTCCCGTATCTGACGGATGATTTTCAGTGGTACGGCGCGTTTGACGGTCTTGTCGATACCTGTATAGACATGTTTGAACGGGTTGCGCTGCACGGTCAGCTCCTTCTCGACCGCCCGGTTGTAGACAGCGCGCAGCCCCCGCATATAATAGGAGGACGAGTTCGGGCATATCCCCCTCGTTTTCAGGAAGGTCTCGTACCTTACCATCAGGTCGGAATCCATTTCTTCCGGAAGCACGTCGCTTTCCCCGAGGAAACGTCCGAAACTGTTCAGGACGGTGGTGTAGCGCTCGGCCGTGCGGTTCTTGCCGATTTGCCTTAACTGCCTGACAAGCCCCCATGCGAAAGACATGAAGCCTCCCGTATCCGAAGGTGTGAGGTAGAGTCGCACCACATCTTCCGCGGTATAGGCACGTCCGGCACGGTCCAGCCGGGAAATGATGTTTCCCAGCCGTGCCGTGTCCTCCGCAATCCGTGTCCTTAACGCCGCCAGATAGGCGTGCCGGCTTTGCCCGGCATCCGGCGGCAGGGATATGCCGGCGTGCGGCCCGTCCCATTCCTGCGGGTACACTCTGTAACCGGTATGGATCTGTCTTGCCACCCGGTTGTGAATCACTTGGTAGAATAATGTGCCCTCTCTCGCTTCGGAGGAGGATGCACGGAATTTGGTTCTCACTGTTGCCATAATTATGTATATATTGGTTATTGTTTCAGCTTATGGCAGACGAAAACAGTCAGTGCGATGCAGAGCGCAAGAAACCCTGCCGTGCCTCCGAGCATCTTCCACAGCATGACACTGTGCATGAACCGGGCGTTGGCCATGCAGGTGCAGATGAAAGCCGCCAGAAGGAATATGACCGCCTCTATCAGGCACCAGAAGGCGGTGTCGGAAATTGTCACACGGTCCCTCATCGAGAGGCGGTCGAGCATCTTTGCGCTTTCCCTGTCAATCCTTCCGGCTATCTTCCGGCAAATCGCGTCACCTTCCCGCTCAAGCGTCCGTCTGGCTTCCCCGCTGACGGTAATCCTGCCTGCCTCACGAAGGGAGGAGAGCGCCCCGTCCAGTCGGGGCAGGGCTTCCGAGAGCCTGTTTTCGAGCTTTTCCACGTTGGCACCAAGAATGCGGACGGCCTTGTAATTGTTTTCCAGCGCGTCGGCCACGCGGTCTTCCTCCTGCATCCTTTCGGCTGCCGGGAGTGCCGCGTCTATCTCAGAGAAATCGAATTTGTCCTTACCCATAGCTTCTATCGTTTTTGTCCGGTCCTCGGTTTCCTGCCAATCATCCTTGCCGCCTCACGGGCGCAGCGGCGTGCCCATTCCCGTTCGTCCTCGTCCTCGCGTCTTCCCCAGGGCATGTCGCCGGTACTTCCGCCACCGCCGCCCGAGGGTGCGGCCTGTGCGGACATCATCCCGATGAACAAGGACACGGCGAGGTTTGTCAGCTCCTTGTGGTTCGCCACCTCGCGGTGGTCGAACTCGTCGTCGAACACCTCCATGACCCTTTCGGGAATGAAGCAGCGCAGGCTTCCCCCGTCGATGTCGATACGGTACGGGGTGGTGCCGGGACGGTAGTCCGTGTATCGCGGAACCGGTGCCGTTCCTTGTGCCCGGAACGGTGTCGCCGGTGCCGGCTTCCTTGCGGCGGGCGGCGTCGGGACGGTCTTTGTCCCGGGAGCCGCGTGCAGCTTCCTCCATGTGCCTTCGAGCCTGCTTGCCATGAGGTTGCGCCCCCTGCCGAGTTCGGAAGCCTTGTATCTGGCGTTGCCCTTTTTCAGCACATAGCCGCGTAATACCTTCCTGTTGTCTTTCAGTTCCCAAAGATCGTATCCCTTGCTCCGGAGTATGGCGGCGTATCCGTCCCATGACCAGCTTTCCAGGGATTGCAGGGCCTCCATGCAGTCCCGGTTCACCTGCCCGATGTTCGTATCCCGCACCTCGGCGGCGGTCGTCCAGCCCCGTTTCAGGGCCACACGCTCGGCCGCACGCTGCGCCCGCAGATGGATGTCGTGGTCGTTGTTGACACGCCCCTGCCCGTCGATGCGGCAGAACGCGCCGTGAAGGTGGGGAACGCCGCTTTCGGATTCCTCGTGCAGCCATATCGAACCCTTGCTGCCTCTAAGATTGGTCTTCGGGGAATAGGTCCTGCCGTTCTTGTCACACAGTTCGATGTTGTCGAACTCGTCGATGAAGTCGTCCCACAGCTTCCGCCAGTCGTCGATAGTGAAGTCCTTCGTGTGCTCCGGCGCGGGGCTGACCTCGATGCGGATGACGGAATTTTTGACCCGTTTGAACTTCGCCAGCGTCAGCCGCATGGAGTCCCATATCCCCGTGGCGTCCAGACCGGGCGGCAGCAGGTTGTCCTTGACATGGAATATGCGCTCGGGATGTTTCTTGTTCCTCGATTCCCCCGTGATATACCTGATGTCGTTTATCCCGTGGGAGATGGATTTCGCTTTTGCTATCATGGTTCCTCCTTTCCGTCTTCAGCGTTCCTTGTCCCGTCGGGCAGGCGGTTGGAGAGCTGTACCTTGTCGAGCACGGCGGTGATGCGCTCCGCCAGCCTGCCCAGTTCCTTGAGCCACCCGAGCATGAACGGGTAACTGCCGAACATCTGTCTGCGCTTCTCGGGGGCCATGCCGCGGAGCGCGGACGTGTAATTTATCAGGTCGCTGCGGCAGCCTATGAGGGTCTCCATGACGGCCTCCTGCCTTGCCGTCAGCCTCGCTTTCGGCCTGTAGCCGGAAGCCCTTGCCAGTATGTAGTTGCTGACGGTCATGCCGCACTTTTCGGCCAGCCGCCGGATATGCTGCTTCTGCCCCGGTGTGACCTTGGCGCTGACATACTCGGTGCGTCTGTCCTCGGGCGGGAAGGGTGTATTCTGCTTGTTTTCTGTCATATAACGTTGTTTTAAAAGGGTTTTCAAAAGGTGCGAGCCTGCGAGCGCCGCCACCGGCGAACCGCCAGTGAGCCGCGAGAGCGCCAAGGTAATACCGACCGGAGGGAGGTGTCACCTTGGCATATCTCGTAACAGAAGAGCGTTCCGGCCTTACTTTCGGGATGCCTCCACTGCCGGACGGGATGCCGTTCAAGAGCCGTTCAGGTGCCATTACGGGCGCTGTGGCAAGGGTTACTGACATAGTTGCCCTGCGTGTCCGTCCAGCCCTCTATGCAGGTCACGGAAGCTACGGAAGCGGTTCTGGAAGCGGTTACCGCTATCAAGCCCAGCCTCTCCATTGTGGCGAGCAGGTTGCGGACTTTTTTCCTCCCTGTGTTCCATTCCTCCGCGAGGCCGGTTTCCGAAAACTGGAACTGTCCGGCCTGCAACTCCTGCGGCCTGCGGAACGAACCGTCCCTGCCGGGGGCTGACCGCATCCGTGAGAGCAGGTCATAAAAGAGCGCGTGGTTGCCGACGGTGTTGCCGGCGTTGTCTCTCGTTGTGCCGTTCAGCCATTCGACTGCCTCTGCGGCAAGGTGGAAGCGGATTGTCCGGAATCCCTGCGGCTTTCTGAAAGGATATGCTTCCTTGTTTCCCGTGTATTCTCGCATCATTCAGGTAGAGATAAGGGAACGGGATGGCGGAGTGACCTGCAACGGCTTCGCCGGAATACTGTGAATGAAAGTTTCCTTGTCCGCCAAGGCTTCATCCGCCGCCCCGTTCCTGTCCGACTTCAATTCTTCCCTCCGTTCGTGACGGGTTGGGATTGCAGGTGCTGTCGTGCATCCTCCACCGCCTTGAAGTCGGATGAGATTCTCATCAGCGCGACACTGACACGGCAGAGCTGGCCGATGTCGACAAAGTCCTTGACGGCCTCCATGAGTTTTTGCGCACGCTCCTGACGGTGCTTCATCACGGCCTCGTTGCCTGTCCCGTTCTCCCTGGTAAGCCCGTGGTTGAGGAATCGGTTGACGGCCAGCATGTCGGCCGCCCCGATAGTGTCGGTGTCACCGTCCCCCGTTCCGTGGCCCACCATTACCCGGATGGAATCGGCCTCGTAGGGGGAACAGCCGCGAAGGAAGTCCAGAATGGTCTGCGCCTTCGCGCCGATTGCGGACCTGCCCTCTCTCTTTTTCTGTTCCCTGTTCGCGGAATCCTGAACCGCAGTATCCTTGATACCCGGCTCCTTGTTCGTCAGATTGTCCATGTACATTTTCTTTTAAAAGGTTGGTAAATCATCTGTTCCTCTCACGCCCCACCAGATAGCGTGCGGCCCCGCTGTCTATCTCTTCCTGCGATTTCACCCGCACCCGTCTCAGCCATGCGTCGAGGTCCTCCCTGGCGAAGAAGCACAGCTTGCCGTTAGGCTTGTAATAAGGGATGGCACGGCGCATCATCAGTTTGTAGAGATAGCTCGGCCTGAGTCCGAGGTACTTTGCGGCCTCGGTGGTGGTCATCAAATTGCGTTCACTTTCCATATACGTTCGTTTTAAGATTGTTCCTTGTACTTTCGGAAAACCGGAAGATGCTGTCTGTCAGCCCTTTCTTTTCTTCTGTTTCCGATGCAAAGTTAAGTTTGACCCGATGTGCCCCAATGGGGGACGAATGGGGAAATTGCATAAAAAAGAAATGCGCCATACTGCTGGTTTTCAACAGTATAGCGCATGGCTACGGCTTGTATATGTTGTGCTGAATGGGGAAACGGCGGGCGGCTATGGGGTGCTGTTCAGCCTGCGGGCATTCTCGATGGCGCTGTCAATGGATTTGCGGTAATCCCGGTTCTCCCTTGTGGCGCCTTGCGCACACACGTCGTTGCGGTGCTTGTCATAATATGACTTGGATATGCCGCAACGTTGCAGGAACTCCTCCGCCCAGAGCCTGCCGCGCTCGCGCGGCCTGATGGTCTGCGAGACGGAGAACACCATGTAGCAGACGCGCAGGTTCTCTTTGGGGCATACGGTGACAGGCCGCGAGGTGGGTTTGAGATTCATGAAGTTCACGAAGTCGCTGCCCGAAAGGTAGCCGAACTGGCAGTCGTTGCACACTCCGTAGATGAACAGGCACAGGGCGAGGTCGACGGTGTCCGTCCACGCGGATGTCTCTTGCAGCAGGGCGGTCCGGTTCATGGCTTGTCCTCCTTCATGCGCCGGATGTCGGAGATGATGCTCCCGGCGATTCCTTGCAGACGCTCCACCAGCACGTCGAGGAACATGGGCTTGAAGCAGTACACGCAGAAGGTGCGGTCGCGTTCCTGCCGCCACTCCCTATATAACAGGTTCACGCGCGCGTGGGCTTCGTCATACCTCGCCTTTGCCGCGTCGCATTCCGCGTCGAGGGACCTGTATTCCTCCGAATCGTGCGGAAGCAGGTCGAGCCGGTTGCTCATAGCCGAATAGTCGCGCCAAAGCCGGGTGGCGGCCGCTTTCGCCTCCTCGTGGCGGAGTTCAAAGGGTTTGAGGTGTTCCTCGAAAAGGGCCTCGAAGTCCACCGGCTGCAACGGTGCACGGTCAAGCGAGAGGTAGGTTTCAGTTTCCGAACATAGGGAAGTGGAAAATTCCAGAAGCCGCCCCGCATCCTCATGGAACATTGCGGTCGCTTCCGTCACGATCCGGTTCGTGTCATTGAAATCCTTATAGAACAGGGACAGCGGCACAGCCTGTTCAAAAGTGATACGGTCTTGCCTGCAAGTGGCAAGCAGCGTGTTTACCTCTTGCAGCCGTCGTGTTATCTGTTGTATCATCATTCTTGAATTTTATTGTTTATGATATACATGAGTATCGCATGAATACTTTCAAGTATTTGCGTGGAGTCAGGTATTTTATTATAAGCCAATTCCGGAAGTTCTTTCATATAGACCGGTTCCAATTTGCTCCATACATTTTCCAAAGCGGAAAACAGGGGTGATTCGTCCAGGTTTCGTCTTTGCCATCCTTCCGGTTTGCTGAACTGCTGTCTGTCATGGGTGAACAGATTGTGAAAGTCATTCAGAAAATCGGACGAATCCAGATACTGTCTTATTTCCTTGTCATGATACAAATAATAGAGGTCGTAGAAATGGCGAATTTTCGCAGACAACTGTGAATGGTGCTCGTCGGCCAGCGAACATCTGATTAACGACACAAGTTTCTCGGTAAGCGTTCTGCGCTTGTCCAGCACATGTATGACAAATGGCCGCATGTCATATTCCTCTATCAGCTGTTCATTACCCGACTGCTGTAGGAATGTGGTCAGGAAACTTTGTATCACACGCTGTTCGGATGGATACGGGTTGGCAAAAGAATTGATCTCTACAAGTATCTGTCCCGGATTGATGGATGTGGCGGCCAATGATTCCATAATCTGCGGATAGTGATAGTAGGCCTTATAATAGTGTGAGCCCTTGCTTGTCTTTCCGGGTATGGGAATCTCATCCAGTCCCTCTGTCATGTCGTGGGCGGTTTTGCGTATCAGATTTTTCAGTTGGTTGCCGCTTAGGGTCCATGCGTCAGATATGGCCACATCTATATCCTCGGAAAATCTGGCCCCTATGCCGTATGCCTTGGACAGACTTGTCCCTCCTTTGAACACTGCCCGTCCGTCCTTGTCATGCTCCGCCATCAATTTCAAGGAACGGCTGACCCAGTAATCCTTCTCTATAAAGAGCGGGCTGATACCCAAACCTCCGTCCGTTGTCGGACGTGATGCGAAGTTGATGGCATCCTTAAAAAGTTGTCGGTCTGTGTGCAGTCTCATACGATGTTCCAGTTTTTAGTCGTCGGTAATATGGTTGAAGATATTCCCAGCTTGTACCGGCTTACGGGGTTAAGTGTTTCCAACAGATCTTCAACAGGGAAATCCAGATATTCAAGGATGGCTCCAAGCTGTGCCCTGACATACGGCTTGTATGCCCTGCACAGTTCCAGCAGCCGTTTCCTGTCCGTTTCGGACAATCCCTTTATCCAGACTGTCATCTGCGCTATCGCGTCATCGGTTGTCGAGCCGGGAATCTCCTTTATCAGACGGAGCGCGTCCAAAATGACTAAAAGCGGTATGTCGTCTTTCACTATGCGATTTGGCTGCAACAGGAAAGTTATTCTATACTGTCCTCTGGATAACGGACGACGGGAGACATTCGTACCCACCATGATAACAGAAGATATTTGGGTGGTCAGGGCCAGACTTGCGAAAGCCCTTGTCCCGGTGATGTACCCTATGGTGTTGCCGTCCTTTTCAAGAAAGTCCCTTACGATTTCCTTTTCCGGGGGAAGCAGCTCCCCGAATCGTGATGTCCGGGGTTTGTAGTAACGTCCTTTGGAGATACGCTTTATTATACCGGCATACTCGAACTGGTTGAGTGCCTTGATAAGGGTTGCGCGATATTGACGTGGTATGTCAAAATCGGAAGCCGAAACCACCACGCCTTCCGGCATACGGTCTATCTCCTGCCTAACCTTGTCTCTTATAACCATTGTCGTTTTCAATTTTGGTGCAAAGTTACTAAAATAATTCTTGTTTTCTGCGCAAAAAACAAGAATTTCAACTGTGATGACAAAAAATCAAAGCGGCATATAGAACGGTCCGTCATGAGGGATGACCGGTGCACGAAAAAAATGCCCGTCTGACGGACTTTATCCCCGTTTTAGGGGCGGATAAAGTCCGATGGATGATTCTCACCCGAACGCTTTGTCAAGAAGGTTCACGGCCTCTACTTTCTTGCTGTCAACGATTTTTGCGTATATCTGGGTCGTTTTCACGTTGGAGTGGCCGAGCAGCTTGCTGGTCGTGTAGAGGTCAGCCCCAAGGGTGAGCATCATCGTGGCGAACGAGTGCCTGCTGGTATGGAATGAGATGTGTTTCGTCACGCCGGCGTCCTTGGCCCATACCTTCAGCATGAGGTTTATCCTTGCAAGGGCGGGAAGCGTCCCGAACACGGCATCGCTGGAAGAGGCGTCCCCACGCTCGGGCAGCCAGCTCATGGCGGATTCCGACAAGGGCTGGTATATCGGCGTGGTGGTCTTCTGCATGACCACCGTCACCCTCCATTGCCCGCTGTCAAGTACGAGGTCCCCCCATTTCATCCGGGCCACGTCACCGAATCTCAACCCGCAGAAGCAGGCGAAAAGGTAGGCGCGTTTCACGTCCTCACGGGGACAGTCGGCGGCTATGAGGCTCTTGATTTCGTCCACCGTAAGAAATTCACGCTTGCTTTCGGGAACCTGTATCCTCTCCTTGGGCGTAAGTTGCATGAAGGGATTTTCCCCGATGACCTCGGCCCTTACAGCCGCGTTGAGCGCGCTGCTCAGATATCCGGCATAGTCGGACGCGCTTTTGGGGGTGAGGGGCTTGCCCCATTTCGTCTTGTAGTCATATTGCAGGAACTCCATGAACCCGGTGCAGAAAGCCCTGTCCACCTCGCGCATGGTCACCTTGTCATTGTATTCACCAAGCAGCCGCATCGTGCATTTCAGCAGCCTCAGACAGCGTGCCCCTTTTCTTTCCATGTCCTCATAATAGGCCTGCATCCAGTCTTTCAGCAGCATCTTCGCCCGGCTGGAAGTATGCTTCAGTCCGGCCTCGTTGTGGGTGATTTCCAGGATACGCTCCATCTTGATGGTGTTCGCAGTCTTCATCGTCTCGCTGTTGAGTGTCTTTATCTGCGGGCCGGTTTCGGGATGGATATACAGTTTCAGGAACTCATAGCTGCGCCGTCCGTCACGGTATATGTCGAGATAGAGGGATTCCGAGCCGTCGGCGAGCTTCTTGCTGCGCAGCCTTACGGGTTCCTTGATTTTGGGTTGGATTGATTTCTTTGCCATTGTATCAGGTGTTACTGTTTGTATCGTTGATGAATATCGCGTCCGGCAGGTTTGCCGCGTCGTCCTTTTTCCGGTCGATTATCTTGGCATATATCTGTGTGCTTCTCACACTCCTGTGTCCCAGCAGTTTGCAGACGGTAAAAAGGTCGGCTCCGAGTGTCAGAAGCATCGTGGCATAGGTATGCCTACTGGTGTGGAAGCAGATGTCCTTATGGATTCCGGCAGACCATACCCAGTTTTTCAGGTGGTTGCACACATCGCTATGGTCCGGAAGGTCGGAGAACACGATGTCCTCCGGGTCGGCATCCTCCTGCTCCGGTAGCCACTCCATAGCCTTTCCAGAAAGGGGGAGCAGCAGGGGTTCCGATGTCTTGGATATGACAATGCTGGCATACCACTGGCCGCCGGCACAGGAAAGGTCGCGCCATCTCAATTTCTCCATGTCCCCGTACCGGAGGCCGCTGAAACAGCAGAAAAGATAGGCCTGTTTGACTCTTTCCCTGTAACACGGGGTGGCGATAAGCCGTTTCACCTCATCAATGGTGAGATATTCACGCCTGGTTTCGGGCATGGAAATCTTGTCAGCCGCATCAATCTGTGTCATGGGATTCTTTTTCAGCACCCCGGCGCGGACTGCGGAGTTCAGGGCCGCACGGAGTTTGCACTGGTATCCCCATGCCGTTGTCCGGTTGATAGGCTGGCCGGACCTTGCACGGTAGTCGTTACGCAAATAATCTATGAACATCAGGCAGAAATCCTTGTCCACCTGCGACATCCTGACATCCGGCGCTATCGTTCCCAGTATCCGGGCCACTTTGGTTATTATGGCCGTGTTCTTGACACCGTACCTTTTCTGTTCGCCGATATAGGCGTCCATCCATTCAGAAAGCGGCATGTCCGTATGGAATACGGGCTTGTCACCGGTGCCGCCGTTTCCGATTCCCAGCAGTTGCAGGGTACGTTCCCGCTGTAGTTCCTCGACCTTCTTCATGGTCGCCTTGTTCCTGCGCACGGCCTCGCGGTCCGTTTCCGGCAGGAGGTACAGTTTCAGGAAGTCGTAAGTCCGTCTGCCGCCGTCGCAACAGTCGAGATAAACGGACTTGCGACCGTCGGCAAGCGTCTTATAGCGTACCTTTACTGAATTATCTGTGAGTTTTTTCTTCGGTCTTCCCATTGTGAATAGAGTAACAATTACATTGCAAAGGTAACAAAATTTTCGTTACCAGTAACGTTTTGGGTAACAAAAATCACGAATAAAAGCGATTTTTTCAGAAATGAAGGGAAATAACTAACCTTAATTATGTATCTAATAATCAATGATATATATTCTATTTATTTCCCTTACTTTCGTTTGTTTCTCAATTGTTTGTTAGTGGACGAAAGCATGGTTCAATGGTAGTGAGAAAGGAGAAGCTGCAATAGAGATTGAACGTGAGCTGGCAATCAAGTTTATCAATGAAAACATTGAAAAGGATGAATGGCTGGAAGAATATTTCCCGAAACAGATGGAAGTATATCACAATGCCATAGAACAGACACGCGAGCAATTACTCAACCAGATAAATCTATAAAGGGCATATAAATTATCAATCATATAAAACAGCAACTCATGGCAGAGTCAGAACAAGATAGAATATTCAGGACAAAGGTTATTCCAATCATGAACAAGGTTCGGAATGAACTGCAAGATAAGATGGCAGATGAGCTTAAAGAGCACACCTCATCATTTGCAGGATTGATGGCCAGTGCCATTGGTCCTGATGGTGGAATGTCTGCCAGACAGGCACAGATGCATTCTTTACGTTACACTGGTGAATGGAACTCGAAAACGGCTGAAGATTATATTGAAATGGTCAAGAAAGAACTTCAACGCCAGCACATCATCGTTGATTCTGCTATGGAGAAAAAGATGATAGACAAGATGATTCAGGATAAGATTCCACGCTCATCCATTGAATACATCTTAAAAAAGGCAGCAACTAACACCATCTTCTATCTCCCTCAGGAAGTTGCAAAATCACCATTAGAACATCATATGGATGCTGAAGCCGAAAAGAGATACAACCCATCTGAATGGGAAAAGAACACAGGTATAATTCTCGGATCCGTAACCGATCTAGCATGTATGGGTGGAGCCGGTGGCGGTTGGAAAACAGCGGCCACATGGGTCGGCGGTGACTTCCTGTTATCTAAATTCTCTGATAAACAGGAAGACCGTTCAGACATACCTTCAATAGTGCGACCGGGATGCGAGGAACAGTACAGACAAGACCAGGAGAAAATGAAGAAACAGGAAGAAGAAAAGCCACAGACAAGTGCTTCTTCTGTAGAGACTACACCGGAACAGGAAGAACCAGTCGAAGAGGAACAACCAACAGAAGAACAGACCTCCCCAAAACCGGAACAGACCAATATGGACGGATGGCAAGGGTTGCTAACCTCTTTCGGGCTTAATGGAATCAGCGACATTGGACACAATATCGGATATGTACTGGCCATGCTGCCTGACATGCTTGTAGGACTCTTCACGGGAAAAACGAAGTCAATCAATCTGAAGGACAATATGATGCCCATTGCCAGTATCGTTACAGGTATGTTCGTCAAGAATCCAATCCTGAAAATGATACTTATCGGTATGGGAGGACTCAATCTGCTGAACAAGGCAGGACATGAGACTTTGGATGATTTCAAAGCACAGCAGCACCCTGAAACAGGAACCGGTCCTGTGAATTATCGGATTTATCCTGATGAACCGCTCGATCCCCGAATTGTCAATCCTCAGATTAAGTCTAACTGTCTGATTGCTATAATAGACAAGGTTCCTTGCACCATCACTTTGCCGGACAAAGTTGTGAATGCCTACCAGCAGGGAGCTTTACCACTGAACACACTTGCAAATGCAATACTGGCCAAGAATGACCAGATGCGTCAAATCGCTTCTGAAAACTATGAAGCAGGTGAACGGCAAACAGTTGCACGACCGCTTGCTCAAAGATAAAAGGATAACAATATAATAATCAGACTTATGGAAGAGAAAAACCAACAAGAGAAAATGGCAGTAGCACGTCAAGTTGAACTGTTTGAGAATGCTTTCAATAAAGCCAAAGAAAATGGTGGAATATGGCTTGAAAATGATGGTCGTAAAGCTCCGAGGCTATATCTGAAGCCTTTGCAGATTTCTGCCTTCAATGCCATCATATTGGGTATGCACAGTGACCAGAACGGTTACAAGACCAACCAATATACACTTTTTTCAGAAGCAAAAAAACGCGGTGAGTCCGTCCAGACCAAAGAAAAGGGAGTGCCTTTCCTTTGGTATAATTGGAATGAGTATGTAAACAAGCACAATCCTGACGAGAAAATCAGCCGCTCAGACTATCAAGCACTGTCGTCTGATAAGCAGGAGGATTACAAAGGAATCAGAAACCGTGAAGTACGCTCACTTTTCAATATTGAGCAGACCACACTCCCTATGGTTGATAAAACTACATTTGATACAGTAGTAAAAGAGACCGGTCCTCTGAAAGACCGTACAGATATAGAGTCAGCTTCGAATGAAATCCGTCAGGGTGTCGAAAATCTTCTGGAGCAGTCACGAAAGAATCTGGTTGATATACGCACTGATACTACAGGTGTAGCGCATTACGACAGTAAGAAAGATATTGTCTTCCTGCCACCTGCTTCATCCTATGAACATTATGATGACTATGCCCGTGATGCTGTATCCATGCTTATGTCTGCAACAGGACATCAACAGAGACTGGCACGTGAAGGCATGGTTGTCAAGAACGGAAAGGTTTCAGAGGATGCCATGAAACAGGAAAGACTGGTAATTGAAGTTGCTTCAGCAGTTAAGCTGCAGGAGTTGGGTATCTCTGCCAAACTCTCTCCTGACAGCCTGAAGATGACCGATTACTGGCTCAGGGAACTTAAAGAAGACCCGCATCTGCCGGATATACTGGAAAGGGATGTAAACAATGCTATAGATATGGTTCACAAGGCTGAACGTGGTGAGGAGGTAGAGCTCAACAACAGAGTCCTACAGAATCAGATAGCGGATATTAAGCACATTCTTCCCAAACACTATTATGTAGCTGATGAAATCAAGACATTGCCCAACATAGATACAAAAGAGTTCGTGGTTGTAAAAGAACCTGAACAGAAGATGGCTGATGTGGTTCTCCCTTCTGGTGCTTCATTAGGAGTCGAGAATGAGATTCCAGGAATGAACAAAGGACGCATCGAACATGCGCTTCAAAAAGAGGGCTATGAAACGGTCACTTTCTACAACATAGACGGTTCTATGGGGTATCGTCCCGATGACAGTTTTTTTGACGGCAAGGAGGTATCCGTAAACCGCATGAACAAGTGGAACATGGAAACACTTACACTGCTCGATGTATCTGATGCCGTCAAACGCTCCGGTGCCATAGACTTTGAAAAGATACTCATGTTGCGTAATGACGAAGGGAAATGGGCACTTTATCTGAAGCCCGAAAATGAAAAGAGCTTCAGCGTTTACCCCGAGAAGGCAGATCTGAACCTTTTCTTCACCACAATAAAACAAGGTGACGAAGAAGCTTCAGAAAAAGTACGTCAGGATATGGCCCAGAAATACTATATGGCTGCCCAGAACAATCCGGATATTAAGGTTGACCTTTTCAAAAGCGATGCGACAGCAGAAGAACTCGCAAGGATAGACCGTGTGAACATCTTTAAGACCAAGGGCTCGGAGAACCAACCCAGTGTGATATTGTGTATGCCTACAATCAACGGTGAGAAATTGACAGCCCGTGAAGTGAGTCCACAGCAATGGCAACGTATGTGGCTGGCAGAAGACATGCAAGATTATAAAAAACATCTTGCGGTAAGCCTTTTTGCAGATGTGCTCCGTAAGGATCGTACAGATGCTGTTGCGGTAGGTACTGACAAATCAGAACAGGAGGCCCAGTCAAAGAGCCCCAGTCAGCAAACGGAAGTATATGAGGAACAGACCGAAGAGAAGAGCAGACAGAGTGAATCTCATGGGCCATCCGAATCTAAGGGCAATAAGAGCAAGGATGAAAGTCACAAGACAGAAACAAAGGTAACCACCGAACTCTCTCCGATGCTGAAGCAATTCTATGAATTAAAATCGAAGCATCCTGATGCAATTTTGCTCTTCAGATGTGGAGACTTCTATGAAACTTACAGCAACGATGCAGAGAAAGCAGCCAAAATACTTGGAATCACGCTCAGCAAAAGCAATCACACAAAAGATGCTGAAGGAAAACCTCTTATGATAGCAGGGTTTCCTCACCATGCGCTCGATGTTTACCTACCTAAACTGATCCGTGCCGGTGAACGAATTGCCATCTGTGACCAATTGGAAACTCCCAGGCAAGAAAAAGACGTTACTGAAAAACAGAAAAATGAACCCGACAATCAGGAAGAGAGCAAGGTTTCAAGAATGCACAGATAACATGTAACCGCAATGTCAAAGAATCAAGAATATATCCAACAATATGCAGAGTATGCCATGGAACAGATGCGCAGATATGGCATACCTGCCTCTGTCACGCTTGCACAGGGTATCTGCGAAAGTGCCAGTGGCCAGAGTGAACTGTCCCGTAAGGGAAACAACCATTTTGGGATCAAAGCCACCTCCAGCTGGATTGAGAATGGAGGCAAATATCTTGTATATACCGATGACCGTCCAAATGAAAAGTTTTGCCAGTATGCAAATGTGGGAGATTCCTATGAGCATCATTCTCAGTTTCTGAAAAGGAACGGAAGATATGCCGGACTATTCCAACTCTCACCTGATGACTATAAAGGATGGACAAACGGATTACAGGATGCAGGATATGCGTCAAGCAAACAATATGCAGCAACCCTTCAGAATATTATCGAGAAGAACGGATTGCAAAAATATGACCAGATGGTAATGCAGGAAATGAAGGCACTGGGTAAATCCTTTGGAACTGCTGACAATCCCTGTCAAGCCACATCCGATGATGTTTCCGTGCAGGATACTGAAGAAAAGAAATATTCCTTCCCTTTAAAGAGAGAGGAGTTTATGCTGGTTACTTCTCCCTTTGGTACAAGAAAGGATCCTTTGGACGCAAGTAAGTCCCAGTTGCATAAAGGGATTGACATCCAGACAAATCATGAGGCAGTCCTTGCAACAGAAGATAAAGGAAAAGTTGTCAACGTGAACAGCAATGCCAATACAAACGGAGGACGGTCTGTTACAGTTGAGTACAATAGGAACGATGGCAGCAAATATCAATGTACCTACATGCACCTGGACAGTATATCCGTCAAGATCGGTGATGAAGTTGCTGCCGGACAGAAGCTTGGCATTTCAGGAAACACTGGGTATCGGACTACCGGCGAACATCTTCATTTTGGAGTTATATCCATATCCACAGATGGAACAAAAAGAGATATTGACCCGGCTGCATATCTTGCTGAGATTTCACAAAAAGGGAACATCTCATTACAGGTTCTCAGTAACGGAAAAGATCTGACTGCGCAATACAAGAGTGCAAGTCAATCCGATGCCAATGTGCAGCCAGATACAGCCATGAGTCCGGATGAGTGGATGAAGAAAATTCTGTCCTCTGAAGACAGTGGGGTGAATATGCCTATAGCTGATCCTGTAATAGAGATGGCCATGACTATGTTCACTTCACTCATGGCTCTTGCCCTCCAGATAGATAATTCAAGTGAGGAGGAAAAGATGCAGAAGGCTACTGCTGCAGCTGTCAGTAAAAGCATAGACCTTACTCCTATCCTCCCATCCTATAAGACCTGCACCATAAGCCTGCAGGATGGTAAACCCAATCTGTATGCAGACAATGGAGTTGTACAACTCAACAGAGAACTGAGTAATGCAGAAATAAACAAGATCCAACAGACGCTTGGCAGTACCATGATGAACGATGATGAGAAACGACGTAGCATCGCCTCTGTTATTAACTCTGCCGTGGTCACGCTGCAGATGTCACAAAACTATCAGAACAATCTGGAGATCCAACAAGGCAGACAGGAGTCTGTACAGTTGAAATAATTTGCTTTTTAAGTATAACAATCAATTCGTTTTATTATGATTAAATGTAATGTAACCGTGTGTGGCACCGTTTCCCGCCAGGCACAAATGCGTGCTAACAAAGAAGGTACGCAGTTCGCATCATTCGGTATCAATATCGTTATTCCGGCAAAATCAGGAATTAACAAGACAGTTGAAATCAGTGTGGCCAAGACCTGTAACAACCTATCTGAGTTATCACCAATTCAAGTTGGGACTCGCATTGAAGTAGCCGGTATTCTAATGTTCCACAAAAAGGGAGAAGCATTATACCTTAACCTGTCTGCAACTGGTATTAACACATTCAATGCAGGCAATAACGACGGCATTAACGGTACAATGGAGTTCAGAGGTACTTTAGGCAAACAAATTGAGGACAAGACAACTAAAAATGGTAAGTCCTTTACGGTGTTTTCAGCTTATAGTAGCGAAAAGGATGGAGATAATTACACCTATACCTGGGTACGCTTTATGCAATTCGACAAAAGAAAAGAAGCATGGATGCAACCAAAAGCCGGAATCAATGCCAAGGGGGATTTGGAATTAGGTGTGTACAATAACAGACTTGACCTTACATGCCGCATAAGCGAATGCTCTCTTTGGGAGAAAAGCTCTAACTCTTACCAACACTAATGACTATGACAGGTAAAAAGATTTATAATTCAGATGGCCGTTGCAGTGAAGATAAGGCCTTGGACAAATTCGCAGAGATGATGATTGAGAAAATCAAGACTTTGCAGAATGACTGGAAGAAGCCTTGGTTTACAGATAAATCCATCTCTTGGCCAAGAAATCTTTCTGGCCGCGAATACAATGGAATGAATGCACTCTTACTCATGATGCACTGTGAGAAACAGGGATATAAACTGCCTGTATTTTGTACTTTTGACCGTGTAGCCGGTCTGAACTATACCAAAGACAAGCAGGGAGTCCGTCAGCAGATAAAGGATAACAATGGGCAGGAATTGCCAAAGGTTTCCATTCTGAAAGGAGAAAAGAGTTTCCCGGTGTTCATCACGACATTCACTGTTGTCGATAAAGAGACAAAAGAGAAAATTAAATACGATGACTATAAACAGCTGAGTGAGGAGGAAAAGAAAGGTTACAACGTCTATCCGAAGCTTCAGGTATATAACGTGTTCAATGTGGCCCAGACCAATCTTCAGGAAGCTCGTCCTGATTTATATAAGAAACTTGCTGATGCAGGAAAACAGATAAGTCCACAATCTGAAGGTGAAGAATTTTCCTTTGCTCCTATCGACCGGATAATAAAGGATAACGGATGGATCTGCCCCATCAAGCCAACTTACGGAGACAGTGCCTACTACAGCATTTCGAAGAATGAGATTGTCGTTCCTGAGAAAAAGCAGTTCAAGGATGGTGAATCATTCTATACCAACCTGGGTCATGAAATGGCCCATTCCACAGGAGCAGAAAATCAGTTGGGAAGACTACAGCCGACATCCTTTGGTAGTAAGGAGTATGCCCGGGAAGAGCTTGTGGCCGAGCTAAGTGCAGCCCTCGTTGCACAACGCTATGGTATGACCAAGCATCTGAAAGAAGACAGTGCCAGTTACCTCAAAAGCTGGCTTGACAGCTTGAATGAATCTCCGGAATTCATCAAAACTACACTGACAGATGTGAAAAAGGCATCAAGTATGATTACAAAATGTATTGATGCCATGCAACAGAAAATTGACCAGGAACAAAACATAGAAGTAGTCCAAAGTAATAGCCAAGAGCCTGTGTACTATGCTTCTGTAGCCTACCTTCAAATGGGTGAAGACACAGACAGACTTGACAAGCTACAAGAAAAGGGCGATTATGAGGCACTATTGAAGGAAGCCATTGAGTACGATGCCGGTGATGCCATAGACCTGTCCAACACTTACCTGTCTCCTACAAAATATCGTGGAGATGACCTGTTGGTGGAGAACAAACACTATGCTGTAGTATATAACCCGTCTGTTGGAGGTACCTATGATGTAATGCGTAAAGTCTCAGCCGAAGAAGTCAGACAGAACATCAACCGTTATGGATTGCCTGATAACGCCACTGCTGATGTCAAGTCTCTATCTGAAAAACAGGAACAAGAAATGGAAGCTGCCGCAGAAGAAGAGACGCACTATCATCGAGGAAGATAATTGATATTCTTATCTTTCCCTCTCGTATTTCCCAAAAATAAATCCACTTGTATTAGGCTTCGTTATTCGAAGTTCTAAAACAAGTGGATAAAGTTGTATATATTAGGTGATTTTCTACCTGTCACGTATTCTCTATGGGAAATAGGTATTTCTTTTATTCTATATCTGCTTATTATATGATAAAAGTTTTTACTTATCCATAATTTCTACTATCGGAACAGTCTTCTCCATTTCACTACGCGAGATATATTTATAAGTACCTACTTGCATTACACGTTTATCTGATGGAACATCTATTTTTTGATTATCATAATATGAAATTTCTTTATCGGCAGGGAATAAAACAATCATTCCTATATTAGAAATATCTTCTACCGTTGCCAATGCACTCCCATCTGGAAGTACTTGCATAATTTTAAAGGAATGGACATTAATTTCCTGCTGTGGCTTTTCAAACATAACGACATTATTGTTAGATGGCGTTCCGTTTGTATTTCCTAATGCTACAAAGAAAAAGAATGCAAAAGTAAGAATGATACCTGTTATAATACCACCTAAATAGATTAAAATTGATTTTTTACGTGAACTCATAAATATTTTAGATTTTAGTTGTTTTGGCTCTTTTTATATTCTTCTTTTGTTATAATGCCCTCTTTCGCTTTTTCCATGGTCTCAGCATCCTTATAGAAAATCCAATGAATAATAGGATTCCCGCTATAAATGGATGAATAAGCTTGTTGAAAGACCCAGCCTCTTTTCACCATATAATTAGCCGCATCAACCATACTATTGAAATTTATTTCTTTGCCGGTTTCGTCAACAAATTTTAGTTTGCTACTTAAATCTCCCCACATATTGTAAGAAGTCTCTGTTCCAAAATCAAATATGATTTTTAAACCTGAGGATAAACTTTTCTCGATACCCTTTACTTCACAATAATATCTTTGTTGAGCATATCCATATTCTGTAAGTATGGCTAAACAAAATACTAATAAACATTTTTTTAATAGATATTTCATAAGCATTTGTATTATAGTTTGCTGTGAAGGTACAATTATAATTGATAAAAAAAGAAGTTTCTCTTCTTTTTCTTATATATTAATATGAAAATAACCAATGAATTTCGTTAGTATTAAAGAAGTTGTTAGGATATATTTAGAGCGGAAAATAATAGTTTATTCAAAATCATTAATTAGCTGTTTTACATTTAATAGCTACACCGATTCTGAATAAAC
>OHIL01000024.1_pt1 | contig 69987 bp, 52 predicted proteins | sample 1568231 | NCBI WGS metagenome assembly OHIL01 (sample SAMEA3879565, study PRJEB24766) | human gut metagenome | biome: human-associated habitat; feature: feces | place: USA | collected 1985/1987 | reverse complement strand
ATGGCGCACCACACCACTTTGGGGCGTCGGCCTGCAACAGAAGGTTGACGGACACACCTGTTTTCTCCATGACGGACGCGCACGTAATTTCGTTGAAGCGATCATGTGGCACGGAGGAGAAGGCGAAGCATCGAAAAACATCTTCAAGAAGATGCCGAAGAAAGACCGCGATGCACTCGTGAAATTCCTGGAATCTCTTTAGCACATTCAAACAGAAGTACCTACACACCTACAACAAAACTGAAAACACAATGAATAAAAAAAGCTTCGCCCTGTTGGCATTGATGTCAGCGAGCGCCGTCAATATCCACGCAACAAACGTTGCAGAATTGAAGGGGAATGTCCCGGAAGAAAAAGCCACCGCCTCCGTAGCTCCTGAAGAACAGACAGCCAACGACGAGAAGAGCGACGACAAGGGCATCGGAAAAATCAACTACGAACCAATAGACCTCGACACTGACAACGGTGTGGTATCCTTGGCCGGAAGCAAGGGTTTCACCATACAAACGAAAAAGGGCGACTTCATTTTCAAGCCTTACATGCTGGTGCAAACCAGTGCCAACTTCAATTGGTATGACGACGAGGGCCTCGACAAGGCATACAACCAAGACAACGTCTCCAATTCTGGTTTCGCCATCCCCAATGCTATTTTGGGATTCACGGGCAAGGCCTTCAATAAAGTCACGTTCAACCTCTCTCTGAATGCAGCCAAAACGGGCGGCTATCTTTTGCAGCAGGCTTGGTTTGACGTCAAATTCAATAATCCCGTACAGGTGCGCGTTGGTAAATTCAAAACGCCTTTTTCACACGCTTATCTAACGACGCTTGGTGAGACGCTCTTCCCGCAACTCCCAACGTCGCTCACCACGTCGACCATCATGCCCTACGTGCTCAATGCCGTCACGCCGAGCATCTCGACGGGCTTTGACCTTGGCGTTGAACTTCATGGCGTTGTCAACAACAAATTTGGCTATGAAGTGGGGCTCTTCAACGGCACAGGAGCCGCAGTCAACAGCGCCACAAAGACTTTCAGCGACGACTGGCACATCCCGTCACTGCTTTATGCGGGCCGACTGACCTACATGCCCTGGGGAACGATGCCTTCAACGCAAGGCAACCCCAATATGCTCCACGAAAAGAAAATGCTCGTCGGACTATCGGGCTCAATGAACGTGGAAAGCGAGAACGAGAGCACCAACGATGCCCGCATGGGACTTGAATTTGCTATGCTACTCCATCGCTGGTATTTTGCAGCTGAAGCCTACTGGATGAACGTGGGATTCACCAAACGTCAGAAAATCTCTGAACACTATAATTATCTGGGCGGCTATCTGCAAGGCGGCTATTTCATCACACCACAGGTGCAACTCGCAGCACGCTACGATTTCATGAACCGCAACAGCACAAGCAAAGACGGTTTCCTGAATATGCCGGCAGTTGGCGTAAACTATTTCTTCAAAAACTGCAACCTCAAGCTCCAAGGTATGTATCAATACACGGGCCGAAAGGGACACGCCACACAACTCGACCGCGACAACGACAACCTCGGTCTCGCCACGCATTCTGCCACCGTGCAGCTGCAATATTATTTCTAACCCCACGCCCACAACGTGCATTTAGCCATTTCAAATGAAACCAATCACTTATGTGCTGCTACTCTGTGCAACGCTTCTCTCCTCATGCGACGACGGGCGTATTGCTGAAGAAGACTTCAACCTCGAAGAAGAGGGACGCGTTGCCAAAGTGGAAGTCAAACTGGAAGGACAAAAAACATGGCCGTCTGGCTATTCAATCTCCATTGCCGGCTTCTCTGACAACAGTCCGTATGCAGAAATAACGAAGAGCATCCGAACAGACGAAAACGGGCAAGCTGATGTCACGCTCTCGGGCATCCCCGACAATGTGAAGACCTTGGAGGTCTGCGTAGTCAACAGTGTGCGGCGCCGCGTCATCTCTTTCTTCACCATCGACGCGCCTAACACGAACGACACGATTCGCATCGACGCAGGCACGCTCAACGCCAGCATGTTTGCCAGCATACAGAAACAAATCTTCGACAAACAATGTTCCCACTGCCACAGCGGAAGCGCCTGGGCGGCATCGCTCAACCTGAACGAAGGCGAGAGCTATGCAAGCATGAAGAATATGCCGGCCAAACTGGTGGAAGGCCACAATCGTGTCACGCCTGGCGACGCTGCAAACAGTGTTCTTTATGAAGCACTCGCCACAGAGGTGAGCGAAAACTGGAAACACAACCACTCGAAAATCATGGTGACGGACCCTGTCGGACTCCAGCTCATCAAAGACTGGATAAACAACGGTGCCGAAGAATAGCGAGAAGACAAACACTGCAAAAAACATCTGCCGTATTGCCCACCTGCCTCATCACAGGAATGGCTATACGGCAGTTTCTATGCCAACAAAAAAAGGACAAGACATCCCCACATATAGTGATTTTACATGCTGGCGAGAAAAAAAGCAGTTGTAGTTGGTTGTTTTTTCGTACCTTTGTAAACATAACAAGAAACACTAACAGAATGACTAACATACAGGAAAGAATAGCCGTTCAGACCGAGGACTCCTTGGCTGAAATTTCTAAGTTTGAGACAAAGGATGGTGTGACAGAATACCACGTAATCATTCACGCCACATGCCCCGAACAAACATTCCAAGAGCAGCTCAACGCTGTTTTGAACAACTATTATTCTCTGCTCAAGACAACATTAAAAGGCGCCTCCTCTGTGATCAAGCGCTATTTTCTCAGCGATGCTGCCAACCAATACAACACGTTGCTTGCAACAGTGCCAGAGGTTCCAGCATGTGCCTGTTCCGTGGTTGAACAGGCGCCGCTCGACGGTACAAAAATCGCACTCTGGGTGAATCTGCAAACAGAAATCGGCGAAGCAAACTTCTCGCACGGGCTTTATCGCGTGAAACACGGTGCATACACGCATTTATGGGGAGGCAGTGCAACGGCAGAAGCCGACACATCGGAAGGGCAAACCAGTCTGCTGCTGAAGGACTATGTCATGCAATTGCTCAACAACGGCGCCCATTTGGCCGACAATTGCATACGCACCTGGTTTTTCGTCCAAAACGTCGACACCAACTATGCAGGAGTCGTCTCAGCACGCAACGAGGAATTCTACACGCAAAACCTCACACCAAAGACACATTTCATTGCGAGCACGGGCATCGGCGGCCGCAACGCCAACCCCAAAACACTGGTGCAACTCGACAACTATGCCGTCATTGGCATTGACCCAAAAAAACAGGTGAAACACCTCTACGCGCCAACCCATCTGAACCCCACCTATGAATATGGCGTCAGTTTCGAACGAGGCACGCGCGTTGACTACGGCGACCGTCGCCAGGTCTTCATCTCCGGAACGGCAAGCATTGACAACAAAGGAAACATCCTGCACGTCGGCGACATCCGCAAGCAAACGGAGCGCATGTGGGAAAATGTCGATGCTCTGCTCAAGGAGGCCGAATGCGGATTTGATGACGTCAGCCAAATGATTGTCTATCTGAGAGACCCCGCTGACCATGCCGTTGTCTCAAAAATGTTCAACCGTCGTTTCCCCGACATTCCAAAAGTCATTGTGCTCGCTCCCGTATGCCGCCCGGGATGGCTCATTGAAATGGAATGTATGGCCACCAAAGCCATCACCAACGAAGCCTTCCCGAAATTCTGACGATTCCCTGACGATTTGGGAATCCGACGTATGACACCCCTATTAATAAACGCGCGACACGAAGTTTTGTTTACCTAACTGAGAAAACAAACTTCGTGTCGCTGCTTTTCTCCATGCCACATTCATGAAACATCTGATCATCTTCACATACGTTCTTCTGCTCATTCTTCTGGCAAGCGCCACCATCATTGAACACCATCAAGGGAGTGCCTTTGTGTCAGACCACATCTACCACACACCTTGGTTCGTTGTCCTATGGGCATTGGCCACCCTTCTAATGATATACGCCTTGGTCAAGCGAAAACTATGGCGCCGCCTCCCTCTTCTTATGCTCCACCTTTCCTTTGCCATCATCCTGGGAGGAGGCCTACTGACCTATTTAACCTCGACAAAAGGCATACTCCATCTCTCGCAAGGCGTCCCCGTCAGGAATTTCCAAAGCGAAGATCTGAGCCGCACGTTCCCCCTCCCCTTCAATGTCATGCTGGACCGCTTTGACATCAAATGCTATCCCGGAACGGAAACGCCTGCCGACTATTTTTCACACCTGACGGTCATCAGCCGCGAAGGTATCAAACAGAAATGCAGCGTCTCAATGAACAAGATTCTGAAAATCGAAGGATACAGGTTCTACCAGTCGTCCTACGATGAAGACGGACAGGGTAGCTGGCTTTCAGTCAACTACGACCCGTGGGGAACCACACTCTCCTATGTGGGCTATATTCTACTGGCCATCTCCATGCTCCTCGTCCTCATTGACCGCCGCGAAGAATTCCGACGACTTCTGCGAAACCCTCTGCTCCGGAAAGGCACACTCATCATTATGCTGGTAGCCGTGAGTCCCAGCCTCTCCGCGGCCTCCCGTTCGCTCCCTGCGTTCAACCGAGAAAAAGCCGATTCATTGGCTGCCAAGCAGGTGGTCTACAACGGACGCGTTGCCCCATTCAACACCCTGGCACACGATTTCATCCTGAAACTCTACGGGAAAGACAGCTATGGCGGCCTGTCGCCAGAACAAGTCGTCTCGGGATGGCTCCTGCGCCCCGACGTCTGGCAAAACGAACCCATGATTCTCATCAAAAACAAAGAATTGCGCCAACTGCTGGGCCTTGACGGAAAATATGCACGACTGACCGACCTCTTCCGCGGCAACGAATATATCCTTCGCCGATATTGGAACGGAAACGGCAACACGATTGCCCCATCCGCCGATCCGCTGCAAAAGGCCATTGCGGAGACCGATGAGAAAGTGGGGCTCATCATGATGCTGCAAAACGGCACGCTCATCAAGCCGTTGCCAAAAGACGGCAGTGTGAAACCGCTGAGCCCCCAACGCGTCAAAGCTGAAATTCTCTACAACAGCATCCCCACGACGAAAATTCTCTTCATCGTGTGCTTCGTCTGCACCCTGATTTCTTTCACGCTGACGGCATACAAGAGCATCCGAAACCTCAAAACCAACGTCCTCGACCAAAAAATTCTCCCCGCCATGCTGTTTCTCGCCACTGCCGCGTTGGGCGTCGCCTTCGCGCTGCGATGGTACATTGCAGACCACATTCCCATGAGCAACGGATTTGAAACGATGCAATTCATGGCGCTCTGCACACTGGCATTTTCAAGTATCTTCCACCATCGCTTCCGCATTCTGCTTCCCTTCGGCTTCCTTCTGGGAGGCTTTGCCCTGCTGGTGTCACACCTCGGCCAAAGCAATCCGCAAATCACGAACCTCATGCCCGTTCTCGCCTCGCCCTGGTTGAGCCTGCACGTCTCCGTGATAATGATAGGCTACGCCTTGCTGGCTTTCACCATGCTCACAGGCATCCTCGGACTGTGCATTTCTCGGCAAGCCGAACCACTCATGCTTTTCGGACGCCTGCTCCTCTACCCTGCTGTCTTCTTCCTCGGCATCGGCATTTTCTTGGGCGCCGTGTGGGCCAACCAGTCTTGGGGTGCCTACTGGAGTTGGGACCCTAAAGAGACATGGGCCTTGATTACCTTCATGGTCTATGCCATCGGCTTCCACAGCCATTCTCTCCCTTGGTTGCGCAGCGCAAAACGTTTCCACGGCTTTTGTATCTTGGCATTTCTCACTGTGCTCATGACTTACTTTGGTGTCAATTTCTTCCTTTCTGGAATGCACTCTTACGCAGGATAACAGGGGCTGACACGCTTCTCACACGTGCACTTTAGTTTGAAGCAATAAAAAGAACGCCTTAACCGCTAACAGGCAACGGTTAAGGCGTTATTATTTTAAATCGTAATGCACTTAAAATCTATAGATTTACTTCTTTCAGTGTACTATTCCGTGCACCACAAGTAAAGAAATATCGACAGAATAAGCGAGATCAATATCTCTCATTTTCATTTGGGAAATCACACGACTTCACATCGGCAACATACTGTCCGATGGCATCCGTCATTATGGTGTGCAAGTCGGCATAACGACGCAGAAATTTCGGACTGAAACCTTGGGTCATTCCCAACATGTCGTTGACGACCAATACCTGACCATCAGCCGTTCCGCCGCCAATACCTATCACTGGAATGGAGAGTTCTTTGACCAGACGCTGCGTGAGCGCTGCGGGAATTTTCTCAACGACACAAGCACAACACCCGGCCTCTTCGAGCAAATGGGCGTCGTTCACCAGCTTCGCAGCCTCAGCCTCCTGACGCGCACGCAAACCGAAACCACCAAAGACATTGACGCTCTGAGGTGTCAGTCCTAAATGGCCAACAACAGGGATGCCAGAGGCGATGATGCGCTTCACGGCGGGAAGGATTTCCTCACCGCCTTCGAGTTTCAAGGCGTCGCAGCCTGTTTCTTTCATGATGCGAACGGCATTGCGCATGGCTTCTTCCGTTGACACCTGATAGGAACCGAAAGGCATGTCGCAAACGACAAAGGCACGCTTCACAGCACGCACCACGCTGCGAGCGTGGTAAATCATCTCATCAACTGTAATGGGAAGGGTTGTCATGTTTCCAGCCATCACGTTGGAAGCACTGTCGCCAATGAGTATCGCGTCAACTCCAGCACCGTCAATAATGGAAGCCGTGGTATAGTCGTACGCCGTGAGCATGGCAATCTGCTTGCCCTCTGCTTTCATTTCACGGAGGCGCGGCGCTGTCACCTTCCGGGTATCTTCAACTAAATATGCAGACATTGTTTTTGTGTATTTTTTATGGGGCTGCTCTAATTTTCTTAGCTTTAGAACGCTCCACATTTTATATGTTCTATTATCAAGAGAGGCTGAAGCCTTCAAAATGAGGGATGACCTTATCGGACAGCGGCGCAATCATTTCCACGGGATTGGAGGTGGACAAACCGATGACAAAGGCGCCCGAATCACGTGCGGCACGCAGACCGTTGATGCTGTCCTCAAAAACAACACACGAACGTATGGGACATTGCAAGCGCTCGGCGGCAATGAGATAGCAATCGGGAGCGGGCTTTGAGCGCGGCGTGTCTTCTGAAGTCAGAATGGCCGTAAAGAGTTTCTTGAGTTCGGGATGCGCGGCATAGACCTGGGCCATCTTCGCCTGATTGGAACTGGTCACGACTGCTGCCGGAATGCCTTTCTCCCGCAATCCTTCCACAAAGCGGACGGCTCCAGGAATGTAGGGGTAGCTCATGTGGCGCTCAAATTCGTTCAGTCGTTCACGCAGAAAATCCTGCTGCGAGACCTCAGGAAAATAGGTGTCGAAAATATAGGTAAGGGTCTGCCCCTTCACTGCCGCGGCAAAATTAGCATCGGGCAGTTCGAACTCACGCCCCATGGCGGCCCAAAACTCCGTGTACTGCGGCTCCGTGTCAATGATGACACCGTCAAGGTCAAACAACGCCGCAGAGATGTTCATTTCTTTTGGATTCATTTCTGATATATTAGCTGGGGCTGGAAGGACATCAAGCAGCCAATAGCAAAGCTGCATGGCGAACTTCCGCAAATCGCAAATCATCACGATTGAACGCTCCGTACGCCCCAAAGAAACTGCAAAGATACGAATTTCAGACTGAATGGCGCGATGGATTCTGAGAAAACAATGCCGTGGGGCATGGTTTGCAACAATACGGCGATGCAATATGACAATAAACGGAAAATAATTAGTAACTTTGCCCAAACGCTGAAACGGAACGGCCTTCGGGCAGAAAGCAAAGAGCGTTTGCAACAAAAACCGTTTAACTCTAAGGGGCATAAGAAGGTTGGCGTAAATTCCCTTCTCCTGACAGGCAAATCTGTCCTCCCCATAAAACATCATACAATGGAACCTCTCAAACACGAATGTGGCGTTGCCATGGTCAGACTGCTGAAGCCGTTGGATTTCTATCAGCAGAAATATGGCACGTGGATGTATGGACTGAACAAACTCTATCTCATGATGGAGAAACAGCACAACCGCGGACAGGAAGGCGCAGGCTTGGCAAGCGTCAAGATGAACGCCGCGCCGGGAGAAGAATTCTTCTTCCGCGAGAGGGCATTGGGCACAACGGCCATTGAAGAAATCTTCAAGGCCGTTCACAGCAATTTCAAGAATTTTGAGAACAAGCAACTGGCGGATGCACAATTCGCCAGCCGTCATATTCCCTTTGCGGGAGAGATTTACATGGGCCACCTGCGGTATTCAACAACCGGCAAGAGTGGCCTTTCTTATGTACACCCGTTCATGCGAAGAAACAACTGGCGCGCCAAAAACCTATGTATCTGCGCCAACTTCAACATGACAAACGTTGAGGAAATCTTTGAGGAAATCGCTTCGAAGGGACAACACCCGCGCATGGTGTCGGACACCTACATCCTGCTCGAACAACTGGGACACCGGCTTGACCGAGAGAGCGAGCGCAATTTTGTTGAGGCGCAAAAGATGGGGCTGGAAGGCACGGAGATTACAAAATATATCGAAGACCACATCAACGTGGCCAATATTCTCAAACAGGCAGCGCCGATTTGGGACGGAGGGTACGTGCTGTGTGGCGTCACTGGTAGCGGCGAAATGTTTACGCTTCGCGACCCGTGGGGCATCCGCCCTGCTTTTTGGTATAAAAACGACGAACTGCTGGTGGTGGCTTCTGAGCGTCCGGTGATCCAGACTTCGCTTGACCTTGAAGCGGAAGAGATTCATGAGCTGAAGCCGGGAGAAGGACTCATCATGAGCAAAGACGGCAAGTTCAGAACGGAGCAGATTCTCACACCAAAGAACTTGGCGGCCTGCTCGTTTGAAAGGGTATATTTCTCACGCGGCTCCGACAAAGACATCTATCAAGAAAGGAAAGCACTGGGACGCACTTTGGTGGCGCCCATTCTCAAGGCGGTGGACGGCGAACTCGACCAAACGGTGTTCTCCTACATCCCCAACACGGCCGAAGCGGCTTACTACGGACTGCTGGAAGGCTTCGACAATTTCCTCAACAAGCAGAAAATGGAAGCCATTGCCGCCTTGGGGGCAAACCCCGACATCAAGACGGTGGCAAAGATTCTCGACCGACGCATCCGCTCGGAAAAAATCGCATGGAAAGACATCAAAATGCGAACGTTCATTGCTGAAGGTAACAGCAGAAACGACTTGGCGGCACACGTTTATGACATCACCTACGGAAGCGTTGAAGCCGGAAAGGACAACCTAGTGGTGATTGACGACAGCATCGTCCGCGGAACAACGCTCCGCGAGAGCATCATCCGAATCCTCGACCGCCTACACCCGAAGCGCATCGTTGTTGTCAGCTCGTCACCGCAAGTAAGGTTCCCGGACTACTACGGCATCGACATGTCGCACATGGATGAGTTCATCGCCTTTAAGGCAGCCATTGCGCTCACCTTGGAACAAGGCGGGGAAACAAGACTGAAAGATATTTACAGGCGCTGCAAGGAACAGGAGAACCTGCCGAAGGAACAGATAAAGAACTTTGTGAAGGAAGTGTACGCCCCATTTTCAGACGATGACATCTCAAAGAAGATGGCGGAACTTTTGCGCCCCAACGGCGTAACAACCGAAATCCACATCGTCTATCAAAGTCTGGAGGGACTGCACAAAGCCTGTCCGACAAGTCCAGGCGACTGGTACTTCAGTGGCGATTATCCGACTCCTGGCGGCACAAAGCGAGTCAACCAGGCATTTATCGACTACTACGAGACAAACTTTCCAAACAAGAATTGATGGTTTTACGCCGACGCGAAACAGGTAAGTCCATAAGAATGGAGTACGAAAGAATCGCCCGACAATCAGAAACTCATATTTAACTAATGGTGAAAGAATAAGTTGGCAATTTTGACAGGGCATAAGATATAACTCCTTATTCCTCAAAATTGCACAAGTTATTTTTTACCATTACTTACAATTGAAATAACCAAACGGCAGCTTTCAGAAGACTGCATCTCTGGGGATGCCGTACCAGAAAAAACACAAACTATATATATGCGAAACGTAACACTTATTTTAGACGATGGAACGAAGTTCCACGGTAAGTCATTTGGCTACGAAAGCCCAGTAGCGGGCGAGGTGGTGTTCAACACCGCCATGATGGGGTATCCAGAAAGCCTCACCGACCCCTCATACGCAGGACAGTTGATGACGCTTACCTATCCCTTGGTCGGCAACTATGGCGTTCCTCCTTTCACGGTTGGAGACGACAAATTGGCCACCTTTATGGAAAGCGACAAAATTTATGCCTCGGCCATCATCGTGAGTGATTACAGCGAGACATACAGCCACTGGAATGCCGTTGAAAGTCTCGGCGACTGGCTCAAGCGCGAAAAGGTGCCAGGCATCACAGGCATCGACACGCGAGAACTGACGAAGGTACTCCGCGAACATGGCGTGATGATGGGAAAAATCGTTTTCGACGATGACCCCAACAATATCCCGACTGCAGAATACAATGGCGTGAACTATGTGGCAAAGGTTTCATGCAAGGAAATTATCCGATATAACGAGGGAGCTGAAAAGAAAGTGGTTCTCGTTGACTGCGGCGTGAAGAACAACATCATCCGCTGCCTCATCCGCCGCGGTGTAGAAGTCATCCGCGTGCCTTGGAATTATGATTTCAACGACATGGAATTCGACGGTCTGTTCCTGGCCAACGGCCCTGGCGACCCCGACACTTGCGCTGATGCCGTTGCCAACATCAAGAAGTTCCTTGCAAATCCAAACGTTCGCCCCTGCATGGGAATCTGCATGGGAAACCAGTTGCTCTCAAAAGCGGCCGGAGCGTCTATCTACAAACTGAAATACGGACACCGCAGCCACAACCAGCCAGTGCGTATGGTGGGCACGAACCGCTGCTTCGTCACCAGCCAAAACCACGGCTATGCCGTTGACAACAACACGCTTCCAAGCGATTGGGAACCTTTGTTCATCAATATGAACGATGGTTCAAACGAGGGCGTTCGACACAAAACGAATCCTTGGTTCTCTGCACAGTTCCATCCGGAAGCATGCAGCGGTCCTGTCGACACGGAGTTCCTCTTCGATGATTTCGTAAAACTGCTGTAAACAAATGACCATTAAGCTGGTGGGCACGACTAATATATAAGGTATAATTAAGACAAGAGAATCCGATTCATATCTGCGAAGCAACGGAGCTTTCCAGATACAAGAAAGATTCCTGCCACCTGCTTATCTAAATCACACCACATTAAAACAAGATAATATGTCAAACGATATAAAGAAAGTTCTCCTCTTAGGTTCTGGCGCACTCAAAATCGGTGAAGCGGGCGAATTCGACTATTCCGGCTCTCAGGCACTGAAGGCCCTCAAGGAAGAAGGCATCGAAACGGTTCTCATCAACCCGAACATCGCCACAGTACAGACGTCAGAAGGTGTTGCCGACCGCATCTACTTCCTGCCTGTCACTCCCTTCTTCGTTGAAAAGGTCATCGAAAAGGAACGTCCACAAGGCATCATGCTCGCCTTCGGCGGACAGACGGCCTTGAACTGCGGCGTGGAACTTTTCCAAAGCGGCATCTTGGAGAAATATAACCTTCAGGTGCTTGGCACACCCGTTGAAGCCATCATGAACACGGAAGACCGTGAACTCTTCATCGGCAAACTCAACGAAATCAACGTCAAAACCATCAAGAGCGAAGCCTGCGAAACCATCGAACAGGCACGTCAGGCTGCAGCAGAACTGGGCTATCCAGTGATTCTCCGCGCTGCCTACGCCCTCGGCGGTTTGGGTTCCGGCTTCTGCGACAATGAGGAAGAGCTCAACAAACTGGCTGAAAAGGCGTTCTCATTCTCTCCACAAGTGCTCGTTGAAAAGAGTTTGAAGGGATGGAAGGAAATTGAATACGAAGTGGTGCGCGACCGTTTCGACAATTGTATCACGGTCTGCAACATGGAAAACTTCGACCCGCTCGGCATCCATACAGGTGAAAGTATCGTAATCGCACCATCGCAGACTCTCACGAACTCTGAATACCACAAGCTCCGCGAGCTCTCCATCCGCATCGTACGCCACGTGGGCATCATCGGAGAATGTAACGTTCAGTATGCCTTCGATCCCAATTCTGAAGACTACCGCGTCATCGAAGTCAACGCCCGTTTGTCGCGCTCTTCAGCCTTGGCATCAAAAGCGACGGGCTATCCTTTGGCCTTCGTTGCCGCCAAATTGGGATTGGGCTACGGCCTCTTCGAGCTCAAGAACTCTGTGACGAAAACAACAAGCGCCTTCTTCGAACCAGCACTCGACTACGTTGTCTGCAAAATTCCTCGCTGGGACTTGGGAAAATTCCGTGGCGTTGACCGCGAATTGGGTTCTTCCATGAAGAGCGTCGGCGAAGTGATGGCCATCGGCCGCACCTTCGAAGAAGTGATTCAGAAAGGCCTCCGCATGATCGGCCAAGGCATGCACGGATTTGTCGACAATAAGGAAATCAAGATTGACAACGTTGACGAGGCACTGCGCGAGCCGACCGACAAGCGTATTTTTGTCATTGAAAAGGCTTTCAAGGCTGGATATACCATCGACCAGATTCACGATCTAACGAAAATCGACCGCTGGTTCCTCCAGAAACTCTATAACATCCACAAAACCGACCAGGAACTCCACGCTTGCACCAGCATCAACGTGCTCGACAACGAATTGATGCGCAAAGCCAAGATTCAGGGCTTCACCGACTTCCAGATTGCACGCGCCGTTGGCATGGAGCAAGACATGGACATCGAAAAGGCCATCATGGCTGTTCGTGCACGCCGCAAACAAGCTGGCATCGTTCCCGTTGTAAAGCAGATTGACACGTTGGCAGCTGAGTATCCAGCCCAGACCAACTACCTCTATGTAACTTACAGCGGCATTGCACACGACATCCAGTTTGAACACGACAAGCGCTCGGTTGTGGTGCTCGGTTCTGGTGCATACCGCATCGGCTCGTCTGTTGAATTTGACTGGTGTGGCGTTCAGGCGCTCAACACCATCCGCCGCGAAGGCTATCGCAGCATCATGATCAACTACAACCCGGAAACGGTTTCAACGGACTATGACATGTGCGACCGCCTCTATTTCGATGAACTCACCTTCGAACGCGTGATGGACATCATCGAACTGGAAATGCCTTATGGTGTCATCGTTTCTACGGGTGGACAGATTCCTAACAACCTGGCAATGCGCCTGGATGCTGAAAACGTGAACCTGCTTGGCACGCAAGCACGCTACATCGACAACGCTGAAGACCGCGAAAAGTTCTCAGAGATGCTCAACAGAATCGGTGTTGACCAGCCGGAATGGAGCGCACTGACTTCTATGGACGACATCCAGCAGTTTATCTCGCGCGTTGGCTTCCCTGTACTTGTACGTCCTTCGTATGTCCTCTCTGGCGCTGCGATGAACGTATGTTCAAACCAGGAAGAACTCGAACGCTTCCTCAAATTGGCCGCCAACGTGTCGAAGAAGCACCCAGTGGTTGTTTCCCGCTTTATGCAGCATGCCAAGGAGGTTGAAATGGACGCCGTTGCAAAAGACGGTGAAATCATCGCCTACGCCATTTCTGAGCACATCGAATTTGCTGGTGTACACTCTGGCGACGCCACGATTCAGTTCCCACCGCAGAAGCTCTATGTTGAAACGGCACGCCGCATCAAGAAGATTTCCAAGCAGATTGCCAAGGAACTTCACATCTCTGGTCCGTTCAACATCCAGTTCCTCGCCAAAGAAAACGACATCAAGGTCATCGAGTGCAACTTGCGTGCCTCACGTTCCTTCCCGTTCGTCAGCAAGGTTCTCAAAATCAACCTCATCGAATTGGCAACTCGCATCATGCTCGGCCTGCCAGTGGAGAAACCGGCCAAGAGCCTCTTCGACCTCGACTACGTCGGCATCAAAGCATCTCAATTCTCATTCAACCGCTTGCAGAAGGCCGACCCAGTCCTCGGTGTTGACATGGCTTCAACGGGCGAAGTCGGCTGTCTGGGCGAAGACTCACGCACAGCGCTCATCAAGTCTATGCTCTCCGTTGGCCACCGCATCCCGAAGAAGAACATTCTGCTTTCAACCGGCGATGGCAAGCAGAAAGCCGAAATGCTGGCTGCCTGCCAGATGCTTCAGGCTCACGGCTACACGCTCTACGCAACAGGCGGAACAAGCCGCTATCTGACAGAAAACGGCATCAAGAACAACCTCGTTTACTGGCCAAGCGAAGAGGGACATCCGCAAGCTATCGACATGCTCCACAACCATGAAATCGACATGGTGGTCAACGTGCCGAAGAACCTCTCATCTAGCGAATTGAGCAACGGATATAAGATTCGCCGTGCAGCCATCGACCTCAACGTGCCACTCATCACCAACGCACGTCTGGCATCGGCTTTCATCTACGCTTTCTGCACCGTGAAGCTCGATGACCTCGACATCAAGTGCTGGCAGGAGTATTAATAAATAATACCGGAAATCAGCCAAGCAGCCGACAAGAAACGACCTGAAACATTTCCCTACTATCTTGCTTGGCATGACTATAACAGGCTCCCATCTTTCACAAACTGAATAGATGGGAGCCTGTTTTTTATTCTGACAGATAATTCACAAAAATGCTGGCTTGGGAATTGGCCGACTTACAGCTGCATAGCAAAAAGCGGGGCTTTGAAGGCAGTAATAATACTCATGCGGGGACTAGCAAATCAATAAGAACCCCGAAAAAAACATAAAAACATTTGCACTATACCACAGGACAGCAATAATCCGCAATCCACAGCTGAATGTGAGATTGAAGGCATGAACCAAAGAATACTTAAACCAGCCTACTAAATATTTATAATTATCTCCTGTAAAATGGTCAGAATCGCCGCCAAATAGTTAACTTTGAACTTCGGATGGGCAACCTTCCAAAACGTTTTGGTTCCATGGCGCGATACCACTTTGACGCTCAACGTTTAGGCGCAAAAGAAGGCGCATAGGGATGACAAAAAATGCAATCAAGCATATCAAACTGGATTTTCCCTACATGGATATTATAAATTTTGAATACCTACTTATAATTAATGGGCTTAATCATCTTATATTTTTTAGGCGCACTTTCGATGTCCTTTCTATGCTCCGTTCTTGAAGCGGTGCTTCTCTCAACCCCCATGTCTTTCATCACGATGAAGGAAAGCCAAGGCAACAAAACGGCCTCTTTGATGAAAGACTATAAAGACAATGTCGACCGTCCGGTAGGTGCAATTCTTTCGCTCAACACCATCGCACACACCATCGGTTCTGCTGGTGTCGGCGCTGAATCCATCAAACTTTTTGGCGAAGAATATTTTGGCATCGTCTCAGCCGTGCTCACATTGCTCATCCTGGTGCTCTCTGAAATCATCCCGAAAACCATCGGGGCTTCCTACTGGCGCTCACTCGCAATGCCGTCCACGAAAATCATACGGATATTGATTGTCATCACTTATCCGCTTGTGCTGCTTTCCGAACTCATAACGAAGGTGTTTACGCCCAAGGGCAAACAAAGCTCTATGAGCCGCGAAGAAGTGTCTGCAATGGTTGACGTTGGCACAACCGAAGGTGTTTTCCGGGAGTCTGAAAGCAAAATCATCAAGAACTGCATCCGCTTGTCTGGCATCAAGGCCAAGGACGCAATGACACCTTTCATTGTCGTGGAATCAGCAAACATGAATCTCACAGTCAAAGACTTCTACAAACAGCAGGAATGGAATTTCTCGCGCATACCGGTATATGACAAAGACAAGGAATACATCACCGGGTATGTGTTGAAAGACATGGTGCTGAAATATCTATCGGAAGATAAATTCCAAACAAAACTGTCTGACTTGATACGCCCCATCCTTTCTTTCGGTGAGGGAGAATCACTGTATCACATCTGGGAAAAGATGCTCGAAAAACGAGAACATATCTCCATCATCGTTGACGAATACGGCTGTCTTCGAGGTGTGGTATCAATGGAAGACATTATCGAAACAATGACTGGAGTGGAGATTGTAGACGAAGTCGATGTTGCAGTTGACATGCAGGCATTGGCCAAAGAAAAATCGGCACAATATAAGAAACGGCGCAACAGCATTGTATAAACGACGCAATTCCCGACGAAACATTGCACGGGATGGAAAACATAACAGACAAGAAAACCATCCGCAATCTCAAACACAATAAAAAATCATACTTGCTTTTGACGTTTTCAAAGGGTGTATCTCGGTGCCGAAAAGCCAGGGCAACATCTATATAAATCCACCACATCGCGCAAGCAACATGGCAACACCAGGTGAAACATGGTGCAACAACCCCAATAAACCAAATTCTATATTTGTTAGCGAACACTGTCCCAGATGCGACCGTATCTCGACCCAGACGCGACCGCACCTCCTCCCAGACGCGACCGTGTCTCGACCCAGACGCGGTCGTGTCTCCTCCCAGATTCGCTAAAAAACAAAGGCCTTGAATTACGAAGAGTAATGCGGTCAACATCAACTGACGTAGCAAGGGAACGCTGACAAGGAATCCTTCTGAAACCCACCATTTTAAAAATACTACTCGGCGCTGGATTTAAGGTGGCATTGCTGCCCTCTTCTTTCGGTTGTCCTGTTGCATTGTCATTAAAAAAACGCTTTATCAGCTTTCCATTTGTAAACACACTGCTGAAATGCTGGGAAAATGTTGCTTAACAAATTGGCGAACAGCACATCTTCCATGGGGAGAAACAAAAAAATCCTCGCGAAGGAAATTTCCTCGCGAGGATTTTTTTGTTTATTTGATTGTTCAATTATTCAGCGCGGAGCGTGAAACGCTTGAAGTCAACAACGGTCAGTTCCTTGTCGGCAGACTTCAAGTAGTCAGTTACAGACATCTTGGAATCCTGGATGTATTCCTGGTTGAGCAAGCAAGACTCCTTGAAGAACTTGTTCATACGACCATTAGCGATGTTCTGAATCATCTGTTCAGGGAGGTTGGCAGCCTTCTGTTCAGCAGTTGCCTGCTTCAAATCGCGAATCTGCTGTGCCTGCTCCTCTGTGATGTTACCCTTGCGGATACCTTCTTCGAGGTGGTCTTCGCTTTCAGCGATGTAGAGGTTGAAACCAGCCTTCTTCAAAGCAGCCTCAACAGCCTTCTTCACCTGCTCTTCCTTGGTCTTTTCGATGGCAACCTTCAATTCTTCGTCCTTAACAGCCTGAGGAACTGAAGCCTCGTCAAGAGCAACAGGGTTCATGGCAGCTACCTGCATGGCGATGTTGTGAGCCTGTTCTTCAGCAGGCTTGTTGGTCTGAACCATGGTGCAGAGCATGTGACGGCCCATGTGGTCGTAAACAGAAACATTCTCACCTTCGATGAAGCTGTAACCATCGAGTTCCATCTTCTCGCCAGTGATACCGCTACGATCCGTAACAGCGTCAGCAACAGTGTGGCCAGCCATAGGCAGAGCCTTAACTTCATCGAGAGACTTGCACTTGTTGGCAACAGCTACGTCGAGAATATCTTGAGCCAATTTCACGAAATCAGCATTCTTGGCAACGAAGTCAGTTTCGCACTTTAGAGCGATGATAGCGGCAAAGCCGTTTTCATACTTACAAAGAACGCAACCTTCAGCTGCTTCACGGTCAGAACGCTTTGCAGCGACAGCCTGACCCTTCTTGCGGATGATTTCGATAGCGGCTTCGATGTCGCCGTTAGCTTCAGTCAAGGCCTTCTTGCAGTCGCCGAGACCAGCACCAGTCATGGTGCGAAGCTTTTTGATATCTTCTAATCCTACTGCCATAGTTATAGTAGTATTTTTATAAGAATAGGTCCTAAAATCACGTCATTGATGCAGTTTTAGAACCTACCCTATTGGTTTTAACAAAATGATTTATTATTCAGCTGGAGCTGCAGGAGTTTCTGCTTCAGGAGCAGCAACTTCCTTCTCTACGCGAGCCTTGGCAGCACGCTTGCGACCCTTTTCGCCTTCGCCAGCGGCTTCAGCGTCAACCTTTTCAGCCTTGCGTTCAGCAACGCCTTCAGCGATGGCACCGCAGCAAGCTTCGAGGATAACCTCTACGCTCTTGTTAGCGTCGTCGTTGGCAGGGATTACGAAATCGATAGACGTAGGATCGCTGTTGGTATCAACGATACCGAACACAGGAATACCCAAACGCTGAGCTTCCTTAACAGCGATGTGCTCTTTGCATACGTCAACAACGAAGAGCGCAGCAGGGAGCTTGTTCAAGTCGGCGATAGAACCGAGGTTCTTTTCCAACTTGGCACGCTGACGAGAAATCTGGAGGATTTCGCGCTTAGAGAGATTTGAGAAAGTGCCGTCGTTCATCAACTTGTCAATATTGGCCATTTTCTTGACAGCCTTACGGATTGTCGGGAAGTTGGTCAACATACCACCCGGCCAACGCTCCGTAACGAACGGCATATTTACAGAAGCTGCCTTTTCAGCAACAACTTCCTTGGCTTGTTTTTTAGTAGCTACGAAAAGGATCTTGCGACCAGACTTAGCAATCTGCTTCAAAGCTTCAGCAGCTTCGTCAACCTTGGCTACAGTCTTGTGAAGATCGATGATATGGATGCCGTTGCGCTCCATGAAGATGTAAGGAGCCATAGCAGGATTCCACTTACGCTTGAGGTGACCGAAATGACAGCCAGCCTCCAAAAGGGTTTCAAAATTTGTTCTTGACATTTTGAAATTTGTTTATTCGTTTACTTTCTTTTGAGTTGTTTGGGCACAAGCGTTTCGCCTGCACCCTGAGTTTTTAGTTCAACCAGCCATCGGGTAGTTCTCCACCAAGGGAAGTCCCAATGGTTTAGATGCTAAACGTAATCCAGCAGTAAATGGCCGAATATTAACGTTTACTGAACTGGAAGCGGCGACGTGCTTTTGGACGACCTGGCTTCTTACGTTCAACAGAACGAGAGTCGCGGGTCATGAAGCCTTCAGCGCGAAGAGCCTTCTTGTCGTCGGCGTTAACCTTAACCAAAGCGCGAGCGATGGCGAGGCGGAGAGCCTGGCTCTGACCAGTGAAACCACCACCAACGAGGTTAGCCTTGATGTCGTACTTTTCAGCAACATCCAACAAAGTCAATGGTTGCTTAACCACGAACTGGAGGATAGTTGAAGGGAAGTATTCAGTCAAGTCTCTCTTGTTAATCGTAATCTTACCAGTACCTTCAGTGAGATATACACGAGCGACGGAGCTCTTACGACGACCTAATGCGTTGATAATTTCCATGTCTGCTTTAATTATTTATACAAGTTAATATCAATTGCCTTGGGGTTCTGAGCCTCATGCTTGTGTTCAGCGCCTTCGTAAACATAGAGGTTGCTGAGCAACTTAGCACCCAAACGGTTTTTGGGAAGCATACCTTTCACTACGCGATGGAGCAAACGATCTGCACCATTTTCCTTAGCCATGATGCTTGAAGGAGTGTGTTCGCGCTGACCACCAGGATAACCGGTATAGGTATAGTAAACACGATCTGTCCACTTTTTACCAGTCAGTCTTACCTTGTCGGCATTGATAATGATAACATTGTCACCGCAGTCTACGTGAGGAGTAAAGTTTGGTTTGTACTTACCACGCAACAGCTTGGCAACCTTGGTGCAAAGACGACCCAAAACCTGGTCAGTAGCATCAACTACGACCCATTCTTTCTGGGCAGTTTCTTTGTTAGCAGAAATGGTCTTGTAACTTAAAGTATCCACTCTTCTTTTGTTTTTAAAATGTGTAACTACTAATATTTATCTTTTCCGCAAGCCTTGAAACGGCCTTCTCACTCGGCCAATGAGCAAGATTGCCAACTCATGCGGACGCAGGCCTAAGGAGCCCACTTGATAATAATCGGCGTGCAAAGGTACTTCTTTTTTATTTCATGGCAAATATTTTGACGTTTTTTCTTTGCGAACACCCTATAAATTAAGTATAAAGGACCGCATCCCCGCCTCTCTGCCTGCATTTTAAGAAGCGAGGATGGCAGATGAGAAACTGCCAGTTCTCTTTTCAAAAAATGACGGCAAGATGTGAAGCATCTTTTCCCTTCAAATTATTTTTATCTCACCAGCGTTTCCCTTACCACCGCCCCATCCCACAAGCCAGGCTTGCAATAACGCCCTTATTTGCCGCTCCTATTCTGTCGCGGAATTATTTTTGTAACACCATGCCATCCGTTTTTCAAATGAAATCTTGTAATTTTGCACCCGCAAAACATATATATCCCATAAAATGCAAGCATTCTACACTGTTTTTCTTCTGCTTCTCTCAAACGTATTCATGACTTTCGCCTGGTACGGCCACTTAAAATTACAACAAACTGGAACGAGTTCCCATTGGCCGCTAATTGCAGTCATCCTGTTCTCTTGGGGTATCGCCCTCTTTGAGTATTGCTGCCAAGTACCAGCCAACCGCATCGGCTTCGTTGACAACGGTGGTCCGTTTTCGCTCATACAGCTTAAGGTGATTCAGGAAGTGGTGTCGCTGATTGTCTTCACCATAATCGTTACGACGCTCTTCCGCGGAGAATCGCTCCATTGGAACCACATGGTGGCCTTCTGTTGTTTGGTGGCCGCCGTTTATTTCGTTTTCAAATAACACTTTCCTCACAAGCTATCAACACGCAAAGGGATAGGAAAACAAAACGTTCCCCCCTTGAAAGTTTCCCCCTTGAAAGAAACACACTAAAACGATGTTCACACAAAGCCCTTCTGAAACGACTGACACACAGACCAATGCCTTGACGCCATCCAGCATCTCCGAAAAGCACGAACTTGCCGACGGAGGCACGCTGCATATCAAGACTTTCGACCAGCTTACGACATCAGAACTCTACAACCTGCTGCACGTGCGCTCATCGGTCTTTATCGTTGAGCAAAACTGTGTCTACCAAGATATTGACTATAACGACCAAACAGCCATTCATCTTTGGATCACGCAAGACGGCAAGACCGTAGCCATTTGCCGTATATGCCCTGCTGGGACGAAGTTGGGAGATGTGAGCATCGGAAGAGTCATCTCCACTGAGCGCGGCAAGGGATATGGAAAGGTAATTTTCCAAGCTGCCATTGACGCCGCCAAACGTTTCCTCAAAGACTTCGATACAATCAAAATCGAATCGCAGCTCACGAAGCAGCATTTCTATGAAAAGTTTGGCTTTCAAGCCACGTCAGAACCTTTCATGATGGAAGGGTTGCTGCATCTTAACATGATACTAAAAATCGAATAAAAAGCAGGCATGACGGGCCGCCACTCTTAGTGGGCAGTTCGTCATGCCTGTTTTTCTTCCACAGCGTCAAAAGAAAGCGGAGATAACTTGTGCAATCCAGAAAATCGAACTATTTTTGCAGATAAAACACGCTACATTTACACACCACATTTAAAAGATATGGCAAAAGCAAAAAACCTCATAGCAGCCGCTGCTCTTGGCCTTGGACTCTGTTTTCCAAACGCCATGACGGCAGGCGACATCAACATCATACCGACGCCCATGGAAATGACCGAGGGCACTGGAGTTTTTAGGATCGACAACAACACGAGAATTGCGAGCAAAGGAAAAGAGGCCAGCACCGTGGCCAAATTGTTTGCCGCAAAATTCAAACGCGCATCCAAGATAACGCTCAAAGGCGGCAAGGCGGGCAGCAAAAATGCCATCACTTTCGCCATCGACAAGAATATCAAGGGAAAGGAAGCATACCGATTGGAAGTCACTCCGGAAAAGGTGGTGGCAACGGCTTCTACGGAAACCGGACTTTACTATGCCATGCAATCTGTCTTACAGCTGTTGCCAGCGGAAATAGAGCAGACTTTCAACGGCTTAAACCAAGTTTCATGGGAAATACCCGTCGTCAGCATCAACGACGCGCCACGCTTCACCTATCGCGGCGTAATGCTCGACCCATGCCGTCATTTTCTACCCGTCAGCGCCGTGAAAGAAGAAATTGAGCGGTTGTCGGCCTATAAAATCAACCGTGTACACTGGCACTTGACCGACGACCAGGGATGGCGTATTGAAATCAAGAAATATCCCAAACTGACCACCATCGGTTCGCAGCGCGTAGAAGGAGACGGCAGCATACACCGCGGTTTCTACACGCAAGAGGAAGTGCGCGAAGTGGTGGCCTTCGCCAAAGCCCACCACGTGGAAATCGTTCCCGAACTGGAAATGCCCGGACACGGCATGGCCGCCATTGCCGCCTATCCCTGGCTCTCATGCCAGGGCGAGCAAATGACGCCGCGCATTATCTGGGGCGTTGAAGACATTGTGTTCTGCCCCGGAAAGGAAACGACCTTCCGTTTCCTGGAAGATGTCATCGACGAAATGGTGCCGCTCTTCCCTGGCAAACTGTTCCACATCGGTGGCGACGAGTCTCCGCGCGGAGAATGGGCAAAATGCGACAGTTGCCAAACGCGCATGAAGACGCAGGGCTATAAAAAGGAAGCGCAACTGCAAAGCTACCTCATTGCTCGCATAAGCAAACACCTGGCCAAGAAGGGCAAGCAGCTCATCGGATGGGACGAGATATTGGAAGGCGGCGATCTCGACACGACAGCCGTTGTGATGTCATGGCGCGGCGAAGACGGCGGCATTGCCGCTGCCCGCATGGGCCACCACGTATTGATGACGCCCTCCAACAAAGGATATTATTTCGACACCTTCCAAAGCGACCCAGCAACGGAACCCGTTGCCATCGGCGGCTACACCACCCTGAAAAAGGTTTACGACTATGACCCAATTCCAGCCACCTTGCGCCAGAACCACCAGGAGAACTATGTGCTCGGCGTGCAGGCGAACTGCTGGAGCGAGTATATCTACAACGCTGCCAACTTGGAATACAGACTGTTTCCACGTGCATTGGCCTTGGCAGAAGTGGCATGGTCGCCCGTGGAGCGGAAGAACTATGCCGACTTTGTGCGCCGCGCAGACAACGATGCCTCTAAGCGTCTGAAGGCATGGGATGTCAACTATCACATTCCCGTTCCGGCACAAGTTGGTGGAAGCCTAAACCACCTCGCATTTGTCGACCAAAAACAGGTGAGCCTCACCACGCCACGCCCATTGCGCATTGTCTACACCACTGACGGAACGACTCCCACTCTGGAATCGCCCACATACACGGCTCCCCTCACGCTGACGCAAAGCACACGATTGCGCGTTGCCTCTGTCCTACCTTCCGGCGACATGAGCCCCGTCCGCGACATCGAGGTCAAGAAAAGCAACTATCTCCCCGCACAGAAGGTAGGCCGCACGTTGCTCAGCGGACTAAACCTCTCTGTATATAAAGGTACGTATCTAAGCCCCTACCAATTGCCGCAAACGCCAGACTATACAAAAGAAATTGCCGATTTGCGCCCCATCCGCACGCAGACACGTGTTCCTGGCAACGTTCGCAACGTTGAGAACTACGCAGCCATAGCCGAAGGGTTTGTCAATATCGACCAAGACGGCGTTTACGAATTTTCAAGCAACAACAGTCAGGTTTGGATTGACGGTCAACTGCTCATCGACAATTCGCAAATGCCTTGCCCACGCTATTCGCCCAACAACGCCGAAATAGCCTTGGCCAAGGGCCTGCACCGCTTCAAGGTCACCTTTGTCGGCGGCATTTTCGAAGGATGGCCCACCTACTGGGACGACGCTTCTGTCAAACTGCGTCCCGCTGGAGGATCCTGGAAAACCGTTGATGGCAATATGCTTTTCCGATAAACAGACAGCATACCAAATAATGGTAAGTAATGGTAAAAAATAACTTGACCAATTTTGAGAAGTAAGAAGTTATTTTTTATGCCCTGTCTTTTCGCCGTTTTTGAAATTTGTCATCGGTCACATAGCCCGCTATGCTCCCTCTTCCAAATTCCAAAACCAACAAAAATACAGGTCAAAATTGATCAACTTATTCTTTCACCATTACTAAAAAGTTTTCCCGACCATGGCAAAAATCAACCGACCAGACTATAAAGACGTCGCATCCGACGTTCGTTACCTTAAACTGTTGGCACGTGATTTCCCAACCATCTCTAAGGTGACGACTGAAATCATCAACCTGGAGGCCATTCTTCATCTTCCGAAGTCGACGGAGCATTTCCTCGCCGACCTGCACGGAGAGAACGAGGCTTTCCAGCATGTGCTCCGAAATGCCTCTGGAAACATCAAGCGAAAGGTGAACGAACTTTTCGGAAACACCCTGCGCGAACAGGAGAAGAAGGACCTCTGCACCTTGATTTATTATCCTGAGCAGAAACTGGAACTGGTCAAGCAAAATGACAAGAATCTGGCCGACTATTACCAGACGACGCTCAACCAGCTAATCACCGTCTGCCGCAATGTATCCTCCAAATACACACGTTCAAAGGTGCGCAAGAGCCTGCCTGAAGAATTTGCATATATCATTGAGGAATTGCTGCACGAGTCGACGGAGGACCACAACAAGCAGGCTTACTTCAACGTCATCATCCAAACCATCATCGGCACGCGCCGCGCCGACCATTTCATCATAGCCATCTGCTACCTCATCCAGCGCCTGGCCATCGACCGTCTGCACATCCTCGGCGACATTTATGACCGCGGACCAGGTGCCCACCTGATTATGGACACGCTCTGCAACTACCATCATCTGGACATCCAATGGGGCAACCACGACATTCTGTGGATGGGGGCCGCCGCTGGAAATGAGACCTGTATTGCAAGCGTGTTGCGCCTTTCGTTGCGTTACGCCAACACGCAAACGCTTGAGGAGGGCTATGGCATCAACATGGTGCCTCTGGCAACCTTTGCCATGGAGACGTACAAAGACGGCACCAACACGCCGTTTATCCCCAAAATAGAAAATGGGACTGACGCACACAACGAGAAGACGATACGCCTCATCACTCAGATGCACAAGGCAATGGCCATCATCCAGTTTAAACTGGAGGGGCAACTTTACGGAGCGCATCCTGAATGGGGGATGAACGACCGCCGCCTGCTGGAACACATCAACCACGAAGACGGCACCATCTGCCTGTATGGCAAAACGCATCCGCTGCTCGAAAACGACTTCCCAACCATCGACCCGAAGGATCCTTACAAACTGACGCACGAGGAAGCCGAACTGATGGAAAGGCTGAAACACTCCTTCCTCATCAGCGACCGCCTGCAACGACACGTCAACTGCCTGCTCTATCATGGTAGCATGTACGGCATCTACAATTCCAACCTGCTCTTCCACGCTTCTGTCCCTGTCAATGAAGACGGCAGCCTGCGCGAAGTGCTCGTTGGCAACGTGAAAGCCAAAGGACAGGCACTCATGGAGCGCATCGACCAAATGGTGCGCACAGCCTTCGACACTGAGGCAGACGCTGATGAACGCTCACAAGCACGCGATTACTTTTGGTATCTATGGTGCGGTCCTGATTCTCCGTTGTTCGACAAATCCAAGATGTCTACATTCGAGCGCTACTTCATTGCCGACAAGGAAACGCACAACGAGAAAAAGGGCTGGTATTACACGCTACGCGACAACCCCGACGTGTGCGATCACATCATGGACGAATTTGGCGTCAAAGGCCAGCATCGACACATCATCAACGGCCACGTGCCAGTTCGCGTCGGAAAGGGCGAAAACCCGATTAAGGCGGGCGGCAAACTGATGGTGATTGACGGCGGTTTTGCAAAAGCTTATCACGACACAACGGGCATTGCCGGATACACCTTGGTTTATCACAGCCGCGGTTTCCAGTTGGTGCAGCACGAACCCTTCTCGTCAACAGAAGAAGCCATTCTGAACGGCACGGACATCCGTAGCACCACGCAAATCGTTGAATTGACCGGGCATCGCGCCATGGTGGCCGACACCGACATAGGCCACGAATTGCGCGAACAGATCGTTGACCTCGAAAAGCTATTGTTTGCCTACCGCCGCGGCATCATCAAAGAACATGCCTAAACACCAATCGGGGCAAACGCCCTGAGCTGTTTGCCCATACATCAGAAACTCCTGCGAAGGAGGTTTTTCACAACACATACGAAATGAAGAGTTTAAAAGAGTTATACAGAATAGGTCAAGGTCCTTCAAGCAGCCATACGATGGGACCACGCACGGCTGCCGAACAATACCTCAAGCGCCATCCCGGCGCCAAGCGTTTCCAAGTGACGCTCTACGGCAGTTTGGCGGCAACAGGCAAAGGCCACTTGACAGATTGGGCCATCTACAACATATTGGGAAAAGACCGGACGGAATTTATCTGGCATCCAGAAATCGTTCTTCCCTTCCACCCCAACGGAATGAAATACGCCGTTGTGGACGACAACGGGCAACTGCACGATGAATGGACGGTTTACAGTATCGGCGGAGGCGCACTGGCAGAAGAAGGTGTCAACACGTTTGAGACTCCCGACCTTTATGAGCTCGACCATCTGGAAGACATCAAGCAATGGTGTGAATATCGCGGAAAGAGCTACTGGGAATACGTTGAAGAATGCGAAGGCCCAGACATTTGGGAATATCTCGCGGAAGTATGGCAGGTGATGCGCGAAGCCGTTGAACGCGGCCTTGACAACGAAGGCGTTCTCCCAGGTTGCCTCAAGCTACGACGCAAAGCCCCCGACTATTACATCAAAGCGATGGGCTACGGTGCCAACCTGCAAACGCGTGGATTGGTATTTTCATACGCTCTGGCCGTCAGTGAAGAAAACGCTTCTGGCGGACGCATCGTCACGGCCCCGACCTGCGGTGCCTGCGGCGTTGTCCCCGCTGTGCTCTATCACATCCAAAAGAGCCGCAAATTCAGCGACAAACGCATTCTGCACGCCTTGGCAACAGCTGGACTGATTGGCAACATCGCCAAGAGCCTGGCCTCCATCTCTGGTGCCGAAGCGGGATGCCAGGCAGAAGTCGGCGTGGCCTGCGCCATGGCCGCTGCCGCAGCCAACTACATTTTCGGCGGAAGTCTCGCAACAATTGAATATTCTGCTGAAATGGGCTTGGAACACCATTTCGGAATGACTTGCGACCCCATCTGCGGACTGGTGCAAATCCCCTGCATCGAGCGCAACGCCCATGCCGCCGCCAGAGCTCTCGACGCCAACATCTATGCCACATACGCAGAAGGCATCCACCGCATCTCCTACGACAAAGCGGTGGAAGTCATGAAGCAAACAGGACACGACCTGCCTTCTCTCTACCGCGAAACGAGCGAAGGCGGACTGGCGAAGGAATACAACAACTAAGTATATTTGATCATACACGCTGAACATTAAAGGCAGCGTATATCGTATATACATTATCCAATTATCCCATCTGCCTATCACACGATTTAGAAACATAGCACGCATTGTTGCAGGCATTCTCTTAGGAGGATACCTGCTTCTGTTGTTTGTCGTGAACTTCACGCCCATCCAGCATCTTCTTGCCGACATGGTGGAGAATGCGCTTAAAGAGAAGTTGGGCACCGAAGTAAAGATTAGCCGCGTGGAAATCGGCTTGTTCAACCGTGTGATTCTGCACGACGTGTACATCGAAGACAGGCAACGCACCCCGATGCTTACCAGCAATTTGATGTCTGCCAAGATAGAATATCGCGCACTACTTGACGGACGGGTGTCTCTCCGCTCTGTTTCTCTGCTCGACGGGAAAATCAATCTCTATAAGACAAAAGCCGACAGCGCGGCCAACTATCAGTTTGTGCTCGATGCCTTCAAGTCTGACTCAAAAGAGCCGTCACACCTCAATCTGACGCTCAATTCGCTCATCATCCGCCGCTTGGATTTCGGATATGAGGAGCACTACAAGCCCCAAACACCCGGGCGCCTAAACGCCTCACACCTTCGCGTAAACCGTCTGAACGCCAACATCAGTCTCAAGACGCTGACGCAAGACAGCATCAACCTGCGCGTCCGCAGTCTTGATTTCAAGGAGCAATCGGGCCTCGATGTCCAGTCTTTCTCATTCCGCCTGGCCGCCAACAAACGCCACATGGCCGTCACGCAGTTTGAACTCCGCCTGCCTCATTCCCAGTTTACGGAAGACGAATTGCAAGCAGACTACGACCTGACAAAGCCCGGTGTCTTCTTAAAGACCGTCACGCTACACGGACAAATTGAGCAGGCAAGAATCTCGCTCAACGACCTTTCCTGCTTCGTTCCCATCTTCAAAAAAACGCCCTACGCCTTCAACCTCTCCGCGAAGTTTAACATCAAACCCGAGGCAGTGAAAATCAACACCATCCGTCTGGAAGAAGAAAACAAACGCATGAGCATGCAGGCCCACGCTTTCATGCAACGAAAAAAGGGCGTCATCAACAGGGTCAACGGAAGCATTGACAAGCTGCATTTGGAAAGCGAACTTGCCGCCGACCTCCTTTCGGCATTCAGCCGCCAGAAGGAAGCCGACATTGCCAAACGCCTCGGCTCCGTCGACCTCAAGGCCAACGGATTTTTCGAGAGCGACGGCGTCAAATGGGTCAATGCCGACGCGACATCGCCCCTTGGCAACCTCTATGCCTCGCTCCATTGGCGCGGCGAAGCCTACATGGCGCAAATTTCATCCTCCCGACTGCAAGTCGCCGACATTCTCGGCCAGAGCAACCTGCCAAAGAATGTCACGTTTCACGCCGATGTGCATGTCAAGACCCAAAAGAAGCAGTTCACAAGTCTTTCGGCCACTGCCCTGATCGACCATGCTGAATACCAGGGATATACCTATCAAGGCATCAGTCTGAACGGGGAATGGAATGGTCGGGAAGCCGTGGCACGCATGGCCCTCAACGACCTAAATGCCGACTTCAAAGCCGAGCTCCAAGGGGCTTTCAACGGCAAAAAACTCTCCTCGCTCCAGGCCGACATCAATGTGAAACGCCTCAACACGCCAGCACTCCACCTCAACCATCTGTTGGGAAGTGCCATCTATATGGGCCACGTGCAAATGTCGCTGCCCTCCGTGTCTGGCCAACTGAAAGAGGGAAAATTGTCGTTGTCGCAATTCTTCAAACTCCCCTTCTCCCCAGAAGCGAGCCCCTACCACCTGAAGCACCTTGAAATAAAACTCACGCCTTCTTCACGTGGAACGCATGCTTGCCTGACAAGTGATTTCGCTAATGTTGACATCGACGGACCTTTGTCGTTGCCAGCACTGAAAGACAACCTCAACAATCTGCTCTCCTGTGCGCTCCCCACGCTTTCAAGCAAACAGCGCTTGGAACCTTCCCGCTCCAAATCTCCCGATTGCGAGTGGAGCATTTCCGCACAACTTCTTCAGCCCGACTTTTTCCAGGCCGTTCTCAACCTCCCCATTGACTTCGACGAAACGGTCAACATCAACGGCTACCTGTCGCCCTGTGGCGAACGCTCTGCCCTATTGATGAACACGCCGAGACTCGACTACGGCAGCCTCTCGTTTAAAGACTTCCGCTGCTATCTTCAAGGCGACAACGGCGATCTGAGCGCACTGATTCAGGGAAAGAAAAGAGTGGGCGAAACCGACCTCAAGGTGGCGCTCAACGCAGAAACGAAGACGGGGAAACTGCACACCACCTTCCGTTGGGACGATGGCACGACCCACAGATACCAAGGAGCGCTCAACGCCGTTTCCGATTTCTCCAAGTCGTTGCATGGCAAAACGTGTGTCAACACGGAGTTCATCCCTTCGCAATTCGTCATGGCCGACACCCTATGGCAAATCGCGCCGAGCCGCGTCACCATCGATGAGCGCGGACTGCAAGTCAGCAACTTCTCGCTCAGCCATAACGACCAATCGCTGAACATCAACGGCCTCCTCTCTTCCAACACGACAGACAGCCTGCGAGTACACCTGAACAAAATCGAGGTGTCTTACATCCTGAGCCTAATCGACCTCAAGCCAGTGTCTTTCTCTGGAAAGGCAACGGGTCTGGCCCGTCTCGCACCCAATTCCGCTGGAAACATCTGTATCAAAGCCAACCTGCATTTGCCAGAGTTCCGATTCAACGATGCCCTAATGGGCGACGCCCACATCCGCGGAGATTTCTCAACGGCCGACAAGCGCCTACACCTAAAAGCCAATATCAACGAGGCCGGCGTGGGCAGCACCATGGTCAATGGCTACGTGGGCATCGGAGAAAAAGGCCTCGACCTCCACGTGGCGAGCAAAAACACAACGCTGCTCTTCCTGCGCCGCTATCTGCCCAACATCTTCAGCAACCTCAACGGGCGAACAACGGGCAACTGCCGCATCCACGGCCCCTTCAAAGAAATCGACTTTGAGGGAACAGAGCAAGCCAACATCTATGCCACAGTCAACCCCATAGGCACCAGCTACCACCTGGCCGATGGCACCGTCAACATCAGTTCGGGAACATTCGCGTTTGAAAACTACGACATCACCGACGACCAAGGCGGCCGAGGACGCGTTCGCGGCACGCTGCTCCACGATCATCTGAAGAACTTCAGATATGATTTCACGGCCGACTCCAAGCAACTGCGCATCTACGACCGCCCGCGAAGCATTGACATGCCGTTTTACGCCACGGCCAACGGCACGGGGCGCATTCATCTATATGGCAAGCCTGGAGCCTTCAGCGCCGACATCGACATGCGCCCAGACAAAGGCACCCTGCTGGTCTACACCGTTGACAACCCAGAAACAGGCACTGATGGTGCCTTGCTGCAATTCCGCAACAAAGCCGACGTCCTGCAACGCATTGATTCCATCAGCCATCAGTTGCGCCTGCAACCAACGGAACATGAAGCGATGTCCGCCGACTCGCTCTTCCTGCAAGCATCAGCAACAAAGCCCGCAGCAAAAACCGTTGCCAACAAGGACGACGACGATTTGGAATCCTCCACCGACATACGCCTCAACTTCCGCTTTGACATGGCGCCAGAAGCAAAACTCCGCGTGGTGACCGACGCCAAGACGGGCGACAATATCACGCTTTCGGGAACGGGGTCCATCCGTGCCACCTACTACAACAAAGGCAACTTCCAGATGTTCGGCACCTACACCGTGCAACAAGGACTCTTCAAGATGGTCATCCAAGACGTCATCCACAAAGACTTCCAGATGCAACAAGGCGGAACTATCAACTTCGCCGGCGACCCCTATGAGGCCGACCTCGACTTGAAAGCCGTCTACACCGTGCCGTCCGTATCATTGGCCGACCTCGGCTTCAACTTCGCCGACAAATCCGTACGGGCCGACTGCATCCTCAACCTGGGCGGCAAGGCGGGAACACCACAGGTGACCTTCGGCCTCAACCTCCCAACCGTTAGCGACGACGTCAAGCAGATGGTGCGCCAGCTCATTGCCACCGACGAAGACATGAACCGCCAAATACTCTATCTGCTGGGAGTCGGCAGGTTCTATAATTACAACTATGCCGCCACCGATGCCGCCGCCGACGGACAGTCGCAAAGCAGTGTGGCCATGAAGTCTTTCCTCTCCAACACACTGAGCGGCCAACTCAACAACATCATCTCAAACGCCATCGGCGCTTCAAACTGGACCTTCGGCGCCAACCTGTCGACAGGCCAAGTGGGATGGAGCGACATGGAAGTGGGAGGACTGCTCAGCGGACGCCTACTCAACAACCGCCTGCAAGTCAACGGCATGTTCGGCTACCGCGAACGCCCCACTTCAACAACGAACTTCGTGGGCGACTTCGACATCAATTATCTCCTAACACCCTCAGGAAACATCAGTCTGAAGGCCTACAGCGAAACCAACGACCGCTATTTCTCCAAGTCGTCGATGACCACACAGGGCGTCGGCATCTTGCTGAAACGCGACTTCAAAAATTTCAAATCGCTGTTCCGAAGGAAAAAGAAGGGAGCAAATTCTGGCAGGAAAAAACATTGAAAAACAAGGTGGACAAGCAAACCAACGCTTCATGCGTGGCATTGCTTGTCCACCTTTTATATTGGGACTGACCAAAAGATTCATTAAACCGCAAGGAGATTTGCACTGGCTCGCATAATCGTCTGTTGCGGCGCCAGCATTGTAGCTCACTTTGCTCGCAAAGTGAGGGCCACGAACACGTAGCGAACATGACCAGCGCTTTTGGGCATGACTTTGTTGGATTTTCTGCTCGTGCTTAGCCGCCATAATATTCGTCACCCTCACTTTGCGAGCAAAGTGAGCTACAGTGCTTCGCCCCAGAGCTTCGCCAAATATCCGCGCGGTGCCCCTTTCAGCTGTGCCGCAACCGCCATGCTATTTGGTCAAAAATCATGCAGAGATTTTTCTGTATTTTGAACACCCTACGCAGAAGAATTGAAGTTTTTTCTGAATACGACAAAGTCGTTTACTCGCGGCCGAGAGTAGCATTACCTGCGGCCGAGAGTAGCGTTACCCTCGGCCGCGAGTAGCATTACCCTCGGCTGCGGGTAGATAACTTGTAATAGTTTTACAGAAAACGTAAAACCAGTGGTTGCCAATTTCATGGAGATGGAATTGGATTTTAGCAAGATTGAATTGGAGATAATGGGTTCACAAGTTTACTTATTCGGAGGGGAATGGTCTGCGACACCGACGTTGTCCGCAATATATCCATTCCTGGGTTGCGGTGGATTCTTCGTTTTCTGCTTCGTCCCAGTTTTTCTTCCTCTTTAAAAGTCCGCAGTTCTCCCCTCTCCCTCATTCTGCAAAATGTGCTCGTAAAACGCCTCGTATTTTTTTGCCACGAGTAGGTGGTCGTAATGCCGGTTGACATATTCTATGCTCTGACGCTTCAATTCATCAATGCGGTGGCGGTTGGCCACCAGTTTTTCCAACTGGGAATAAACGCTTTCGTAGTTGGGCTGCACATTGACGATGGGGCGCAGCTGGGCTTCGCCAAGAAGACGATAGTGTTCCTCCTCGCCACCGCCAATGCAGACGAGGCCGCGCGACATGGCCTCCAGGGAATTCATGGAGGGGGTGTAGCTGTAGAGCTGATCAAGGATGGCATCGCTACCGTTCATCATCTCAACATACTGGCGGAACGGCACGGAACGCGCCACGCGCAACTGCACCTCTGAGGGGTGTTGCCGTGCAACTGCTTCTGCCGCCCGCAACATGATGTCTGTCCCCTTATATTCGCTGCGGCTCTCGTTGATGCCGATGAAAAGACGCAAAGGGCCCTGATGGGGGTGTGCCTGCAACTGGCGCAGCATTTCGGGCTTGGAATGGATGGGGAGAGGGATGTAGACGGTTTTCTCTGGAAAGGCAGGCTTGTAACACACGTAATACTCATACAACCCTGCAACGATGCCATCGCAGTCGCGAGCGATGAATTTGTTGAGTTGCCCCTTGGCCGTTCCCAGCCAGTCTTTCTGTTCTTTGACTGCGTCGGCATTGGTTCTCGTTTCAGCGCCGATGTTGAAATCGCTATAGCGGAGCGGTTTTTCATGCGTGCAGGTGTGCACCCAAAACCAATCCATCCCCATAGCACAGAGGATGACGCGTTTGTTGTGGCGACGGAGGTAACGATAGAAGGGACGCAGGCGCTCTGCCTTGAGCTCGGCAAAGACGGGGTTGATGAACTGCACGATGTCGAAACCGCGAAGGCGCGGCAAATCGGAACAGATTTTTGCCATCAGGCGTAAGGCTGCAAAACGTGAGGTTCCGGAACGGGCCCAGTCGAGGTCGCGCGGATAGTTTTTCCAGAAATCGCCATTAGAAGCCACCACGACATGATGGCCCAATGAGCGGAGCCCTTGGGCGAGGGTGGCGTGGACATTGCTGTATTCTCCTATCAAGAGTATTTTCATTCTGGTAAAAAAAATGTGTGTAGGGGGAGGAGGTTGTATGTCATTGATGGAAGGCGCTTTTGCCTATTCCTCGGGCTTGGCCAAGGGCAAGAGGCGGGACAGAAGGTGGAGGCCGGCACGCGCATTGGCTAAAGAGGCGAAGAGGAGGTATTTCACGGTGTAGCGGCGCACGGGCAAGGGATAGAGGCCGCGGGCTTTCAGGCGCTCGACATGGAGGGAGAGGTCGGCGGAGGAACGCAGGAGCACGACGGTTTGATATATATAGTCCATCGTCAACTGGGCAACGCGGCGCTCGAGGGCTTCGCGGGCGGGCGACGTCTGGCAGCGGGCCTCATCGCGCAGGCGCGTGATGACGGTGAGCAGATGGTCGAGCCGCATCTCGAAATGGGCACGCGAACGGCGCGTGGTGATTGAAGATGGGCAGCGGCGATAGAAATAGGCCGTGATGTCGGTGGGCAGGAGTGTTTTGGCGCGAAGGAAGAGCAGTGGCGTGAAAGCCTCGTCTTCATGAAAGAGGCCGACGGGGAAACGCAGGTGGCCAAGAAGGTCAAGGCGAAAGACGTAATGGCAAGCCGAGCCCTGGATGTTGTTTTTCAAAAGATGGGAAACGCCATCGGTCATGGGGCGGCAAGTGCTGCATTCTCTGAAATGCTCGCTCCGTGTCCATCCGAAGAGGAGGATGTCGGGGCGGCGGTTTTTGATTTCACGAATGACATGGGAATACTGGCTGGGAATGAGGCGGTCGTCGCTGTCAACAAACTGCACATAGGTGCCCCGCGCACATTCCAACGCGGCGTTGCGGGCCGCTGCCAGGCCGAGATTGTCCTGACGAAGGAGCTGGAGGGCTTCACCATAGGAGGCAAGAAACGTGGCAATGGGCGTGGCGGAACCGTCGTCCACGACGATGACTTCGCGCTCTTCACTCCGAAGCGGCAGAGAGAGAATGCTCTCAATGCAATCCGTGAGCATTTCCCGAGGCTCGTTGTAGCAGGGGATGATGAAGCTGATTAACGGGCGCGGCGGATTTTCCACAGAAGTTTGTTGATGAAGCATAATCCGTTAATTCCAAATAGTTTCAACAATATGACCTTGATTTTCAAACGCAGCGGCAAGTGGGCCATCGGAAGGCAGTGTGCCTTCGGCAGGATGGGCGGCATGCCGGTGAGGCGGCAGACGTCGAGTTGTATGTTCACGACATGGAGGTAATATTCCGCACTGCGCGTCACGTCCCAATGGTCGAGATGGGCGTGCAGCAACGAGAGGAGGTGGGCGCCGGTGGCGGTGGCGGTTATGCCACGAGGGTTGTGGCAATAATAATAGAGGCCGACATCGGTTTGACGTATCTGCCTGACTTCACGAAGCACGAGGGGCATGGTGTGTACGTCTTCGAAAATGACGCCGGCGGGAAAGCGCACGTTGCGGAACACAGACGCATGAAATATCTTGTTACAAGCATAGGCGTGTTCATGGCCATGGTTTTCAATCCAATAGCGCGTAACGTCTTGGCAGACGTTGGGAACGAAATTCAGGAGCGACTGTTTTTCAGAACCGTAGAAGCGCAATATGGGAAACTCAATCATGTCGTCGCCCTCGCGCAACTGCTGCATGACACGAAGATGGGTGTCGGGGGCCAGGAAGTCGTCGGAGTCGACAAAGGTGATCCACTCGCCTGCCGCCAAACGGATGCCAGTGTTGCGTGCTTCGCTCAGTCCTTTGTTTTCTTGATGAACCACGCGAAAACGCTCATGGCTGGCACACCATTCGTCGCAGAGGTGGCCGCTATCGTCGGTTGAACCGTCGTCCACCAATATCACTTCGCTGTCGGCGACCGACTGCCGAAGCAGGCTTTCGAGACAGCGATGCAGGAAGGGCGAGACGTTGTAGACGGGAACGACCACAGAGAGTTTTACGTGCATATACAGAGCGTGTGAGTGAGAGGGGATGATTTTGAGGAGGGAAAGTGGCGCGGAGGCGTTGGCGCTATTTGCGGCGCAGCATGCTTCGAAGGGTGAAGTAGCACCATTCCTCTACCTTGAAGAGCCACCAGAAGGGGGTTGGGCAATAGCCAAACTTTCTTTTGAGGCGCGACGAGAGGCGTGAGCGCTCCACGTTGGCCCAAACGCGTTTCAGTTCGTCACGGCCGTAGCGGTTTTCCGACGGCGTAAGGGATTTATGGTGGAAATGACGAAACATGCAGAGGTCAATCAATATCAACCACCGTTGGTTTTCATAGAGATTCAGTATGTCATCTCCAACGCCCAGCGACAGGAGTTGGCGCTTCATGCTCTCGCAAGCCCGCAGATAGTCGAAGCGGCGCACGGAGACGCGGTGGGTGACAGAACTGCCGTGTTGGCGGTAGAAATAAATGCCGTTGCAACATCTCACCTCGCGCGAGGCATAATAGTGCAGGCGCGTTGTGTTGTCGTCGCTATAAGTGCGGCAGGTGTCGTCAAACGGAAAACGCTCGTAGAGACTACGCCGCGCAACATAAATGCCGTGCAACTGCCAGTCGAGACTTTTCTTGAAGGCTTCGTGGCCGTCGAGCGCTTCAAACGCCGGCATAGGATAGGCGTCCTCAACACGGCCGGCTGACGTGTCTTCAAATTTCACCAGACGGAAAAGCACGACGTCTGTTTTTCCATGCGCTCTGAAAACGCTGACGGCGGACTCCAGGGCGTCGTCTGAAAGACTGTCGTCGCTGTCGAGGAAGGCGACAAATTCTCCCGCGGCCTGCTTCAAGGCCACGTTGCGTGCATAGGCCTGCCCTTGGTTGGAGGCGAGACGTATCAATTCAAAACGCGGGTCTCCAGCCGTGAGGCTATTGAGAATGCGCCACGAGGCATCGGTCGAGGCGTCGTCAACGCAGATGACCTGCAAATTGCGCAGGGATTGTCGCTTCAACGATTCGATGCACTCCTTCAGATGGGCTGCTGCATTATAGACGGCCACAAGTACAGTGACCACGGGGCGCTCTTTATCTTCCGTTTGGGGATGGCTCATTTGATTTTCGTGCGTTGCATGTATCTTATGCCTTCTCCGAGATGGCGCATCATGGGCCAGAAATGGCAGAAACCGCCAGTGGCCGACTTCATGGCAAACTTGAAGCAAATCCACCACGCCTTGCGACCGTGGACATAAAAGGTCATGGCTCCGCGGCTGCGCTGCACGCCGGCATCAACATAGATCATGGATTTCTTGAGCATGGTGCTCGTCTCTACGGTCTTGATGGGATAATAGCGCATGTGCAACTGCGCACGCAACGCGTCTTCCAACCATATTTCCTCTTCTCCGCAGGTCAGGAATTTGGTTCCGAGACCGAAACGCTCGTCGAAGCGTATTTTCCCCTGCACGCTTGCACGGCGCGTGACCATTTCGATGGTGGAGATGGAATACGACTCAGGGATGCTCTGAATGACGCCTTCTTTTTCCGGATATTGCTTCAAGGGCTTTCCAGTGTAGGTGCTGGCGCTGAAGAAGGCAACGTCTAACTGCGGGTCGCGCTCAAATATGCGGATAATTTTGTCGAGGGATTCTGGGATGATGTGGGTGTCGTCGTCGGCAAACATGAGGATGTCGCCCGTTGCTTTCTCCACAGCGAGGTTGCGGTTGGCGGAGAGTCCGCGGCCGCGCCATTTATACAACGACACGTCGTCGCGCTCTTCAACGACCGTCGGGATGAGGTCCAGATAGCGCTCGTCTGTGTACTGATATGATATGATGTAACGCACATCTGGGCGTTGGGGGAGCAGGAGGTCGCCCGTTCGCACGATGCCTTTGTCGATGGAGCAAATTAATATGTCGATAGTCATAGAGAAAAGGTATTAAGCGTTTTTATAACAACATTCACTTCGTCGTCTGTCATCACCGGACTGACGGGCAGGCTCAGTTCGCAACTGGCTGCACGCTCTGCATTGGGGAAGTGCTGCCCACGATAGGCGGCATAGGCTTTCTGCTGCGGGATGGTCAATGGGTAATGAACAAGGGTTTCGATGCCGTTGTGCTGCATGTGGCACGCCAAGGCATCACGGTGGGGCGTACACAGCGGATAAATATGGAAAACGCTGGCAGAGGTGTCGCCTCCGTAGGGGATTTCAACGAGGGCATTTTTGATGCCTTGCGAATACATCGCCGCTATCTCGCGCCGCCGCTGGTTGTCGGCTTCCAGATGAGACAGGCGGATGTCGAGAAGGGCCGACTGGAGTTCGTCGAGACGGCTGTTCAGTCCCAGATATTCATGATGGTATTTCTGCGGCGCACCATAGTTGGCCAACGTTCTGACACGGAGGGCCAAATCCTTGCTGTTTGTGGTCACAATGCCACCGTTGCCGAGGGCACCGAGGTTTTTGCCGGGATAGAAACTGAAGCCTGCGGCGTCGGCCGCACTGCCGGCGCGGTGGCATCCGTCGGTGGCACCATGTGCCTGAGCGGCATCTTCAACCACTTTCCAACCATTTTCCCGGGCCAAGGCTGTCAACTCGCCCATCGGTGCCATGCGACCATAAAGATGAACGGGCATGAGGGCTTTGGTGCGAGCGCTAACAACTTGTTTCGCTGTGGTAGCCGTCATCACGAAATTGTCATCGACATCGGCAAACACGGGAGTCAGCCCAGCTCGGCTGACAGCCTCTGCCGTGGCGATGAACGTGAGGGCAGGAACGATGACTTCATCGCCGTCTTCCCATTGTTGCATATCCTTCATCGCCATAAGAATCAATGTCAAGGCGTCAAAACCGTTTGCCACACCAACGGCATATTCCGCACCGACGTATTCGGAGAAATGACGCTCGAAATTCGCCAGTTCGCGGCCATTGAGATACCAGCCCGACTGGAGCACACGGTCCATCGCCGCAAGCATTTCGTCGTGCATGCGGCTGTTGACCAACTGAAGATTGAGAAATGATATGTGCCTCGTCATGAGAACAGGTGGTTTTTATTGTTTTTCACTATCAAGAATTTTCTGCCATTCATATCTGACGGCAGGAACAGCCACAGAATCACTTATCCCATCGCCTCTTTTGCTTGCTGCAAATCCAGCAGATAGGAATCATAGCACACGCCTCTGCCGCCAAAGCCTTCTTTCTGGTAGGCCAGTCCTTCGTTGAGGTAAAGGCCACCGCGCTCCGTTGAAATGCCAAATTCGAAATAGCGCATGCCGCGCTGTTCGTAATGGGCAATGAGCTTTTGGATGAGCCAGTCTAATGCGCGGCGCGTGCGGGCTTCTTCGCCGGCTTCCATATATTGCACGTGAACCGTCTGCCGCGTCACGAACAACACTGCCCCCGTAATGATTTCGTCGCGCTCGTTTGCAACCGTGAAGAGTTTCACATGGGCGGGCAAGCGGTCGTGCAGCAGTTTGATTTCCTCGGCACTGTGAACGGGCTTTGTCTGATGGCGTGTCTCCAACACATCACAAACGATGTTCCAAAATTCCGGCAGACGCTCCCAATTGTCTTCAAGAAGTTGGAGTCCTTCGCTGGCTCTGCGTTTAATCTTGCGGTGCCACAAATCTCCGTGAAGCGGATTATGCAACAATATGGCGGAAGAAAGGGCGCGGCTCTCCAACTGGGCACCAGCGCGGAAGAGCCAATAGAGGTCTTCATCCGACGGGTAATCGTGGTAGATATAGGGTGTTGGTTTATACTGAAGGGCGCGGCATCCCTTTTCCAGAAAATGCGCTGTCAGCAGGCGCATCATCTCTTCCACCTCGGTCGCCTGTGTGTCTGCGCCGAGCACCAGGCCGCCGTATGTCAGGCCGCCGTGGGACTGAACCAATCCTTTGTCGCTCCGGACATTGGCTGGCAGCAGGCCCCTCACGCCGTCTTTTTCATCAAGAAAGAGCAAGGAAGCGTCTTCGAAGCGATCTTTATGGTATTCCATGAAAGGGCGTTGGAAAAGGAAGGTGCCGTTTCTCGACTCACGTACAAACTGGTCCCAAGTCGCAGCATACCTTTCTTCATAGGCAACGGCTTTCATTGGCGAACCTCCTTCAAATATTCTTCCAAGCTGTTGATATATCCTTTCGGCTCATAGGCTTCCGAGGCCAAGCAAAGACACACGCAGTCTTCCGAGAAATCCATAAATTCACACCACACCATTTCGGGGATGTACAACGCCTCTGAGGGATTGCTGAGGCGGATGTCGGTTGTGCCGTTAGCGTCTGTGATACGGGCGGTGAGGCTTCCTTTCACGGGCACTACCACTTCAGCGCACGTTTGATGGGCATGCTTTCCACGACACTCGCCAAACGGTACGCCAAAAATCCAAAACACGCGCTTCACTTCGAACGGAAAACCTTCATCGCCATTTACCACGCACAGGCTTCCGCGCTCATCGACCATTCTGGGAATCTGGATTATCTTGAATCTGGATGTTTTTATATTTTGCTTTGAATCTGACATTTCCTTGTCTTGGTGTATTATATTCCGACGCCTCTATGCGCAACCCCAGGGAAAGGCTTCGGCCAGGAAGGAGGGGCAACGCTTGGCTGTCTTGGGTTATTTCAATAAGAGGGCTGATATTCCGTGTTTCGACACATTGAATCGTGTGCTCTATCGGAAACGACATGACACGCCTTGAAGAAACGAGACACGCCGCACGACAGAATCCCGCAACGGCGAATGGTCTCTGAGGGGAGAGGCATCGTCGGCAGAAGTGATTGGATTTCAAAAACGGATTTTCAGAATACCCCTTAAACGACAAAGTTAACAAACTTTTTTGAATCTGCCCCTTCTATCTGCAGTAAAGTAATGGTAAAAAATAACTTGAACCATTTTGAGAGAGCAAGGATTTCTATTCTTATGCCTTATATCTTTATTGGTTTTGATATTTGTCACCGGTCGCATAGTCGCCGCTACCAGGCCTTGCTTACTCTATAACTATGGGGAAAACGCATATAAAAAGCCGTGCCATCTTGCTGTGTCTTACAAGATGGCACGGGGCTTTATGGATGTGGGAAATAGGTGGTTATTCTAATATTTGACCACCTGCTTACAGATTTTACTTCGTCAAATATTCGGTCACATTCTTCTCAATACGTGCGGCCAAATCCTCGTCGTTTTCGCAAACGAAGGTCTCGCCCGTGATATGTTCGTAGAGTTCGATGTAGCGATCGGAGATGCTCTTGACGATTTCGTCGGTCATTTCAGGAACCGTCTGTCCTTCTTTTCCCTGGAAACCATTGTCCATCAACCATTCGCGAACAAACTCCTTGGAGAGCTGACGCTGGGCCTCGCCCTTTTCGAAACGCTCTTCATAGCCTTCTGCATAGAAATAGCGGCTGGAGTCGGGCGTGTGGATTTCGTCCATCAGATAGATGGTGCCGTTGTGCTTTCCAAACTCGTATTTGGTGTCAACGAGAATCAATCCGCGCTTGGCGGCGATTTCCGTGCCACGCTGGAACAAGGCCAAGGTGTATTTTTCGAGCACAGCGTATTCCTCTGGAGATACCAATCCGCGAGAGAGGATTTCCTCCTTTGAGATGTCGGCATCGTGTTCACCATATTCAGCCTTTGTGGTCGGCGTGATGATGGGTTGCGGGAATTTTTCGTTTTCTCTCATTCCCTCTGGCAGTTTCACGCCACAGATTTCGCGAACACCTGATTTATATGCACGCCATGCGCTGCCGCAAAGATAGCCGCGAACAATCATTTCAAGAGGATAGCCCTCGCAGAGGACACCAACCGTGACCATTGGATCGGGAGTGGCCATCTTCCAGTTGGGGCAGATGTCGGCTGTGGCATCCAGGAACTTGGCTGCAATCTGGTTCAACACCTGGCCTTTGAAAGGGATTCCCTTTGGAAGAATCACGTCGAAGGCTGAAATACGGTCGGTTGCCACCATGACCAAACGGTCGCCGAGGTGATAGACGTCACGCACTTTTCCGTGGTACACGCTCTGCTGACCAGGAAAATTGAAATCTGTTTTTGTTAAAGCACTCATTGTATTACGTTATTGTTGGGTTTTTCTTTCTGGTGTGTCTCCGTCGCAGACACGGGGTAGTGCCTGTTGTCTGCCACTTCCTCAAATTAGTCTTCTCGGGAGGTTTCCTCCGCCACGTTTTCCTCCGGCTTCGCTGTCTCCCCGCTTTTCTGTTCTGAGAGACGGGCTTCCTTACGCAACGCACTGTCGCGGTCATAGGCCTCCACAATGCGCGTCACGAGTTTATGGCGCACGATGTCGCGCTTGTTCATTTCGATGAAAGCTATGCCAGATACGCCCGCGAGGATGCGCACGGCCTCGATGAGTCCAGATTTCTGCGAAGGCGGCAAGTCGATTTGCGTCCGGTCGCCCGTCACAATCATCTTGGTGTTCCAGCCCATGCGCGTGAGAAACATCTTGATTTGCGCAGAGGTGGTGTTCTGTGCTTCATCGAGGATAACAACGGCATCATTCAGGGTGCGTCCGCGCATAAAAGCCAAGGGGGCTATCTGAATGACATTGGTGTCTAAATATTCCTGCAATTTTGCGGCGGGAATCATCTCCTGGAGCGCATCGTAGAGCGGCTGAAGATAGGGATCGATTTTGTCTTTCATGTCGCCCGGCAGGAAGCCCAATTTCTCGCCGGCCTCCACTGCGGGGCGGCTTAAAATGATTTTCTTCACTTCCTTGTTTTTCAGGGCGCGAACAGCCAGCGCGATGGCTGTGTATGTTTTTCCCGATCCGGCCGGACCAATGGCAAAGAGCATATCGTTTTCATTGTAGGCCGTCACCAAGCGGCGCTGATTTTCGCTTCGCGCCGTAATGGGCTTGCCGCTGGTGCTGTAAACAATAACATCGCCCGACGCTTCATCATTGACATGATGGCGCTTGACGATGTTGACGACATCTTCTTCCGAGAGAAGATTATATTTTGCACAATGTTTTTGCAGCGTATTGAATGTCTCCTCAAAAGATGCCATATCTTCCTCACCTCCCATAGCCTTAATGACGTTGTCGCGGCCGATGATGCGCATTTTGGGATAGAGGGCTCTCAGCAGGCGCAAGTTGGCATTGTTGACGCCGAAAAAGACGGCGGGGTCCGCTTCTTCAAGGAGATAATGTTTTTCTATCATACGGGTATCTATGGTCTTTTTTCTGTAAGGAGTTGGATGAACAGGGCGAAACGGTTGAATCGTCTTTTATCGGCGATTTCCAAGCGCCCCCAAAATCTGGCTTATTCTCTTATTAGACGCCTGCAAAATTACACTTTTTGTAGGAGAAAACAAGCGATTTTTGTACTTTTGTATGCGATTTCTAAAATTTTACTTATGAACAACGGATACCATCTCACGAGGTTATACATAAAAGGCGCCGTTGCCTGCTGCTTGCTGATTTTGCTCGCCGTGCGCTGTGGCGGTTGCTCCGATAATGCTTGTTTTCTAACAAAGGGAAGATTGCCAGCAACAGACGACACCATCATCATCCACAGCCGCCACGTCGACCGCCTGCTCTCCATGCCACGCAAACCGCTCGTACTGAAGCATGCCGACGGCACACCGGTGAAGAATAAGATTCGGGGCGTTGGCAACTACAAGGACTGTTTCCCCGACATGAACGACGTGCAACTGGCAACGGCACAGCGACTGGGAATCTCGCAGATTGCTGACAGGGAAGAGGCGCAACGGCGCAAGAAAGACCTCGTGTACATCAACGACAACGCGTTTTACAGGGTGCAACATCTCTCCCACTCCATCCCTTATCTTGTTCCCCGCGCCCAGCGTCTGCTCAATGAGATTTCGCGTTGCTTCATCGACTCTTTGCAAAGGAAGGGCTATCCGTTTCACAAAATCATTGTCAGTTCGGTGCTCCGCACGGACAAGGACGTAACGAAACTGCGCCGCGTCAACAGTAACGCGTCGGAAAACAGTTGCCATCGCTTCGGCACAACGTTCGATATCTGCTACAACTGCTTTTATCGCGTTGCAGACGAAAACGACAAGGGCGAACGAAGGATATACGACGGACGACTGAAGGACATTCTCTCCGAAGTGTTGCGCGACCAACGCATGATGGGCACATGCTACGTTCGCTATGAATCGCGACAAGCCTGCTTTCACATCACTGCGCGGTGAGGCGACAAAAAGCGAGGTTAAAGGAAGTCAGATTTTCTGCCCAAAGCATTCTTTTTTATAAGCGCCCTTGATTGGCGCAAATTTAGGCTTTGCCACATGACACAAAAAACCGTTGGAACTCAAAAGACAGTTCCAACGGTTTTTCTATGTATGGATTGATATTTACACATCACTCAAAATATTCTTCCTGGCGATGGTTAGACCTTCCAGCGTCCATGCCCTGACCGCCATGCGACGTCTCTGTGGCTTCACCTTCGCGACGCTTATGTGTTGCCCCTTCACCCTGTCTGGCCTCGCCAGCATCACCAGCCTCGATATCTTCACCGCCATGATGGAGGGAATCGGTGCTGAGGGAGTCGTTTCTGACAGGAGCCTGATAATAGGTTCGCTGATAGGTTGAAGGGTCAATATCTGCTGGAGCAGGGGGATATTTCTTCAAATAGATGGGAGCCAAAGCAGGGTCTTTGAGCACTTTGTTCATGAAGAGGCCGAAAATCGGCAGAGCCGTGCGGCTGCCCTGTCCCAAACGTCCGGAACGGAAATGAATACTACGATATTCACCGCCCACCCAGGCGCCACCCACCAAAGCGGGCGTGACACCAACAAACCAAGCATCGGAATGGTTGTTGGACGTTCCGGTCTTGCCGCCGAAATCAATTTTACCATTGAAGGAGCCCATATACATCGAACTGCCAAGGGCCTGCGAAGTGCCGCCGCCATCTCTGACACCAGCCTCCAGGAGTTTCTGCATATAGAACGCAGCACGGGCATCAAGGGCCTGTATTGTCTGCGGTTGGGCTTCATAAACAACCGTGCCGTTGCGGTCAACAATCTTTGTTACCAAAACGGGATCGACATGCACACCGTTGTTGGCCACCGTGGCATAGGCGTTGACGAGTTCGAACAAGTTGACATCACTCGAACCGAGCGGCAAAGAAGGCGTTGCGTCGAGCTTCGACTGGATGCCCATTTCGTGGGCGGTTTCCACCACATTCGGTATGCCCACCTCCTGGCCGAGTTTCACGGCGATGGTGTTCACACTCTGTGCAAAGGCAGAGCGCAGGGGCAGGTTGGCATTAGAGAATGTGCCGTTGGCGTTATGGGGCTGCCAAATGGTGGTGGTGTCTTTCCTCTTATCATAAACCTCCATGCGGATGTAGGTATCTTTCAGACGCGCATCGCTTGGCGTCCAGCCCTGCTTCATCGCTGTGGCATAAACGAAGAGTTTGAAAGTTGAACCAGGCTGGCGCATGGCCTTCACCTTGTCGTATTTCCACGCCTTGAAGTCAATGTCACCGACATAAGCACGAACGGCACCTGTTGCGGGTTCCATAACAACAAAGCCAGTGTGCATAAACTTCACCATATAGCGTATGGAGTCCATTGTGCTCATTTCCTCCGTGTGGCCGCCGTTATAGTCAAAGAGTTTGACGCTGTGGGGCTTGTTGAGGTAATAGTTGACAGAATCAGGATTTTCCGGGAAACGCGCCTTTAGGATTTGATAGGCTTCCGTGGTGCTGGCAATTCGCTCGATGAAACCAGGAATCAGATTTCCCTTCTCATCGCGCCACGGGTCGCCGATACCGCGCCAATGGTTGTCGAAACTCTGCTGCACTTTCTTCATCTGCTCATTGACAGCTTCCTCAGCATAGCGCTGCATGCGGCTGTCGAGCGTGGTGTAGATTTTCAGACCATCGGTATAAGGGTCGAGCTGCGGACAGTTTTCCTTGATATATTCAGCAACCGCCTGGCGGAAATAGAGGGCTTTGCCGTCGTAGGCACTCTCAACACTGAAATTCAGTTCCAAAGGCGTTTTCAGAAGCGAATCGAGCTGAGCCTTTGTCTTGATGGCAGCGTGGCCGAAATGTTTCTCCATTTCTCTACGATGCTCATAGATATTGCGGAGCACGAGATTGCGTCGTTCGAGACTACGCTTGGGATTGATGCGCGGATTATAGGTCGACGTGGCTTTGAGCAGGCCGACCAGCACTGCCGATTCCTCAATCTTGAGTTCCGAAGGAGCTTTGTTGAAATAGGTCTTAGCAGCCGTTTTGATGCCAAAAGCGTTCGACCCGAAATCAACGGTGTTGGCATACATCATTAAGATGCTGTCTTTCTCGTTGAGCATCTCAAGCTGCACGGCAATGGCCATTTCCTTCGTCTTCATAATCACGATGCCAACGCCGGGAATCTTGCCGACGAGGCCCGTGCCGTATTGTGAATTGGAACGGATGCGAAACATATTTTTCACCAACTGCTGCGTGATGGTCGAGGCACCACGTGCATGTCCCTGTGTGGCGTCTTTGGCTGCCGCAACAAGTCCCTTAAAGTCGATGCCGTTGTGGGAGAAGAAGCGCTCGTCTTCTGTCGACACCAAGGCCTGAAAGAAGTTGTTATTGATGGAATCGTAGACAACCGACTGGCGGTTTTCGTCGAAGAACTTGCCCATGACTTTTCCGTCGGCCGTGTAAATGATGGAGGCCTCTGGATTTTCAGGGTGCATGATGTCGTGGGCCGTCGGCGACTTGCCGAAGAGCCATAGGAAATTAAACATGACGGCGTTGACATAAAGGAATGCCAGCACAATCATGCTGAGGAAAAACACGATGAGTTTGTACCACCATTTTTTCTCTCGGTAAAGACTTTTATACCATCGACATACTGCAACTATACTCTTTCTGATGAAACGGAACGCTGAGGCTACGCAATGCAGCAAGCCGCCGAAGATTTTGCTCATGATTGTAAAAGGTAGATATATGGATAATAAGGCGGAGGAAGGAGACGGACTAACGTCACGGTTCCATGAAACAACAGCGGATTGTTTCACCACCCGATTGTAAGCAAGTGTTCAAAATTATTTTATAGTATCCATGCAGGGGAAACCTGTTTGATATGTGAACTAATTTTGAGCATCTACTTATCTTCACGTTGCCGCTGAGAGGACAACATGGTGCAAAAGTAATCAATTCAGCACGGGTAATCCGTCTGATTTTGTATAAAATTTCTTATTTCGGCTTCATTGTCGGGATGAAACCAATGGATTTCAGGGTCTTTATTAAACCAGGTCATCTGTTTTTTTGCATAGACACGGGTATTCTTGCGCATGCGGTCTAACGCGAAATCAAGCTCCCAGTCTCCATCAAAATGTTTAAACAGTTCTTTGTACCCCACGGTGTTGAGGGAATTGCAATGGCGATAGGGCAAGACGCGGCGGGCTTCGTCAAGCAGTCCCTGCTCCACCATCAATCCCACTCTGGCATTGATGCGGGCAAAGAGGTCGTCGCGCTCGCGCCGCAAACCGATTTTCAGAATGCGGAAGGGACGCTGTTTTTTCACGCCGACACGAAAAGAAGTGTAGGTGTGGCCCGACTGGTGGCAGATTTCGAGGGCATGCACCACGCGCTTCGGATTCTGAAGGTCGCAAATGGCATGATATTCGGGATCGAGTTGCCTGAGTTCTTCGACCAAAGCGGGAAGCCCTTCCTTTTCAAAACGTTCACGCATCCACTGGCGCGTTTGTTCGTTGATGGTCGGTATGTCGTCTATGCCATTACACACGGCATCCACATAGAGCATCGAACCGCCTGTGAGCACCAAGACATCATGCTTTGCAAATTCGCTTTCGATGACCTGCAAACAGGCTTCTTCGTAGCGGGCGGCACTGTAGTATTCTTCCAACCCCAACTGCCCCACGAAATAGTGCTTCACACGGGCCTGTTCTTCCGCTGTTGGCGCAGCGGTGCCGATGGGGAGGTCGCGATAAAGTTGACGCGAGTCGGCACTAAGGATGGGACATCCGAGCGACTCTGCGACGTCAAGACTCAAGGCCGTTTTTCCAATGCCCGTCGGCCCTATAATAACAATTAGCGTTTTCAATATTTCCTCTGTTTTAATGAAAAAGGTGGCATCGTCTACGAAGCACCAAAAGGGAAGAGGGAGACATGCCAACACCATCATCTGCTGTTCCCACGAATGGCGCATAAGTAGGTGGTCAGAATTATTTTTACATTTGAAATGTTCTATCGGGATGCAGATACGCCACCTTGGGTGAAGGAGCAATGCGGGCATTGCGACTGAAAACAAGGTAAGTAGATGCGCCCGAGAGGACGTTTCAAATGTAAAAATAATACTCTTGGCACATATATAAAAATAATTTTGACCACCTACTTACCGCCTTGAAGAAAACCAGCTTGTCTTAAACTGACAGAAGCAAGGAACAACTGGTTGATGTTTTCTCTGTCAACTCAAGGCAAGCTGGTCTATGAGCAAATGGTTGGATTATATTTTCTTTGTAAGCAATGGTGAAAGTGGTCAGTATTATCGAGCCGAAGGGATGTGCTTCACGGATTCTTGTCCTATCAAGCAAACATTTCTGATTGTCTGAGAGGAACATTTGAAGCCGATGAAGCCGACACAATTATCCCCACAATCAATAGGGCTGGCCTTCTGTAAATTCAAACCCTTCTGGGTCAAAATCGTCGCTGTTGAAACCGCTGTCGCCATAGAAGAGATCGTCTTCTTCCTCATCGACTGGTTCGGCCCCAGCTTTCGCTCCTTTCACAGGCGTCGGAACGGGGTCAACATCCAGCTGCGCCAACTGTTCGGGAGCATCGCCGGCGGAACGCAACAACTTTGGAGCATCAAGGTGCTGGCCTGGAATGATTTCCTTGACCTGCAAATAAAACGAGCGCTCAGAGAATGGGTCGAAGACAAATTCAAAACGCTGGCCCTTGTCGTCAATGAAATCGCTCAGCGGCGTCTTCTCCATCAGATAGAGGTCGTTTTCCTCATCGCCGGGATAGCTCATATCCTCGCGCGTGATTTGCTGGCCACGCTCCCATTCGCGATTGCAAACATAAAACGAGGTCATCTGGTCGTCGGGATAGTTGCAATAACCGAGCACGGCCTTGTTGAGGTCAAGGAACGTGGAGTCGCTGTCAATTTCAAATTCACGGAAAAACCCGTCGACTTCTTCTGAAATGAACTTTATTTTGTATAACATGGTTGTCTGTGTGTTTTACGGATGGGCCTTTGGCGGTTGTCTTGACGACTGCCCCGAAACACGGACTCATCCCTGCCGCGTGACAAACAGCGGAAACTGACGTCACGACACAAAAAATGGACAGTTAAGTAGCCTGAATTATTTGATGATGCCTCGCTTGGAACTATGAACGAACTCGAGGATGTATTCAATCTCCGGGCTCATCGGCACCTGCTCGCGGATTTCAGCGAGACATTCTTCACGCAACTTGCCGCGCTGATAGAGCAGACGGTAGGTGTTGTGGATATTTTCAATCAATTCGGGCGTGAAGCCGCGACGGCGCAAGCCAACCAAGTTGAGACCGCAATAGGCCACTGGTTCGCGTGCCGCCATGGTGAAAGGAGGAATGTCTTGACCTGTGCGCGTACCGCCGCCAACCATTACGTAGCTACCAATATGGCAGAACTGATGCACCAAAACATTGGCGCTGATGATGGCGAAATCGTCCACCACAACCTCACCGGCAATCTTGGTGGAATTACCAATGATACAGCCGCTGCCCACACATACGTCGTGGGCCACGTGCATACCTTCCATCAAAAGGTTGTTGCTACCAACGATGGTGCAACCCTTGGCGGCAGTGCCTCGATTGATGGTGACGTTCTCACGGATGGTGTTGTTGTCGCCGATTTCTGCCGTGGTTTCTTCGCCACGGAATTTCAAATCCTGAGGGATGGCACCAATGACCGCTCCCGGGAAGATCACGTTGTTTTTCCCCATACGAGTTCCCGACAGAAGCGTCACACTGTTCATCAGGCGGTTTCCACTGCCGATTTCAACGTTCTTGTCGATGAAGCAAAACGGACCGATTTCACAATTATCGCCGAGTTTCGCCTCGGGGTCTACAAAGGCTAAAGGGCTTATTTTGTTCATAAGTAAGTGTTCAGTAAAGATTTTAAGTATGAAGTAGGTGTCCATTTGAACACCTACTTTTATAGAAGAGAACAACTCCCTGACGGGTAGGGTGTTCTTTCGTTATTTGTTTTTCACTATTTGCGCGGTAAAGGTGGCTTCCATCACAATGGTTTCCCCAACAAAAGCAAAGCCGTGCATGGTTGAAATGCCATGACGAATGGGGGCAATGAGTTCCACCCTGAAAATCAGCGTGTCGCCCGGAACCACTTTCTTGCGGAATTTCACATTATCAAGGCGCAAGAAATAAGTGCTCCAACGCTCAGGTTCTTCAACCGAATTGAGCACCATCAATCCGCCGGCCTGGGCCATGGCTTCAACCTGCAAAACGCCTGGCATAACGGGCTCCTGCGGGAAATGTCCCTGGAAGAAAGCCTCGTTGGCTGTCACGTTCTTGATGGCTACGATGTAGTTGGAACCCGTCTCTACGACCTTGTCGACCAACTGCATCGGATAGCGGTGCGGAAGGAGTTCGCGGATACGGTTAACATCCATCAGCGGCGTGTCGTTCGGATCATAGTTTGGCGCCTGAATTTCATGTGCGCGAATTTCGCGGCGCATCTGGCGGGCAAACTTGTTGTTGATGGTGTGTCCAGGACGAGTGGCAATGATGCGTCCCTTGATGGGGCGACCGATAAGCGCCATGTCGCCGATGATGTCAAGAAGTTTGTGGCGGGCCGGCTCGTTGCGCCAAACAAGTGGCTGGTCGTTGAGGTATCCCAACTTCGTTGCATCCTTGTGCTCAACTTTCATATAGTCGGCCAACTCATCGAGACTTTCCTGAGAAATCTGCTTTTCGTAAATCACGATGGCATTGTCGAGATCTCCGCCCTTGATCAGACCGGCTTTCAACAGGGGCTGGATTTCACGGACGAACACGAATGTGCGGGCTGAGGCAATTTCCTCAGAGAAGTCTTCCATGCTGTCGAGCGTGGCAAACTGGCTGTTGATGAACTGCGAGTCGAAAGAAATCATGGCCGTGATGGAGAACTGCTCATCTGGCAAAATAATGATGGAAGAGCCAGTTTCCTCGTCGCGGAATTCGATTTTCTTCTTGATGACATAAAAGTCCTTTGGCGCATTCTGCACTTCGATACCAACCCGACGGATGTTTTCAACATACATCTTTGAACTACCGTCGAGGATTGGAAATTCTGGGCCGTTCACCTGAATAAGACAGTTGTCAATGCCCATAGCATAAAGGGCAGCCATACCATGCTCAATGGTGCTGCAACGGGCATCGCCCTTGGCAACGACAGTGCCGCGCGATGTGTCGACAACATTTTCAGCAATGGCTTCAATGATTGGCTGTCCATCGAGGTCGATGCGCTGTATTTTATATCCGTGGTTTTCGGGAGCCGGATTGAAAGTCACCGTAAGATTCAATCCAGTATGTAGTCCTTTTCCAAACAGGGAGAAACTACCTCCCAAGGTTTTTTGTTTTGACATAAAATTACTTATTTGAATAATGACAGAACTCTCTGCGTCAGGTATAAACCCGCCTGTATTTTCAAAGAAACAGAAGACCGCACTTTTCCAAATGGGTTTCCCTTCCGCTTTCTTCCGCGCTGTTTGCCACACGCACAACAGAATGGCCACTAAGCGCAATTCAATTGCGCACCATCACTAAAAGGCTTTCATGCCTGGAGCGCCAACAAACACAGACTGGCTCATAGTTCCGAAGCCGCCATTACATATTCAACTTTTTCTTTAATTCTTCTATTTCCTCCTTCATGCGGTTGAAATCACGGTACATCTCCGGCAGATTCTTATAAACGACACTGGCGCGGGCAAAAACCTTGGCATCAACTGCGGGCGAACCCTGAACCGTCACGTTGCCCTTGCGGATGCTGCCAGCAATGCCAGCCTGAGCTCCACTGAGAACACGGTCGCCAATGACGGCATGTCCAGCAATGCCGACCTGGCCTCCAAACATACACCACTGCCCGATTTTCGTTGAACCGGCCACGCCGACCTGAGCCGACATAACGGTGTTTTCGCCAACCTCGCAGTTGTGAGCAATCTGCACCAGGTTGTCGAGCTTCACGCCGCGATGAATGCGGGTGGCGCCCATTGTTGAACGGTCAACACAACTATTGGCACCGATTTCCACATTGTCTTCGATGATGACCTTGCCGATCTGAGGAATCTTTTCGTAGCCGTCGGCAGCAGGGGCAAAACCAAAGCCGTCGGCACCAATGACGCAACCGCTGTGGAGAGTCACGCGATTGCCGATTTCACAGTCGTGATAAACCGACACATTGGGATAGAACAAGCAGTCGCTGCCCACCTTCGCGTTTTTCTCGATAACGGTGTGGGCATAAATCTGAGAGCCATTGCCAACGGTAGCGCCTTCACCGATATATACGAAAGGACCAATGTAGCAATTCTCGCCAACTGTTGCCGATGGATCAATGCAAGCCGTCGGGTGAATGCCCGAACGCTTTGCAATTTGGCTCTCATAAAAAGCCAACAGACGCGCAATGGCCTCGTAAGCATTTGGCACACGAATCAACGTGGCGCTTACAGGCTGCGATGGGGCAAAGTCCTGGTTGACAAGCACAACCGATGATTTCGTGTCATATATATAATGCTCATAATGAGGGTTTGCCAAGAAAGAAATGGCACCTTCAACGCCTTCTTCAATCTTGGCAAAGGTTTGCACAGACGCCTGCGGGTCACCCTCAATGGTTCCCTGCAAAAGGTCTGCTATTTGCTTTGCAGTAAATTTCATATCGTATGCTTTGTCTTATTTTATAAGGCAAATATCGTAAAAATAAACGAAACCACACGTGTTTAAGACATAAATTTTTGCATACCACTCATTTTATTGGCTATAAGCAGGTGGTTTTATGCAAATCACCTCTGCTTATGGCACGGGACAGGTTTCTTACGAACGCAACCGACGATTTGCCTGAAACTGAAACAAAACGACACGCCCCGACAATTCAAGACCTATACCTTTTGCCGAACCAGGGAGCAGAGGCGGTCGTCTCTGGGAGCAGAGACGGTCGCGCCTGGGAGCTGAAGCGGTTGCGTCTGGGGCGAGACCACTTGAACGCGGGGCGACGTTTGCTGACAAGTCGTATCTTTATTAAGCGTTGCGCTGAAAGGATATAGAAAACGGATGCTCAAAACATGGTTTTGAACATCCGTTAATGGGTTATGGGCGTTTGTTGTTTCAGGAGAATTTTTGATTCACCGCAACAAACTATAAACTATGCCATTATTCTGAAGCTTCGATGTTTGTGATGCCGCCCGTGACGGGAGACAGATGAACGTGGGTTGTCATTTTCTTATTGAACAACTCGGCACCGAGATGCTCCACGCGACCAAACTGGCTCATTGGGAAGGAACCCGAATAGAACACACGTTGGCCATTGGCGATGCTGATGTTTCCCTTGCCAGGGACGATATAGCGCAAATCTTCGATGGGTTTCTTGGATTTCCCTTCCGCAGGCTCTTCATCAGGAAGGGCGTGCAGGTCGGCAACGGAGATATAATAGGGCGCTCCGGCCAAGTCGTCCTTGTCTACCAAGCCAAGATGCTTGGAGAAGCGGAACAGGATTTCCTTGTTGGTTACGCCAGAAGGCACGTAGTCTAACGTGAAGACGTGGGTCTCCTTGCTGACTGTTCCTTTGAACAACTGGAGCAGGCCTTCTTCCTGCGTATCCAGTTGGGCCAACATCAAGCGCAACTGCTCGCCGTCCTTTGGCATGAAATCGGCCTGTCCTTTGGTGAGGAGCGAACGATTTTCGCGGATGTCGTAAATCTCGTTGGCTGTGAGTTCGGCCATTTTCGAAGCACTTCCCGCAGCCAGTATTTCCTCCGTTTTGAAGTCGGCTGGATTTTGATGGCGCGTGGTGTCGAGCTGCACATAAGGAGAGGACAACTGCGGTTCTGCAGGCGTGCTGCTGGTGTTGACGGCCAAAAGGCGGCCGTCGGCAGAAAGGCGTACCAACGGTGCAGAGGTCTTGCTCTTCAGTTTGATGGTGTAAGCCTGGGTTTTGTCGGCCACGCCGTAAGAAGCCACTTCCACCTTTGAAATGGCCCACTCTTCATATTGCTGCTGCGGCACATCGCGCAAACGCAAATAGCGCTCAGCGTATTGGCAATATTCTCCCGGATGGTGCACAACGCGCTGCGCCGTGACGGTCACATGGAAAGCCGTTTTAGGCAGGAAATAGGTAATGCCCTCAGCGGTCACCCCGGGACGGTAATCGGTCACCTCTGTCTGGGCGAAAAGTGCCGTACAAAATGTGGCGGCCAATATTGCTGTGAATATCTTTTTCATATATGTTTCGTTTTGGAAAATCGATAATGGTTTAACCCTGTTTGATTGGGTTTCCCGCCTTCTACATCAGCAAGACGAGGACTATCCCTGTCGCAGTTTCTTGAACGCAGCCGGCAGATAAGCGATGATGTCCGACGCAACGACGCCCTCTTCCGACAAAGCTTCTGCCGCCAAATCTCCTGCCAGTCCGTGAACGTAAACACCGAGCATGGCTGCCGACAACGGAGAATAATGCTGCGCGAGCAAAGAGGTGATAATGCCGCTCAAGACATCGCCACTTCCTGCGGTTGCCATTCCGGAATTACCCGTTGAATTAAAATAGGCATGGCCTTCTGGCGTGCAAACGGCTGTGTGGTGTCCTTTCAAGACAATATAAATATTGCGTTCTATTGCCAGGCTCAAGGCTGCCGACACCGCACTGCTGCTGGTCACTCTGCGATGTATAATGCGCGAGAGTTCGAGTGGATGTGGCGTCAGAATACTGTTGGGCGGCACTTGGTTGATCCATCCCGGATGCTCTCCCAACACATTGAGCGCATCGGCATCAATCACCAGCGGTTTGTTGCTACGCGTGATCTGCTCCAAGAGCGCCACGGCCGTCATCTGCTCTGTGCCGATGCCAGGACCGACGCAAACGGCATCAAACGGATTGGCAGGAAGCGAGGTGGTGAAGATGGTGTCTGAAACGTCATGGCTCATGATGGCTTCGGGAACCGCCACCTGCAAAATGCTGTTGTTCATCTGCGGCGTATGGATGGTGCATTTCCCCACCCCGCTGCGCAGGCATGCCTTCGCTGCAAGGATGGCAGCACCTGCCATGCCATATTTTCCAGCCACAATCAACGCGTGTCCGAAAGTACCTTTGTTGCCATAGGTGGCACGGGGCATGAGCAGTTTGCAGATATCCTTATGCTCCGTCAGAAAACTTTGAGATACCAGTTCGTCGAGACCTTTTCTTGAAAGACCGATGTCAAGAGTTTCTGTCTCTCCCCAATATTCCGCTGTATCATCAAGAAGCATGAGCATCTTCGGCAGCTGGAAAATAAAGGTGTATCGCGCTCTGACAACCGGACAGCGGTCTGACTCCAAAGAGGGTTCGAGCAAAAGGCCGGAAGGGATGTCAATGGATATGACGGTTGCTGGAGAATCGTTGATGAATTTCACCAGTGACGCGAAACCGCCCATCAAGGGTTCTTTGAGCCCTGTACCAAACAAGCCGTCAATAACGAGTTTGCCGGCTGTCAGCGTCGGCGGTTCAAAACGATTGCTCACTTCCGAGAAGCGAACGCGGTCGTTATTTTTCAAGCGTTCTTTGCTTTCCGAGCATTCCGCGCTCAGCCGTCCGCGTGTGTTAATCAAAAAAGCTTCGACATCGTAAGCGTTCTCCGCCAAAATGCGGGCAACGACCAAGGCATCGCCGCCGTTGTTTCCCGGTCCTGCAAACACGACAACGGGCACCGTCGACGGCCAACGCTTCATGATGGCACCTGCAACTGTTCCTGCGGCACGTTCCATCAAGGCCAACGACGTGATATTTTCTTCTTCTATGGTGAAAGCGTCAAGTTCACGTATCTGACTTACACTTGGTATCTTTATCATTTATTCTCCGTATATATAAAAGGGTGATTGGTAAGATTGCAATGCTTGAAGCGCATCAAAAAGACAATTCTGGCTACTTTCTGAATACGACTAAAATTGCCACCACTTTTTCTTCCTCACAGGTTCGTCCTGCAAACTGTTTAGATAATCCAAATAGCTCATGCGGCGATGTACGAGTGTATAGATAACGCCCCAGTCTGGCAAGCCGCCGACATTGCGGTCGTCAATAAAAAGATCGGCTTTGATTTTACGGCTGAAATTACGGCTTTTTTCCGGTGTGTCTTCATCAAAATCCTTGTTGACAGCGTAAAAATGTACGCCGCGCTTTTCACACCACGCCACGGCCTCATCCAGCAATTTCCCTTCACGCACGCTCCAGAGAATGAGCTTGTGTCCTTCATCAATGAGTTTGCGCAAAGTGACGGTTGCAAAAGGCACTTCTTTTCCTATCTCAGGATAACGATGCTCCACAATGGTACCATCGAAATCTACTGCTATCTTCATATCGTTGTATATTATTTTTCGTTTGTATGGGGCATCCCTACGGATGCTGCGGTTGCCTTAGTAATGGTTCCTTAGCGGCAATAGATTTTCTTACCTCCTATTATATAGATGCCGCGTTTGAGCATCTGGCGTTTCTCACCACGATATTCCCTTCCTTCAAGACCGTACGTCTTTGTATTTTGCTTTCCAGCTTCTGGTCTCTGAGAAAGAGAGGTGACGGGGTCTCCAGCAAACCGAACTATGTAAGACTTTTTCGCGACACCCAACTTCAAGTAGGAACGAAACGGGAGGAGGAAACTTCCAGCGTCTGCCAAGACGAAATGCTGGCCTGAGGCATCTATCATATAGACATGCTCTTGGCGGGAATCAACGAGCAACGTGTCTAACACGCCTGCCATGCCAAGAGACGAAACAGATGGCGGATTGGCAGGAACGACACAATCTTCCGCAACGATGTTCAAGTCCTTCGTCCCTTCACTCGGAGCATCGGTGCTTCTGATTAGCAAGGGCACACAAGAACCGATTTTCTTCTGATTGCCAAACATGAGTTCGTCTCCGGAAACCGACTCCAACTGCGCCACTTGGTACCCCTCAGGCACTGGAGCGGCGAACGGCAGGAAAAGGGTTTCCCAATTTCCGTCACAGTAGGCTTTTCTGTGGTACGAAAGTCGGCCTTTCCTTACGGCAAAAGAACGGCTACAGCGAAAGGCGCATTTGTCGTGCAACACGGTGTTGGTGAGCAATTCGTTTTCGCCAAAAGAGGTTTTCACGACGAAAGGCCACGAGGGAGGAATGATTTTGCTCTGCTCAGCGTTTACATATATAATGGTGTTCCGAGCACTCGGACGGCCTTCAAAGGACTTCAATCCGACTGGCACACTTGCTGAAGACATGTCAAGTTCGTCAATGCCCTCCCATCCAAGGCAGGCCAAGGCATCAGCCGTCCAGCCTCCCTTCAATGTCAAGCAGCCATTCGAGCGTTCTTCACTTGCGACCTCTGCGGCCACAAGCAAGCAGGCTTTGTCTTCCTGCCGAAGCACTTCCTTCTGGTTCTTCAAGCAGAAGACACCATTGTCGATGGCGACGATCTTGTTTGGAACCCCACTCAAAGAAATCCCGCCGTTCACGAGTTTCCAAAGCGCGGGAGTTTCATGCAAATTCAAGTCTGCCCCCAAATAAGCGCCAGAAGCGGATGTCATGAAAAAACAACTATCTGGCTGACGCACACACGTCAATGCTTCAACATTACCATCTTCTGCCACGGTGCCGTCTTGCAGCAAATAATGCTCCGCCGCCAAGGAAGCCGCATTTTTTCCCAACACGGCCTGCTCATTTCCAAGCACGACACACGCACCATCCTCGGGCCATTCAACGGTTTGCGGTGCGTTTCTCAAAGCATCACGTTTATAGATTCGGAGGTCTTGGGAATCACAGTTGGCATAATTTCCGAACAAGAAACTTTCCGTGTCGCTCCACAAACCAATGCTTCTTGAAGGCTCACTGCAATTTCTGAAACGGAAAACGCCGGCACTCCCCGACATTTCCCACTTCGTTTGGGGAGTTGCGCTCAGCGCGAGGCTCGTCTGTTTGGGTTTGTTCACGTAGAGATACTGATTGCCAGAACCCGACTGTAACACGCAGGTGCCATCGCTCTGACGAACGATTTTCCAGAGTTCCGCATCGGCAACGCCTGTCAACGACTTTTCTGTTTCAGCGGCCGAGCCGAGGCGGCGTGCCACACACCGCTTGTTCTTGACGACACTGCTCATCGCATAAAAACATTGGTCGGCAGGAAGCACTGCGCCTATCACATAGAGGGAATCGGATTGGATTTCTGCCATGTCGTTCACACGCACAAACTGCCAATCCTCCACGCTCTGGGCGCAGAGATGACCTGCCATTGCACACGACAAAACGGCGCAAAGCAAGCCAACCCATATTTTAATATATTGATACACGTGATGTGGGGGACAAGATTTCTATCACTTCATTTTTTCGTGAGCCAGCTTGATGAGATACTGCCCATATTGGTTTTTCTTCATCGGCTCAGCCAGTTCAAGCAGGCGTTCGGGAGTGATCCATCCTTTCTTCAATGCGATGCCTTCCAAGCAAGCCACCTTTAATCCGGTACGTTTTTCAAGCACTTCGATATAGGTGGAGGCTTCGCTCAAACTGTCGTGCGTTCCCGTATCGAGCCAAGCAAAACCGATGCCGAGCGTCTGTACCATCAATTCCTTGTCATCCAAAAACTGCTGGTTAACCGTGGTGATTTCAAGTTCGCCACGCTTCGAGGGCTTGATGTGTTTTGCCACGTCAACAACCTTATTGGGATAGAAATACAATCCGACAACGGCATAGTTTGACTTGGGATGCTCTGGTTTCTCTTCGATGCTCTTGCAACTGCCATCTTCGGCAAACTCAACAACGCCGTAGCGTTCTGGGTCGTTCACGCGATAGCCAAACACGGTTGCCTTAGCGTCTTTCTCCGCCGTCTCAACCGCCGCCTGAAGCATGGCACTGAAACCGCTACCGTGGAAGATATTGTCGCCAAGCACCAGGCATACACTATCGTCACCGATAAATTCCTCTCCGATGATAAAAGCCTGCGCCAAACCATCGGGCGAGGGTTGCTCTGCGTATGAAAAATTCACGCCGAAGTCGGAACCGTCGCCAAGCAAGCGTTTGAACCCCGGCAAATCCTGCGGAGTTGAAATAATCAGTATGTCACGAATGCCCGCCAACATCAACACAGATATCGGATAATAGACCATCGGTTTGTCGAAGATGGGAATGAGCTGCTTGCTCACACCTTTCGTTATGGGATAGAGGCGAGTTCCAGAGCCTCCGGCTAATACGATTCCTTTCATGATTATAAGATTAAGTGCAGAGGACATCCTCTGCAGTGTTAGGTATTTCAGTTGTTTGGATAAGAACTCTCCACCAATGGTGCAGAGCGTCAAACTTGCTTGAACGCTATGCCGAGGCGAAGCTTATCTTTTGCAAAGATAGGATAAATCAAACACAACACAAAATGTGAGGCAAAGTATTGTTTCCAGATACGTTTCATTCAGCGTGTGATTTTTCAAAAGCACTTCCATTCCACTTATAAAAAAGAGGGTGCAGGCACTTTCCCGCAACGTCATCCAAGTCCTTGCCGAGCGACGGAAACGACAATGCGACCTTCAAAACGGGCGCACTGCCTTCGCGTTCATCCTCCCAGCTTAGCGTGTAATGGGAATAAGCCGACAATTCTTTGAGCTTTTCCAACTGCTCGCTCCGTACATCATCAGCCGGCACGTAGAAATTCTCCGCAGAGAAATCTGGCAAAACAATGTCGTTTACCAATTTCCAGTTGGCGTCATAAACACGCCAACGACTTGAAGGCAATGCCGACGTGAGGGAATGGATGCAGACACAACGGTAGGTGTCGCCGAAAGGCACGCGCATCATCTCCCACCGACTGACGTCGCTCAAATCAATCACGAGATGATTGGCCGTTTTCTTCACCATGACAGAACTGCCACCGAAGATATTCTCTCCCTTTGCTGCCATCTGACAATTAAACAGGTCGAGCATGTCAAGCCTGGCATTCAGCTCAAGCATTGGCAGTTCCTCTTGTGGCACATGCCTGAACAAAGTGTCAATGCTCTGAGCATGCGTCCCCACGCTCACAAGCATAAACAAAATTCCTATAATAGTTTTCAAACGTAACATTTCATTTTCTGTTGGGGTTCCTTTGACGCCTTAATCATACAACCGACCAGTGCCCGAAACCAACCATTCTCAATTTTATATGATAAGGAAATCAATCGCTTCCTTTAGAACGTCCACTCTCAAATGCTTCACATGGTTGCAGACATAACGGCCGTCAAGACTAACTGGCGCCTCGGACAACTGAGTGAAATCGACCTTTTTCGTTCGCCAAACACTGATGCCCTTATGACTCAGGAAACGGCCCGTGACCAGAAGATAGATTCCATGAACCAGTTGGGTGAATTTGGGTGTTGTCACCAAGCTTATGTCGAGCAAGCCGTTGTAAGGCACAGCACTCGGTGTTTGACCATAACCTCTGGCCGAACCGATGCAAAGGGTCATTGCTCGCTTGTTGACAACTTCGCCGGCGGTCGTGAATTGCAAGTTATAGGTCAGCTTACTGAATAGCAGCATAAAAGCAGAGAGGAAATGCGACACGGTGCGCAAGCCAAAAACGCTAAAAGTCAGGTGCTTGAGATTCATGATTGAAGCTGCAGCCCCGACATTGACACAATTGAGGAAATATTCGGTCTGCTCACTATTCTTGGTTTCAATGGCACATCGCCCGACATCTATACTACGCTTTCTGTTTTCAAGCAACGCCTGAATGTTTTTGCGGTAGTCTTTAGAATAGAGGCCCCAATAATGGGCAAAGTCGTTGCTATAGCCAGCGGGAATGATGCCCAACGCAGGGCATTTACCATCGGGCAACGCTGCTTTCATGATACCATTGACGGCATAATTCAAGGCGGCGTCACCACCGACAACCAATATTTCCGTATAAGAATTTTTGGTCATGATGGCGGCAAAACGTTCAACGTCGGCTGAACTTTCACTGCGCACATAATCATAACTGAAACCCATTTCGTCTAAGCAGCGCCGGATTTTCTTCCAACGCCGACTCCCGCCCGGGCGCGGACTATAAATCACGCCCATCTTCTTTTCAACTTCCTGGGATTCCTGCTTTATATCTGGTGTTAACATATTTCTTTCGTTCGGTTGATTCATGCCTTCGTTTCTGGGCAAGAAGCCATACTCTTTTTTACGATTTCTCATCACAGAGCAAATCCCCCAACTGGTTGTCGCGCAGGAATTGCACGAACTCGGCTTCACCTGCTGGAGGAAGAGAAATCCACTGGATGGGGGTGCCACGGCGCTCCATGCCTCTAAACCAGGTCATCTGACGCTTTGCAAACTGATGTATGGCGATTTCCAGCTGACGAAACATTTCGTCGAAGGTCAGTTTTCCAATCAGATGCAACGTCAGGTATTTGTATTCAAGTCCGTAATAAATCAAGTCCTCGGGCTGAATACCCTCATCAAGCAACGCTTTCACCTCTGCGAGCATCCCATGTTCCAAACGTTCACGAAGACGCTTGGTAATCCGCTCGCGGCGCACTTCCCGACTCACGTCAAGTCCGATGGTCAGGCTCGACAACTCGGGGAAAGGACGGTCTTCCAAAGGCGTATTCTTATAATAGTCGGCAATTTCGATGGCGCGTATGGCTCTCGAAACGGTGTCGACATCGGTCGTGTTGTGCAAGTGCTTATAAGAGGAAAGCAGCTCCGTTAATTCTTGTAGACTCTTGTCGGCAAGGGCCTCGCGCAACTGCGGATTCTGCGGAACAGGACTCAGACGGTAGCCGCGCAAAACGCTCTCAAGATAAAGTCCGGAACCTCCACACACCACGACTTTTTTTCCGCGCGAACGAATGTCGTTATATGCCTCGAGAAAGTCGCGCTGGTATTCAAACAGATTGTATTTCGTTCCAGGCTCAACGATATCAATGAGATGGAAGGGGATTTTCTTGCCGTTGATTTCATACTCTTCGAGGTCTTTCCCCGTACCGAGATCCATGCGCCGATACACCTGCCGACTGTCGGCACTGATTATTTCAGCGTCAATCAAGGAAGCCAACCGGACGGCAAAACCGGTCTTTCCAGAGGCCGTAGGCCCAAGAATGGTGATAATATCGTAATGGTGCATGTTCACGAGAGTTTTATTTAGAGCTAAGTAATGATGAAAGCATAAGTTGGGCAATTTTAACCTGTATGTTTGTTGGTTCTGGAATTTGGAAGAGGGAGCATAGCGGACTATGTGACCGATGACAAATTTCAAAAGCGGCAAAAAGACAGGGCATAAGATATAACTCCTTATTTCTCAAAATTGCACAAGGTATTTTTTACCATTACTAAGTAGGTAGTCAATATTTTATAAGCAGAGAAGAAGTAGCTCGACATTGCCTTGCCACATTCTGTTCCCCAACAGCAGCCTTTCATCAGCAACGTAGCCCGCTACGCTTCCGTCAGCCGCCAACATTTCAAATACAAAAATACACACAAAATTGTTACAAAAAAAGCCGCTGCAGGATTAATACCTGCAGCGGCCTCTTTTTTTCTATGAATTACGGGATTAGCCGTTAACCTTTGCCATGTGGGCGATGAGTTCGAGAACCTTGTTAGAGTAACCGATCTCGTTGTCATACCAGCTGATAACCTTAACGAAAGTATCAGTGAGGTAAACACCAGCGTTAGCGTCGAAGATAGAAGTGTGAACGTTACCGAGGAAGTCAGAAGAAACGACAGCATCCTCAGTGTAAGCCAATACACCCTTCAATTCGCCTTCAGAGGCTTCCTTCATTGCAGCGCAGATAGCTTCCTTAGAGGCAGCCTTTGCGAGGTTGACAGTCAAGTCAACTACAGAAACATCCAAAGTCGGAACACGCATAGAGATACCAGTCAACTTACCGTTCAGTTCAGGAATAACCTTACCTACAGCCTTAGCAGCACCAGTTGAAGAAGGGATGATGTTGCCAGAAGCAGCACGGCCACCACGCCAATCCTTCAAAGAAGGACCGTCAACGGTCTTCTGAGTTGCAGTAGTAGAGTGAACAGTGGTCATCAAACCGTTTACGATACCGAACTTGTCGTTCAACACCTTAGCGATAGGAGCCAAGCAGTTAGTAGTGCAAGAAGCGTTAGAAACGAACTGAGTACCCTTTTCGTACTTATCGAAGTTAACACCGCATACGAACATAGGAGTGTCGTCCTTTGAAGGAGCAGACATAACTACGTACTTAGCACCAGCCTCGATGTGAGCCTGAGCCTTTTCCTTAGTCAAGAAGAGACCAGTAGACTCAACTACGTATTCAGCACCTACAGCGTCCCACTTCAAGTCAGCTGGGTTGCGTTCTGCAGTAACACGGATGTGGTTACCGTTAACGATCAACTCGCTCTTTTCAACGTCAGCTTCGATAGTACCCTGGAACTGGCCGTGCATAGTGTCATACTTGAGCATGTAAGCCAAGTAGTCAACTGGGCAAAGGTCATTGATACCAACAATCTGAATGTCGCTACGAGTCTGAGCAGCGCGGAATACGAAACGGCCGATACGACCGAAACCGTTAATACCTACTTTAATCATAATTTTTTGTATAACTATTAAAATGGTTAATATTCTAATTGTCTTACAAGGAAGGGCGGAGCTTCTGCGGCTCTTCCCTTTTGCACCGCAAAGATACAAAATGATTTTTGTTCAAGCTAACAAGTTTCGTGTAAAAAATCACAAGGAAAGCATCTTTTTGTAAGCCTTTTCTCTCGGCCGCCTCTGAATGGGCGCACGATTGTCAAGTAGACTTATGAGAATATGGGGTTTCATGGCTAAATTTGGCGTACGAAACTCTAAAAACGCGGAGCACCTTATAAGAGTATTCATCACACACAGCCCAGCCACCGCTCGTGCGCCGTAGCTTTTCCGAACAGTTTTTTAATCACCCCACCAGACATTTCCAAAGAATATCACAATATTTCTCAGAAAAAATAAGTATTTTTGCTCCTACAATACATATTATCCCTTTCAAGATGCAACAGAAAATCATTATCCTCGATTTCGGTTCGCAAACCACGCAGCTCATCGGCCGCCGTGTACGCGAACTGGACACTTTCTGCGAAATCCTTCCATACAACAAGTTCCCGCACGATGACCCGTCGGTTATCGGCGTGATTCTGTCGGGCTCGCCCTACAGCGTCTACGACCCTGAAGCCTTCAAGGTGGACTTGTCTGAGATTCGCGGACGTCTGCCCATTTTAGGCATTTGCTATGGTGCACAATACATGGCACACACCTATGGCGGAAAGGTGGAACCAGCTGGCAGTCGTGAATATGGCCGCGCCAACTTGACGGAGTTTGATCATGCAAACCCGCTTTTCGAAGGGTTTGACGATAACTCACAGGTATGGATGAGCCACGGCGACACCATCACTGCCATTCCTGAAGATTTCCACTGCATTGCCTCCACCTCTAAGGTACGTTATGCCGCCTACCAGGCCAACGATGAAAAACTGTGGGGCGTTCAGTTCCACCCAGAAGTATTCCATTCTCTTCAAGGTAGCCTCTTGCTGAAGAACTTTGTGGTCAACATCTGCGGTAGCCGTCAAGACTGGAGCGCAGCTTCTTTTGTGGACACAACCGTTGCTGAACTCAAGCAGCAGTTGGGCAACGACCGCGTAATCCTCGGTCTTTCTGGTGGCGTTGACAGTTCGGTTGCAGCCGTATTGCTCAACCGCGCCATCGGCAAAAACTTGACCTGTATCTTCGTTGACCACGGCATGCTCCGCAAAAACGAGTTCCGCGATGTGCTTCACGATTACGAATGCCTCGGTCTCAACGTCATCGGCGTTGATGCTTCTGCAAAATTCTTCAAGGAGCTGGAAGGCGTGACGGAACCAGAAAAGAAACGCAAGATCATCGGCAAGGGATTCATTGACGTCTTTGATGCCGAAGCACAAAAGATAACCGACGCCAAATGGTTGGCACAGGGCACCATCTATCCCGATCGCATCGAGAGCCTCAACATCACTGGCAAAGTCATCAAGAGCCACCACAACGTGGGCGGCTTGCCCGAGAAGATGCACTTGCAGCTCTGCGAACCGCTGAAATGGCTCTTCAAAGATGAGGTACGCCGTGTTGGCCGCCAGCTTGGCATGCCAGAGCACCTCATCACGCGCCATCCGTTCCCAGGTCCTGGCCTTGCCGTGAGAATCCTCGGCGACATCACGCCAGATAAGGTACGCGTGCTCCAGGATGCCGACGATATCTTCATCCGCGGTCTGCGCGAGTGGAAGGTGAAAGACGAGAACGGCCAGGAAGACTCCTTATATAATAAGGTATGGCAAGCTGGCGTTGTTCTCCTCCCCATCAAGAGTGTCGGCGTAATGGGCGATGAACGCACCTACGAGCGTGCCGTTGCATTGCGTGCCGTCACAAGCACCGATGCCATGACGGCCGACTGGGCCCACCTCCCTTATGAATTTATGGCGAAGGTGTCAAACGACATCATCAACCACGTCAAGGGTGTCAACCGCGTATGCTACGACATCTCTTCAAAACCGCCTTCAACAATTGAGTGGGAATAAACGTCCCCTTAAAACCCTAACGAGCAAAGACAACCGCGCTCGGAAACAGAATAATCCCTCCGCAATCCAATGAATTTGCGGAGGAATTTTCGCATAGTTAAGTAGGTGGTCAAAATTAGTTTATAAGTAGGTGGTCAGAATTATTTTTACATTTGAAATGTTCTATCGGGATGCAGATACGCCACCTTGTTTGAAGGAGCAATGCGGGCATTGCGACTGAAAACAAGGTAAGTAGATGCGCCCGAGAGGACGTTTCAAATGTAAAAATAATGCTCTTGGCACATATATAAAAATAATTTTGACCACCTACTTATTGAATTGTCGTATTATTTTGTTCCTACAGTTGCCTTGAAGAAGGAGCGTAGCGGGCTACGTGACTGATGAAAGACAGCTGTAGGGGCAAAAGAATATGGCAAAACAATATAAGACTGTGGGGGTCCTGCATGGATACTATAAAATAATTTTTAATACCTACTTACGCAAAGACAGAGGGCGCTCTGAACCCAGAGCGCCCTCTATTTAATGGCTCCGCAATCAATAAGCGAAAAGCGGATACTGCTTCATCGTTTCGTTGACACGCTGACGAACAGAGGCGATAACCCTTTCGTCTTCTGGAGCGTTGAGCACTTCCTCAATCATCTCGGCGATTTCAACCATCAGATCTTCCTTGGCACCACGCGTGGTGATGGCAGGAGTGCCAAGACGGATGCCCGAAGTCTGGAATGCAGAACGGCTATCAAACGGCACCATGTTTTTGTTGACCGTGATGTCGGCTGCCACCAAAGCGTTCTCCGCCACCTTTCCCGTCAGTTCTGGATATTTCGAGCGAAGGTCAACCAGCATAGAGTGGTTGTCCGTTCCGCCGCTGACGATAGTGAAACCACGCTTCATCAGCTCATCGGCCAAGCAGGCGGCGTTTTTCTTTACCTGTAAAGCATACTCCTTAAACTCGGGCTGAAGTGCTTCGCCGAAAGCCACAGCCTTGGCGGCAATGACATGCTCGAGCGGACCGCCCTGAATGCCGGGGAACACCGCACTGTTGAGCAACTGGCTCATCATCTTGGTGACTCCCTTTGGCGTTTTGAGGCCCCACGGGTTTTCGAAATCCTTGCCCATCAAGATAATGCCGCCACGTGGACCACGCAAGGTCTTATGAGTGGTGGAAGTGACGATATGTGCATATTTCACAGGATTGTCAAGCAACCCCGCAGCAATCAGTCCAGCAGGATGCGCCATGTCGACCATAAAGATGGCACCCACCTTATCGGCAATTTCGCGCATGCGCTTGTAGTCCCATTCGCGCGAATAGGCCGAAGCGCCTCCGACGATCATCTTGGGTTTGCACTCCAGCGCCTTGCGCTCCATGGCGTCGTAGTCGATGACGCCCGTAGCCTCGTCGAGCTGGTAGCCCACGGCGTTGAAATACTTACCCGACATGTTGACCGGCGAGCCGTGCGACAGGTGGCCTCCGTGCGCCAGGTCGAGCCCCATGAAGGTATCTCCCGGATTCAGGACTGCCATCTCCACTGCGAGATTTGCCTGGGCTCCGGAATGAGGCTGGACATTTGCATATTCAGCGTCAAACAGTTCGCAGAGTCTGTCAATCGCAGTCTGCTCGATCTGGTCAACTACCTCACAACCCCCGTAATATCTTTTTCCCGGATAACCCTCCGCATATTTGTTCGTGCAGACTGAACCCATTGCTTCCATCACCTGGTCAGTGACATAGTTTTCCGAGGCTATCAGTTCAAGGCCCTGAGACTGTCTTTCTCTTTCTTTCTTGATTAATTCAAAAATCTGTAGATCCTGTTTCATATAAGAAGCTGTTAAAATCAATGATGTACTACAAATATAGCATTTTTCGGATGAAACAATTTAGAAACTGTTCAAGATTTGCATAAATTTGCAGAAAATCGAAATAGAACGATGAAAAACAGGAAACTGCTGAACATAGAACTTGGAAGATTAACTGCGGAACAGTATAAGGAACTCCCTGACTCAGGAGTCTGTGTAGTGCTGGACAATATCAGAAGCGCGCACAATGTCGGCTCCGTATTCAGGAGCGCCGACTCCTTCAAAGTGGACAAGATATGGCTGTGCGGCATCTGCGCCACACCACCGTCAGCAGAAATCCACAAATCCGCACTCGGCGCCGAATTCAGCGTCGAATGGGAGCACTCCCCTTCCACAATGGATGTGATAGGCAGGCTCAAAGAAGAAGGCTACACCATTCTGAGCGTGGAACAGGCCGAAGACTCCATCAGCCTGGACAAGTTCATCCCCGAAAAGGGAAAGAAATACGCCCTGGTCTTCGGAAATGAAGTCGAGGGCGTACAGCAAGAGGTCGTAAGCAGTTCAAACGGCGTCCTGGAAATCCCACAGTACGGGACCAAGCACTCGCTGAACATCTCAGTCACAGCCGGCATTGTCCTCTGGCACTTCCGCCTCACCGCCGGCATATAGCACAACCGTTATTTCTCAATCGTAAGCAGCGTCACGGTGCCGTCCATCGTTGACGCAAGGACAGTCATCCGTTTCTTGTCGGAAGACACCTTCAGCGGATTCACCAATGCCACTGACACCTTGTGCGCCCACAGGAATTCGCCCGTCGCAGCGTCCAGAGCCACAATATTGCCCTTGTCCGACGGAATCAGCAGCATCCCGTCTTTTTCCGTCAATGCAGAGGTCCCGATATCGTATCCGAGACTGTCCGTCACCTCCCAGAGCTTGTTGCCGGACGAAATTTCGCCGCCGTCTGCCGGGGCCGGGACATCGGAGCGGAACGCATAGGCCTTGCCGAACATCACTTTGGAGAACACGGTCTTTCCGTCCTCACTTCCACAGAGCGCATCCCTGCCGCCATCTACATTGAAAAGACATTTGCCGGTAGCGGCATCTATAGCATAGATCTTCCTGTCAGGCACGGCTACGAATATGCGTCCCGAACCATAGACAGGCACACAATGCGCAGGAGAATACATCCTGGAAGGCTTTTTCACCGTCCATTTCCACTGTTCCCTGCCGGTACGCGGATCCAGAGAATAAAGCGTCCTTCCCCAAGTGCCGAAAACCACCCTCTCACCATCACAATAAGGCGTGGAAATGGCATGCCCCTCAACCGGAGAATAAGTCCACACCGCACTTCCGTCTTTCAGGGACAATGCCCTGAACTTGTGGTCAGAGCCGCCGATGTACACCAGACCATCCATGATGACAGGAGAAGCCAGCACCGACTTCTCAGTATGATATTTCCATTTCACAGAGCCGTCTGAGGCATTCAGAGCATAGACATTGCCGTCAGTACATCCGAAGACCAATGTCTTTCCGCTTATCGCTGGAGTCGAATATATCTTTCCGTCGAACTGCCTTGACCAGATTTCAGAGCCGTCCTTCAAGGATATGCACTTGACTACGCCACAGGCAAGCGGGAAATATGCCCGGCCTCCACGCACAGCAAAACCTGCCACTATATTGGCCTCGAAAGAACGCTTCCAGTTCTCCTTGACCTGAGGATAGCGCACGTTCACGTCATAGCGCATCCACGGATAATCTTCCGGCAGACCGTCATTATCATACTTCACACTGTCCTGAGGGGTATTCCCCAAAAAACGATACCTGTACCACGGTGCAAATTCCACCGCAGTATCTCCATAGATCCGCCTTTCGGAAAAACTGATATTGTCCCCGTTGATCCGGACAATGTTATATCCCGGCACAGCCCCTGCTGACAATGACGAGCGGCACAGCACCGCAGGAATTCCCTGATAGTTCTTCACAACATTCCTGTGCCAATGTCCTCCGACACAGAACCGCACCCCGAGGCGCTTGAGTTGCTTGGTGACATCGAAATAATTCAGGACCGACGAATCCATCGGATAATGATTTATGAAAATGCTCCGGCCCTCATTTTCAAGAGAGCCGAGCCACTCCATAGTCTCCTTCGGCACAAGTCCCGGAGCCATGCGCATATCCGGACCGCTGTTGCAGCCTATAAAACGCCACCCCTTCTTGGCGAACGAAAAGTGCTCATAGCCAAACACTTTCAGGAAAGTATTGCAGCCGCTTTCAGACCAGTTTGCATCATGATTGCCCTGCACAACAAAATATGGGACACGAAGCGTATCCATCATACTCTTGGCTATACCGATTTCCTCATCTGTTCCGAAATCCGTGATATCGCCTCCGAAAAGCACGAAGTCCAGAGAATCCGACTTGTTAATATCTCTCAGGCACGCGCTGAGGTCCTCTATCGCACTGGTATGTGTCGCAAGATGAGTGTCAGTGACAAATGCGAATCTGAGGACACTGTCCCTGTCAGAAAAAGCAGATGCCCGCGCAACGCCGGAAAGCGCAGCCACGGACATCAGTAGAGTGACGAAAAGTTTTCTCATATTATTTCCATTTCATTGTTTCGGATCCAGCCCTGCCTGCCGTCAGACAATTCCACATTATTCCAGTCTCCAACAGAATCCAGCACCTTCACCTCCGTTCCCTCATGCAGCACGAACAGGTCCTTGGACGCGTTCTCAGAAGGTGAACTCTTCACGGACGATACCGGAGTCATGATCACTGCATTGCTCTGCTTCAGGAACATGCTGCGCTGCCACAGTGCGAAACTGAAC
>OHIL01000003.1_pt1 | contig 130525 bp, 105 predicted proteins | sample 1568231 | NCBI WGS metagenome assembly OHIL01 (sample SAMEA3879565, study PRJEB24766) | human gut metagenome | biome: human-associated habitat; feature: feces | place: USA | collected 1985/1987 | reverse complement strand
ATTTTAGCTCGTTTTACCCTATTTTTTACGCAATCCTTATCCCGAACTCGCGTTTTTTGTTAAATGTCAACATACGATTAAGCCACTTACTGATTAATTGTTCAGACTTGACATTAGAATCGTTAAACGAGGATACACTCGGATGTATAACCATGCTTATATCATGTAGATAACATGCATTAAATAGCAAGAAGAAATCATTAGCCTTCAAATTCAAAAAATCCACATTATTTACGAGCCTAACTACATTTTTTATTAGATTGATAGCGTGTTCGTGATTGTGTAATGTATAAGCATTCAAGAATTTGGAACCATTATGCCAAAGGCTTCTAACAAGTCTATGTGTTTGGATTAATCGGTCAATCTTTTCAGGATCTTGAATCTTTTGACGGTATATACCGAGCCCTTCAAGAATTCCGAGATCTATATCCATCCTCTCGTTCAAATCCTTTGGATCAAGAGATCTCACAAACTCGAAGAAATCGCAAATTTTCAAACGATAATTCCTGAGCATTGATATAATTCTTAACTCATAGTATTTTATTGGCTTAATGTCAGACCTCAAAATTGATAGATTATCTCCAGATTGAATGTTACAAGCGAATGAGAAACAGCAATTCAAAATTTTACGTCTGAAGTTCTCTGAATTTCTGAAAACAAACTCGCACCATGAAGGAAATCCTGTTTTTGAATTAAAACATGGATTTCCGGAATCAGACACTCCTGTGATTGAATTTAAGAATGGGAACAATTTCCACACATCATTGGCACTATAAGATGTATCCTTTATAGCCTCAACAAATCTTTCAGAGTTACGGAAAGGACGTATACTTCGTACAACACGAGAAAGGGATTCATATTCGTCCACAGTAGCAACATCTGCACTGCATAACATCGAACTGATTCTATGGTAATACAAGTATTTTTCAGACCTAAGAGTACTGCAATTATATTTTGACAGAGCGATATCATATTGTTGAATTTTGGCACAGAAATCTTTTTTCTCGCTGAATGGCATATCTCTTAGAATCAACTCAAATTCAGATTTGAATATTTCTTCCTCAAAGACCTCAAATAAGGCATCAATTAGTTCTTTTGAAGTCTTATCTTGAGATGTAACATCGTCAATTTTGAATGTTTCATAGAACTTCGCTTTTAGCTCCTTATCATATTTCCCATTCAAAAGAATTTGCAGTTTCCTTTGTCTAAATAGAAAATATCGTTTGTATCGTCTGAGCCACTTAAGTCGTTCTTCACCATAAGAATTATCTTTAAGTTTGGTTCTTTTCGAACGGAGTTTATTTATCTCAAGATTAACGACATCCTGTAAAACCGTTAGCTTTTTCAAGGCAACGTTATCATCAACTTCATCAATATTCCCCTTTATCCATCCGCCCATTGACACAGGTCGTTGAACTAGAAACAGACCATCCATACCTTTAAAAGAGTCATTTATATCACAAATTGTACTCTTTCCATTAGGATGAAACTGTATGTTATAATTTATATCCATTGCTTGCGACAGTAAATCATGCCCCATAACTGGATATTCCTCCCAATCTTTTTGGGATTCAGTAACCGAATTATTGAGTCTTTGGATTAATTCTCCAAATAAATCCGAATTAATGTTCTTGGCAAATACGACTGAATCATCCACATAGAAATACGAGTCTGAATCCATTAATTTATCAACATGACTCATACAATCAGCGACTTCTATCATGCATAAATTACCAAAAAAGTATGATTGTGGTAGTCCTTGCGCTATTCCTCGGACAGGATAGAAACCGTTAACCGGTTTTACATTGTTCTGTTGCTCCTTATAATATACATCTTTCCATCCCTGGATGTTCTCCTCGGGAATTTTAAAATATAGAAGTTTAGATATAATAGTCTTCAGACACTTTTTATCAGCATTGTCTTTATATTTACTCGAAACAGCATTCCAAATAAAATTCAGAATCTTTAAAGGATTGATAGATGGGAAAAAGTCTTTAAGGTCAAAACTAATTTCTTTATCATATTCGCGTGTCTTGGAATATTCCCGACAGCGAGTCGTTACTATTTGAGAATATTGGCGGTATTTCTCTGTCCAATTCATAAAGATACTACCTATATTACAACTTGGAATATTACCATAGAAATTATGAGGTAGCATACGTGATAATTCCGATAGATTCCGTTTCCCATTGGAATCGTCAAACATTAAAGGCATAAGCATTGATGCCATACAAATCTGATTGACGAGGCTAGCCGTGTGCAATGGGCGATACTCCACAATTGTATTTCCTTCGGAACTCAGTTTCTTGATTTTAAAGAAAACGTTGACTTCTAACAATTCGTTTTCATCATCAAGTAATTGGTTTAGAGTTTTCTTACATTTTTCAATAGTATCTGAAACAATGCCATTAAAGTCATATTTATCTCTTAGCCGAAGAAATGTATCCAGATCTTCGGGGTTGAGCAAATCACGCTCTGAGATATATGACTCCATAGCAAAAATTGCCTTATAAATATTCTCCTCTGATAGTATTTGCTCTCTTAATTCGGTTCTCATAATTCTATGTGTACTAATTTCTATTTTGACGATAATGTCTGTATTAATCGATTAAGCTCTGAGAATGCCTTATATAAGTTGCTCTGTAGTCCGCTCCCATCGCTTTTGCCACACTCAAATGTACCCTTATCAACTCTTATACAAAAGTCGTATTTTGGGGTCATTTCCCTAAATAACCTATCAAAGTTATCCATGTTAATCTTCACATCGTAAATAACATCCTTTGATAACGTTATATTAAGAATTTCTCCAAATTCAACAGCGATCTGCTGGTCCAGTTTGATAACAGGAAGAACCTTGATATCAGATATAACTGCGTTCAGGAATTTACACCATTGTCCAAGCATATTATCAAATGATTGTATATTGTCTTTAAAATATCCAAACCCATATTTGAAATGATGATTCGAGGCAATGTATAGAAGAAGGCCGTTCATATAATCATACTTGGCGTTTTTCCTTCGCTCTATCTGATTTTCTAAATCATAATCCATCAATAAATTCAAGAATAATAGCTTCTCTACTCTATGTCTTACCTCTCTCTCTTTAGGCGATGACTGTACTCCTTCATCAATCATACCGATCTCATCTACATTCATTGATTGGGCATTACTATTGATGAACAATTTGTATAATACCTCTCTATTCAAGTCCTTAAATAAAACTTGTTCGAGATTACTGGGGTATATGTTTTCCATATTGTTTAATCCTTTGTAATCTTTAGATAATAATCACAAAAATCTTTAACACCGCTTGGAAGTTTAATACTTTTTACTTCGCACCCGAATCTGAGCATAAGTCGATATAACTTTATGAAAGCATCATTTCCTGCCTTATCCTGGTCAGCTATCATATAAAGATTGTAGTTTTTTAGTTTGGTAAGATCTTCAGTTGGTAACGAAGTCGCACTAGGCAGTGCTACACTATCATAACCTACTGATAACATGGCTAAACAGTCTGTTATGCCCTCAGTAATAAAAAGTCTTGCACCATGTTGCATTGATTCCAAAATTGGGAGGTTATATAATCTAATCGATGAGCCACATATTCTTTTAAATCTTGGTATGTGAAAATCTGGATTATCTTTTCCCAAATATCGAGTCTGCAAACCTATTAGATTATTACTCTCATCATAGTAAGGAATGATTAATGAGGGTGCATCAATAGTTAGATATTTTCCATTCGATGTTAACACCTTCGCTGTTTTTAATCGATTTATTCCGAATTGAACTTGTATTATATCTTTTAAACTATTCACGTTATCAATAGAATGAATCTTGGAGGACTCAATTACATCACTTTTAATTTTCCTCTGACTTCGTAAAAAATTAATTCCTGTCTTTGTCAGGGTTGTGTGTTCCATTATAAATTCAGCAACCTCTCGATCGAAAAGAGGTGAAACGTCATTAGTTGATTCCCTTCGGGGTAGATTTATAACAGAATCTTTCCATCTTGCAGACCGTCTTTCAACAGAAGGGATGTGAACACCATATTCATTAGCCAGAATTATACAAGCCTCAACGAAAGATACAGAGAATTTTTCTTGAATAAAAGTTATTGCGTCTCCACCTATATCGCATGAAAAGCATTTCCAATGATTATTTCTAAAGCCAAGACTTGCAGTACGGTCATTATGCTTAAAACAATGAGCCATATGTTTTTTGACATCAAGTCCAAAGCGTTTGGCGGCATCTTCACAGTTAATTTCGTGAAGTTGTCTAATTATTTCATCAGGTATTCTCATTTTGATATTTATTCAAATTTTTAGGCACTTATTCGGGAATAGATGAGCTAACCAATATTTATACTTTTCTCGGTATATGTTTGTGCATTTCTACACAAGAGCAATGGAGGAGACTCTTCGACTGCGCCCAGGATGACAGATACTCTGTCAACTCAATGAATGCACAAATTCATTTCGATTGAAGCATAAACTAACCATTATGAGGGTTATTATTTATTCGGTGTAACCTTTTACTACATCAGTGTGATGATTCTAATCGTTCAGCCATTCGAAAATATCGAATAACTTAAATGCGACAATATTATATGTAAGCATTTAAGTCATTTCTTAGCCGTTTTTGTGCGTAATAATCTTCTATCATTTTATTGAATTCATCCATTGATATTTCTCTCTCTATATGTTTACGTGCCATTTCAATAAGAAAGCCGAAATCGTGAGATTATCAACAGCCTGTAAACCAATAGATGTTCGCCAAAGTTTGGCACGTTCACGTTTATCTGCGTTTTCATCATTTAGGTATTTGTCAAATATATGCATGATCTTATTTGTTTTTTTGAGTTTTATGCCCAAAATTGAGCTACGTATGATGCAAAAGTACAAAAACGATTCCGATTATCGAATATAATTCACTATATTTGCATCATAAAATCGTATCAAAGAATGAAACTTAATAGAATAAAGGCTGTCCTTTCAGAAAAAGGAATTTCCCAGACATGGTTGGCAAAGAAGCTCGACAAAAGTTTCAGCATGGTTAATGCCTATGCGTGTAATCGGATTCAGCCTAATTTGGATACTTTACAGCAGATTGCAGAGATACTACAAGTTGATTTAAAGGATTTGATAACGGATAAAAAGGAACGATTACAATAAAATCATGCCTGATGTTTTTTTGATTCATTCGCAACTTTTATAGAAGTGAATAACATTGACCATCAAAATACAGGGCAATAAGATAAACAAGTAGTAACTACTTATTATAAAGTGAGGATATGTCAATACAAAGCGAATCGGCATTGGAAGCCGGACTAATAGCAACTCTTCAACAAATGGACTATGAATACGTTCAAATTGCAGAAGAAGATAATTTGTATGCCAATTTCAAACGACAGTTGGAAATCCACAACCGTAAACGGCTGGAGGAGCATGGGCGCAGTGAGTTTACAACAGAAGAGTTTGAAAAGATTCTCATATACCTTGAAGGTGGCACTCGCTTTGAAAAGGCAAAGAAACTCCGTGACCTCTATCCTCTTGATACAGCAGACGGACAACGTATTTGGGTTGAATTTCTCAATAGGCAGCAGTGGTGTCAAAATGAGTTTCAGGTTTCTAACCAAATTACAGTTGAAGGTCGCAAGAAGTGCCGCTATGACGTGACTATTCTCATCAACGGTTTGCCATTGGTGCAGATAGAGCTGAAACGCCGTGGAGTTGAACTAAAACAAGCATACAATCAGATACAGCGTTATCACAAGACTTCATTTCACGGACTATTTGACTACATCCAGTTGTTTGTCATTTCCAACGGTGTAAACACTCGCTATTTTGCAAACAATCCAAATAGTGGCTATAAGTTTACATTCAACTGGACGGATGCTGCCAACCATCCGTTCAACGAATTGGACAAGTTTGCCGTGTTCTTTTTGGAGAAATGTACGCTTGGCAAAATCATTGGGAAATACATCGTATTGCATGAAGGCGATAAATGCTTGATGGTACTTCGTCCTTATCAGTTCTATGCCGTGGAAAAGATATTGGATCGCGTGCAGAACTCCAATGACAATGGTTATATCTGGCATACAACTGGTGCGGGAAAAACATTGACCTCTTTCAAGGCAGCGCAACTTGTATCAGAATTGGATGATGTGGATAAGGTGATGTTTGTTGTTGACCGTCACGACCTAGACACACAAACGCAATCGGAATATGAAGCATTTGAACCGGGAGCTGTGGATGGTACTGATAATACAGACGAACTTGTAAAAAGACTTCAAAGTAATTCCAAGATTATCATCACTACCATTCAAAAACTGAATGCTGCAGTTAGCAAGACATGGTATAGCAACAAAATAGACGCTATCCGCCACTCTCGTATCGTGATGATATTTGACGAGTGCCATCGCAGTCATTTCGGGGACAGCCATAAGAAGATTATGAAGTTCTTTGATAATGCCCAGATATTCGGTTTTACGGGTACTCCTATTTTTACTGAAAATGCCGTAGATGGACATACAACGAAAGAGATATTTGGCAACTGCCTTCACAAATATCTCATTAAGGATGCCATTGCCGATGAAAATGTACTTGGCTTCCTTGTAGAGTATTATCATGGAAATGAGGTCGTTGATAACGACAATCAAAGTCGTATGGAAGAAATTGCCAAGTTTATCCTTAACAATTTCAACAAATCCACATTCGATGGTGAGTTTGATGCCTTGTTTGCCGTACAATCGGTGCCTATGCTTATCCGATATTACAAGATTTTCAAAGCACTAAATCCTAAAATTCGTATCGGGGCGGTATTTACATACGCTGCCAATAGCAGTCAGGATGATGAGCAGACAGGTATGGGTACGGGACATTATGTTAGTGAAAGTGTAGGTGAGGCAGATGAATTGCAAGCCATCATGGATGATTATAACGAGATGTATGGCACTGCTTTTACCACAGAGAACTTCCGTGCTTACTATGACGACATCAACCTACGAATGAAAAAGAAGAAAGCGGACATGAAGCCGCTTGACCTTTGTCTTGTCGTAGGAATGTTCCTTACTGGTTTTGATAGCAAGAAGCTAAATACGCTCTATGTGGATAAGAATATGGAATATCACGGTTTGCTGCAAGCATTCAGTCGTACCAATCGTGTACTGAACGAGAAGAAACGATTCGGCAAGATTGTGTGCTTTCGTGACTTGAAAAATAATGTTGATACATCCATCAAGCTATTCAGCAATTCCAATAATCCTGAAGATATAGTACGTCCTCCGTTTGAGGAAGTGAAAAAAGAATATAAAGACTTAGCCACTGAGTTCTTGCAGAAATATTCTACACCCAGCAGCATAGACCTTCTGCAAAGCGAGAATGACAAGAAAAATTTTGTGCTTGCGTTTCGTGACATCATTCGCAAACATGCTGAGATTCAGATATACGAGGATTACAGCGAGGATGCAGATGACCTCGGAATGACCGAGCAACAGTTTAACGACTATAAGAGTAAATACCTTGATATAACTGTCGGATTTATCAATCCCCCAGCAACACCCTCTGTCGTAGCGGAAGACCCCGTTCCATACGGAAATGAACAGGGATTGGAAGATATAGATTTCTGCCTTGAGCTTCTACACAGCGACATTATCAATGTGGCGTATATTCTTGAACTCATTGCGGAACTTGACCCCTATAGCGAAGACTATTCAGAAAAGCGTCAGCATATTCTTGATACGATGATTAAGGATGCCGGAATGCGAGGTAAGGCAAAACTCATTGATGGATTTATCCAGAAGAATGTGGATGAGGACAAAGAGAACTTCATGAACGGGCGCAACAAGGCTGATGGTACCAATGAATTGGAAGAACGTCTGAACCAATATATCGTGTCTGAGCGCAACAAGGCTGTATGCGATTTGGCCGATGAAGAACAAATTTCAGCAGATGTACTAAATCTCTATATGAAGGAGTATGACTATCTGCAAAAGGAGCAGCCGGAAATCATACAAAAGGCGTTGAAAGAGAAGCATCTTGGTCTTATCAAAACTCGAAAGGCTTTGACGAGAATAATGGAAAGATTGCGTAATATAATAAGAACCTTTAATTGGGAATAATATACGTATGGCAAAAATAAATGAACCCGGATATGTTTATATTTTGACAAATCCAAGCTTTCGAGAGGATTGGGTTAAAATCGGTAAGAGTTCTCGTCCTGTAGATATTCGTTCAAAGGAATTGGATAATACAGCGGTGCCTTTGCCGTTTGAGATTTATGCAACTATCCAAACCGTGAAATATAATGATGTTGAAAAACATGTTCATAAGACCATAGACCGATTGACGGATTTGCGTATTCGGCAGAATCGTGAGTTTTTCAATGTTCCTCCACAAATAGCATTGGATATATTCAATGATATAGCCAAAATGATTGACGATGCGGTTGTCACTATCTATAAAGACAATAAACCCGTACCTCACCCGGAAAAAGAAAAATCGCCAGAAGCCACAAAACGAGTAGTGAAACGTGGGCGATTTAAATTCAGTATGGTTGGCATCAAGATAGGTGAGACTATTACTTTTATACCTACACGAACTGAGGTGAAAGTGGCAAGTGATGATTCGATTGAATATGAAGGCCGTATTTATAAATTATCACCTTTTGTCGGAACTTTTATGCCCGAAGAAAAACAAAACACTTCTGGAGCATATCAAGGCGCAAAATACTTTTCATATAAGGGGCAAATACTGGATGATATGCGTCGTATGATAGAAAAACAGGAAATTGATAAGAATAAGGAATAAGAGATTATGAGCGAAGAATTACAACAGAAACTCCGCGACCAACTTTGGGAGGTCGCAAACCGTTTGCGTGGCAATATGTCGGCAAGTGACTTTATGTACTTTACATTGGGGTTCATCTTCTATAAATACTTGTCGGAGAAAATAGAAAAGTACGCCAATAGTGCCTTGGTGGATGATGAAATAACCTTCAAAGAATTATGGGAAATGGAAGATGCCGATGCCGTGGAACTGCAAGAAGAAGCCAAGAACCAGTGCCTGGAGAATATCGGTTATTTCATCGAACCTAAGTTCTTGTTCTCATCCGTAATTGAGGCTATCAAACGGAAAGAGAACATCCTTCCTATGCTGGAGCGTTCATTAAAACGTATTGAGGACAGCACACTTGGGCAGGACAGCGAAGAAGATTTTGGCGGTTTGTTTTCTGACATAGACTTGGCTTCTCCGAAATTAGGTAAGACGGCAGACGATAAAAACACTCTCGTCAGCAATGTGCTTTTGGCATTGGACGATATTGATTTTGGAGTGGAGGCCTCGCAGGAGATTGACATCTTGGGTGATGCTTACGAATATATGATTTCACAGTTTGCGGCAGGTGCAGGAAAGAAAGCCGGAGAGTTCTATACTCCGCAGGAAGTCAGCCGTATTTTGTCAGAAATCGTATCTATAGGCCACCAGCGTTTGCGCAATGTTTATGACCCAACATGCGGTAGTGGTTCGTTATTGCTCCGTGCTGCAAGTATAGGAAAAGCTGTTGACATTTACGGTCAGGAAAAGAATCCGACAACATACAACCTGGCCCGAATGAACATGTTGCTTCACGGCATCAAGTTCAGTAACTTCAAGATTGAGAATGGCGATACGCTTGAATGGGATGCATTTGGTGATACTCAATTTGATGCTGTGGTAGCAAATCCTCCGTTCTCTGCCGAATGGAGTGCTGCCGACAAATTCAACACTGACGACCGTTTCAGTAAGGCCGGACGGCTTGCTCCTCGTAAGACTGCCGACTATGCCTTTATCCTACACATGATTTATCATTTGAATGAGGGTGGAACAATGGCATGTGTGGCTCCACATGGGGTATTATTCCGTGGCAATGCCGAGGGTGTTATCCGCCGTTTCCTCATAGAAAAGAAGAACTATGTGGATGCCATTATCGGCTTGCCTGCCAATATCTTCTATGGCACAAGCATACCTACTTGTATCCTTGTATTCAAGAAGTGTCGTAAGGAAGATGATAATATCCTGTTTATTGATGCCAGTAAAGAGTTTGAAAAGGTCAAAACACAAAACAAGCTCCGTGAACAGCATATTCAAAAAATTGTCGAAACCTATCGTGACCGTAAGGAGATAGAGAAGTACAGCCATCTTGCTACATTACAAGAAGTGGTTGAAAATGATTATAATCTAAATATCCCTCGCTATGTTGATACTTTTGAAGAGGAAGAACCTATAGACATCAAGGCGGTAATGGCTGAAATCAAGGAACTGGAAGCTAAACGTGCCGAACTTGATAAGGAGATTGAGGTATATTTGAAAGAGTTAGGGATTGTAGAATAGTCTAACGGAAATTCGCAAGATGGAAGAAAATGACAATATACCTCAAATGACACCCTCATTTGAGAATCTACGCCGCAAGGACGAGAACGGGAATGACTACTGGAGTTCCCGCGACCTTTGTGGGGCAATGGGCTATTCCGCTTATTGGAAATTCCAACGGGTTATTGATAAAGCCATCAAGGTTGCCGTAGAGAAAGGGATGAACGTGGACGAACATTTCAACCAAGCGGTTGATATGGTAAAGGTAGGAAACGGCTCATTCCGCAAAGTGACTATCTTTCGTTTGTCTCGCATGGCATGTATGATTATAGCGGAAAATGCCGATAATAGGAAAGTGCTTGTCCAACAAGCACGAGACTATTTCGGCCAATCTGTTCCTATGACTGAGCTCGTTCATAATTCGGTAAGTTCCAATATATTGCTATATAAAACAGCCCAAGGAGAAACACGTATAGAAGTCATTTTCAATAGTGAGACATTCTGGATGTCTCAAAAAAGAATGGCAGATTTGTACAACGTAGATGTGAGTACGATAAACTACCATCTCAAAGAGATATTCAAAAGTGGCGAGTTAAGCGAAAATTCAGTTATTCGAAAAATTCCAATAACTGCCAATGACGGAAAGGACTATAACACGTTAGTCTATAATCTTGACGCAATTATCGCCGTAGGATACAGGGTGAATAGTTATCAAGCGACTCAGTTCCGTATCTGGGCGACGTCCGTACTGAAAGAGTTTATCATTAAAGGCTATGCTCTTGATGATGAACGATTGAAGCAAGGCAAACATTTCGGCAAGGACTACTTTGACGATTTGCTGGAGCGTATTCGTGAAATACGCACATCAGAGCGTAGATATTACCAAAAGATAACAGACATCTATGCAGAGTGCAGTGCGGATTATGATGCAAAATCAGAAAACACAAAACTGTTCTTCAAGATGGTGCAGAACATGATGCACCTTGCCGTTGCTCATCAGACGGCTGCGGAAATCATCTATCAACGGGCAGACTCTGAGCAACCTTATATGGGACTTACCACTTGGAAGAAAGCTCCTGATGGGAGAGTGCAGAAGTCTGATACCATCGTTGCGAAGAACTATTTGTCGGACACAGAACTATCTCAGCTAAATCTTATCACTACTGCTTTCCTTGATACGGCGGAATCTCGTGCCCAACGCCATATTGTTTCCACAATGGACGACTGGAAGAAGTTTCTTCAGCAATATCTTGCCACTATGGGGTATGAACAATGTGATACAGCCGGAAAGGTGTCACAAGAGGAAGCACGAGATAAAGCTTATAGCGAGTACGAGAAATATAAACTGATTCAAGATCAATCATACATATCGGATTTCGACCGTTTTAATGAGGGTAACGAAGGAAACTCATTGCTCCCATTTGACCTTAATCCTTCAAAATAAAGACAACTATGGCAACAGATAATAAAAATAAAGTCCTTAATGTTCCCCATTTGAGATTCCCAGAGTTTAGTGGGGAGTGGGAAAAGTGTAAGGTTTCAGACTTGTTGGATTTCTATTCCACCAATTCTCTTAGTTGGGAGCAGCTTGAATATGACACCAATACCATGATGAATTTACATTATGGACTTATCCATGTGGGACTTCCAACTATGGTAGATTTGTCAAAAGACAAATTGCCTAATATAAAAGAGGACAACATACCCAAGAACTTTGAATTGTGCAAAGAGGGTGATGTGGCTTTTGCAGATGCTTCAGAAGATACAAATGAAGTAGCCAAGACTATTGAGTTTTATAATCTTGCAGAGAAAAATGTCGTATGTGGATTGCATACAATTCATGGGCGAGACAATAAGCACAAAACTATTGTTGGATTCAAAGGATATGCTTTCTCATCTACTGCATTTCATAATCAAATAAGACGAATAGCACAAGGAACAAAGATTTATTCAATTAGCACCAAGAATTTTTCAGAGTGCCATATTGGATTGCCATCAAAACCAGAACAGACAAAAATTGCAACTTTACTACGCCTTATTGATGAGCGCATTGCCACCCAAAACAAAATCATTGAGGATTTGAAAAAACTAAAGTCCGTAATTATTGATTATGCATTTACAAACAATAAGGATGTGGAAAGAGAACAGATACTTCTATCTGATATATCAACTAAAATTACACGAAAGAATACTGATAACCGAATTTCTAACGTATTGAGCAATTCTGCAAATCAAGGCGTTGTCCCTCAAAGTGGTGTTTTTGATAGAGAAATTGCCAATGAAGAAAATATCTCAAACTACATTGTTATTTCATACAATGACTTTGTTTATAATCCTCGTAAATCAGCTATAGCCCCTTACGGACCAATAAATAAGTATAATGGTGAACTTAAAGGTGTAATCTCTCCATTGTATCTATGTTTTAGAACCCATGATATTAACGCTGAATATCTTGCTTGGTATTTTAAAAGTCGCTTATGGCATGAATACATTTACAAGAATGGCGATGCAGGGGTTAGACACGACAGAGTAAGCATCAAAGATGATGTTTTCTTTTCCATGCCATTAAAAATTCATAGCAAATTAGAACAGGGAAGGATTGCAAATAAACTAAACAAAATTGAGTCGTTTGTAATGCATGAAATCCAATACTTATCACTACTCCAGACGCAAAAGTATTTCCTACTCCAACAGATGTTTATATAAACATTTGCTGGAGCAGATGAAATTTTTGTTCTTTAAATAGTACCATTATAGATGTTTCGTTTTCACATTTCATATTGAGCATGTCAAACATAGAAACTATATCTTTTTGTCTCTTTATGGAGGGAATCCGAAGTTTTACCTTCTGAAACATATCTATTCGTAAGGATGGGACTGTAGAGCCAACGGCATTCCGAATGAAATAGGAATTTAATGTTCCCATGAAATAATAGCAATATTTGGGTGACAATATCTCGCTAAAGTCCGTAATAGCATAACATCTTTGATGCAATGCAAATTTTCCTTTATAATATCGTGGGTAAAAACTTTGTCCTTCACCTGCATAAATAATAGCTTCTTTGTCAATCGAATATGTAGGAAACCATTTTTGTTCTTCGGAACGATCGAAAAATGGATACCATCCTTCCCGTTTAATTGTGTCTGCATCTTGGACATCTCCACAACCATTTGATATATGTGCTACATCTCCCAACAACATTGATTTTCCGTCTTCAATTAAGCTAAAGATGGATTTACTAATTACGGACATTTCAGTACCATATTCCTTAATCAAAGGAATTGTTGACAATTTGATGACGGCTCTTTTGAAAGGAGAACTATATCCGTTTTCTTCTTTCTATATTAAGGCTGGTGAAGGTGGTACTCCAACAACATCGGTAGATGAATATTATTCAGAAGGCACAATTCCATTTATTAAAATTGATGACTTGTCCTGTAAATATCTGACAAGTAATAAAGAATTTATAACAGAGTTGGGTATGCAGAAGTCATCAGCATGGCTTATTCCGTCGCAGTCTGTTATATATTCTAATGGTGCGACCATAGGAGCAATATCTATAAATGAATACCCAGTTTGTACCAAACAAGGTATATTGGGCATTGTCCCGAATACAAATGTCAATGTGGAGTATTTGTTTTTGCTGATGTCTTCCTCTTTCTTTTCAAAAGAAGTAAACAGAATTATTACAGAGGGAACAATGAAAACAGCATACCTTAAAGACATCAATCATATCAAATGCCCACTACCATCTATGGCACAGCAAAAGAGTATAACAAACTTAACATCTTCAATAGAGGAGAAACTTTATACAGAAAAGAAACTTCTAAAGTTCTTGAATTTACAGAAACAACATCTATTGCGCACGATGTTTATATAAACAACATACGCAATAGGTAAGACTTTTGTACGCTGAGTGATTTTACAAGGTTTTGCTCCACAGCTAACTTTTGCTCAATGTTATGCAACAATGATGCTATTCTTATCCGCTTTTCAATGGATGGATAGAATAATTTTGCCTTCCCATAATCTTTGAAGTAGATGTGAGGAATAGCCATTCCTGTTATATATGGAGTGAAATTGAACGTCATAAGTGCATAATATAGGTAAAGAATTGAGTGCTCTTCGTAGGCTGTTAGGTAGTTGAGCGTTCCAATTACAGAAAAATGGTCATTAACATAAGACAAAGAGCCAACGCTTGAACCGTCTTTGACTATTAAAATTGACTCGCCATTATAGGCATAGTTGTTGGTATAGCCAATAAGTCCAGTGGCACCATATACAGGATATGAGCCTGTTGCAGATACGCAATCTTCTTGCAATGTTGATGAATGACATTCAAGACAATCACACAGGCGTACATTGGGAATTCCAGATTGTGTAAGTTGTGCAGCAAGTCCTTTGATTAAGGATTGCTGTTTCTCAATGATTTTGTTTTGGGTGGCAATACGTTCATCCAGTAGTGTAATAAACTTGGCTAGTTTAATCTGTTCGTTACTCTCGGCAAAATAAAATGAGATATTTTTCACTATATCCGCAGACAAGTTACCCTGACCTCCTTGCAGATAAGTTTGAAGTAACTTTTCCACATGTTTTTTCCAAACAGATTCAATAAACTTTTTATTTTGCGTTGTACGGATACACAATATTGCTTGATTGATAGCACCTTTTATTTGGCTAATAGCAATATCTCCACTCGTAGCACCATATAAGGCCAAAAGCAAATCACCAACATCAACAATTTTAGCAGTAGAATTATCCAAACCTACTTCTGTGATGAACAGTTCTGTCTTATCCATATGTAATTCACCGGAACGAATGAAAGGAATATTCCCGTCATAATACTCTTTCTTTGAAGACGAGGGTGTTCCTCCCGAAAAGAAAGAACAGATTTCTGCCAATTTATATTTTCTCCACTCCCCACCAAACTCTGGGAATCTCAAATGGGGAACATCATACATTATATTTCTCTAATTATAGACACCTATCATTTATCAAACAATATGAGCAACAAGACAATTAGAGAAATTGCGGTAGCTTGGAAAGAGTACAAGCGCCCCTACGTGAAGCAGTCTACAATGGCGGCTTATGTGCTAATCTTGGAGAACCACATCATTCCGTATTTTGGTGACAGTGATTCTCTCCATGAAAAGGAAGTGCAAGCATTCGTCTTGCAGAAATTGGGAAGTGGGCTAAGCACAAAATCTGTCAAGGACATTCTGATAGTCCTCAAAATGGTAATGAAGTTCGGGGTCAAGAACGAATGGATGAGCTACTACGAATGGGATATTAAATACCCTACATCCTCTGTAAACAAAGAACTTGAAGTGCTATCTGTAGCCAATCACAGAACAATCTTGAATTACATCCAGACTCATTTTACCTTTACGGGACTTGGTATTTACATCAGCCTCAGTACAGGGCTACGCATCGGAGAGATATGTGCTTTGAAATGGAGCGACATCAATGTAACTGATGGTACTATAACCGTCAGTCGCACGATTGAACGCATCTACATCATAGAAGGTGAGGAAAAGTACACCGAGCTTGTGATCAACTCACCCAAAACCAAGAACTCTTGCCGCGAAATACCTATGAGTAAGGAGTTACTTACGATGATTAAGTCATTAAAGAAAGTAGTTAATGACGATTTCTATGTACTAACCAATGATGAGCGTCCTACAGAACCACGCACTTACCGCAATTACTATAACAAACTGATGGCCAAGCTCGGTATTCCCAAATTGAAGTATCATGGTCTCCGCCATAGCTTCGCAACACGTTGCATTGAAGCTGGATGCGACTACAAAACGGTGAGCGTCCTCTTGGGACACTCCAACATTTCAACAACGCTCAATCTTTATGTTCATCCCAATATGGAACAGAAGAAGCGTTGCATTGCCAAGGTATTTAAATCATTGAGGAAATAGGTATTAGGTAGAGCGAAGGAATATGATAGAGTAATTTCTTCGCTCTCAATACGATTCTAAAGCGATATCTGAACAAATTTGTGTAAATGGAAAAGGAGAGGAAAATCTTCCCCTCCTTAACTCAGAACAAAGAATCAGACATTCAAATTCTTCAGTGCCAGTGCATAATTGTGTCCGAAAAAGTCTTTTCGGACAAGTTTTAGCCCGAGCGTCTGGTAATACCCATATTCATCACTTTCGGTACAGAGATACTTGTAACTGTAGCGGGGCATGTACTCCTTGAAGAAGCGGGCCAAGTCCTTCAGGTTTTCTTCTTGGTTCTTCTTGAAGTTGCTGCGCACGATGATGATGCTCCAGTCAGGAAAATTTCCCACGCCGTTGCTGTACTCCCAGAAGCGGATGTAGCAGTCTAAATCACGCTCACGGATGTCCACGCAAAAGCCATTGGCATTTTGCATCACGCTACAACTGTTTCTGTAGCCGAACTTCTCACACAGGTAGAGATTGAAATCACAAATTAAATCGTTGTGTAACATAATTGATAAAGTTTTAATTGTTAATAAATTGATTATAAATGAAAGCCTCGCTTGCGCTTAGCCTTTTTCTTCTTCATCAGGCGATTGAACTCGGCTTCTTCTGCGGCAGTTGCATCGTAAGATGAACCACCGTTTAGTAGACCGAGACTAATACCGGTCCCCTCATCAGGATGAGAAATAGTTTGCTGCATCTCTGTTTCTTCATGCTTAGGCTTCTGCTTGACAGATTCAAACAAGGATGCACAAGCATTCTCTTCTAGTCTGCTGTCGATGTTCAGGTAACTGAACTCACGGCTGATCTTTGAACCGGAGAAAGAGAATTCAGCATACTCAAATTTGACACTTTGTATTGCACGTGTGGTGCGACTAACCTTGAATTTCATATCAATATCTCGGTCGGCAAGTGCGTCCTTCAGTTCGTTCCAACTCTTGGCATTCGGCAGTTCTTCTTTCAATGCCTTGTATATTTCATGCTTTGCCCGGTCGTATGGGCGCAGCCGTTCCTCGTTGATATGGTCTTTACCATTGGCGAAGTGCAGCCGATATTTAGCTGTCAGCATTTTGCAGGCTTTCTCATTCCTAAGGAAGTCGTTCTTGTCGCTAATTGTTTTGCCGTCATTGTCCACCCGATTGAATACGATGTGGCAATGTGGATGTTCACGGTCAATGTGCCGGGCAACGATGTATTGCGTGTTTTGAATGCCCATCAGCTTCATGTAGTCATGAGCGATTTGCAGCATCAGCGCATCATCGTGTTTCAGGCGGTCGCTGTCTTCGAGTGAGAAGTTGAGCGAGGTGTGACCGACAATATTCTTTACCTTCTCGTTGAGCAATGATTGTAACTCGAAATGCTCCGCCATTTGTTCGGGTGTTCCGTCCACACCGACAGCCTCCAGCAACTTGGACTTTTCCTCTTTGAGGACGTAGCAGACGCATCCACTGAACGATGTTCCTTTTGTTTGCTTACCTATCATCCTTCAGTCGTTTTATAAGTTGGTTAATACGTTCCGCCATTTCCTGACATCGCTTGGCAACGGCAGAAAACCCATAGGTGTTTGCCTGCCTCGCCAACTGGTTGAGATTGGTGCTTTCGCCAATCAACTGTCGGATGATATAGATATGCTCTTGTGAAATCCGTTCACGTACTGAACCGTTCTCTATGAACGAGCGAATGACCTCACTTTGATTCCTTTTAGTCCGCCTGCAAATCGCACCGAGTAATGTGTACTGTATATCTGTCAGGCGGAGCGTTATCGTATATTTCTTTTCCATTTTGATTCTATTTTTTAGTGAATAATTTGTGACCATCGGGAGCCGTCTCCTCAGACTTTTTGAGGAGCAAGTGGTCGGGGAATGTAATACACCGACATTAACTTGCTACAGTAAAAAAGTCTCTATTTCCCTCCCTCTCGGTCATAATCTGAGACCTCGTTTCTTAGGTGGTGAAACCTTCGGATGAGGGATGCCTCGTTGCACACTGACGAGTTTCAAATCGAGTGCATCTATCAGTATTTTCAGAGCGGGATTCCGCTTTATCATCTGTTGAAGTACAGCTTCGTCAGGCTTCACTTTGAGCAGATAATCGGCAATGTCGTATCCCTCTTTTCGCTCTACTTCGCTGGCGTTGGCCTCCAGATAATCGAACATCTGTACCTCGATTCCGCAACTTTTCATCAGTCCGATTTTGCTCTGCCAATAGACGGTTGCGCCCAAGTCGGGAAACAAGACAACGCTTCTTCCGGCAAGAACAGACAGGCTGTTGGCATTGAAACAACCGTTCTTCCCACCCGAAGCAATCCATAGGAATTGCGGTAGGTAGTAGGAGGCAATGAGGGCAGTCTTCTCGCTTTCGACTAATGCAACAGGTTGGCTCTTATTCTCGGAAAGCAGGTGCTCACCAAAGAAACATTGTTTCAGATTATAGTCGCCCTTGTGCAGTACGGAGTGTGCCCATGTGACATGATTGTATGGCTCTTTTACTCGTTTGCCCGTCTCCGAATTGTAAAGCATAATCTTCCCAGTGCGGACTCTGTTCTGATTGTCCGTCTGCCAGAATACAGTCGCACCGTCCCAATACTTGGATGTGCCCACCTTGTATTTCTTCATCAGCTTCAATGTTTCGGTCTCTCCGAACTGAGCGGATAGGAATTGGAACAACTTGTTCACCGGATAGCCTCGTAATGTTTGGTTGACGATATCCAAATCAATGTAAGAGGTTGTCACGGGCTGTACTACCTTAACAGGAGCATGGCTTCTGAAGGTGTTATCCGAGAACTTCTCTTTCTCTGCTGGGTTCTGCTCGAAGTAATCACGGGGCGTGAAGTGATACTCGCATTTCTGCTCGTGGTCACAACGTCCCACGTACTCCGGGAACTGGATTTGCTTCTTCGTATCAATGTACTTGGAGAAACATCTTTGGCGGTGGCAGTTCGGGCAAGAGTGCCGGGTGCTGACACCTTTGTAGGGTTCTAATATGAATCTGTGTGTACTCATTGTTTTCTTTTTTTGTTGTGTCACTTTTGTCGTTATTGTCGTTTTCGCTTGGGAAAGTGTCAAAACCGACAAAAATGTTACGGGTTAATCTTTGAATATTCTCCGTGCTTCTCTTTGCGGAACAATGTTCCGATGTTGTCATTGAGAAAGCGTTGAAACGTCCGCTCCTTCATTCCGTTTTGCTCGGCCAACTCTATGGCTTGAGCAGTCGTGAAGGAGGCTGGAAGCTGATTGACTATCGTTTGTCGCTGACTGGTGAGAGCATTCTTGTTCAGGATGTTCTGCACACTCAATGCAGATTCCTTGAAATATTCCGTCAGTTTGATGCCTCGCTCCACCGTCAGCAGGTCGATATGCGTCTTATCACACTCTCCACAAGTCCATCGGGCTAATTGGATAATCAGGCAGAAGCGGATGATGTATATCTCCAGCTTGCAGTAGATGCTGACAATCGTGTCGTTGGTCTCTCGGTCGCATAGTTCGGAAAAGTGGTGCTGCCACTCGTAAAGTCTCCTTTTAGCTTCTTCTGTGAAGGTTAGAACGTGCGGTTCAATTTCTCCAAACTCGTTAAGACGACACTCTTGCTGTATCAGTTTCTCAATGATGGCATTCCATTCCTGTTCGATGTTCTCCGGCAGTTCCTTGTCGTTCCAACGTGCCTTCTGTTGCAGGTTGGGCATCACAAACAGAATACGGTCGATGAAGCCGTTACTGGAGCGTTCACCTTTGGCCAACTCGTTTAGAATTTTCTTTTGGATCGTACCAATGACCGAGATATACGGACGCTTGATGAAGATGGAACTCTTGGCATTCTTGCGGTCGGACATGGTGGTCTTGGCACTGAACACCGATAGCCAGAACTGTTCCTCCGAACCGTTATTGTAGCGATTGAAGTTCTTGAACCAAGCGGACAACTCATCAGCCCATAGACATAAGCCCCGCTTGTTCTGTGCATGAATGAGGCTCAATCCTTCGGGCGTTACATCCGAGACCAAGAAGCGTTTGCGAATTGGCTCTTGTGGAAATTGCTCACCACCGCTTTCCGCACGTTCCTTGCGGCTCATACTCATCAGTTCATCGAACTTGGCAAGAGCCTTCTCGAATTCCTGGTTCTGTCTATAGTCATAATCAAGGAATGGCTTCATGGCAAAGCTGAGAGGGTGACTTTTGTTTGCTCCCGGTCTTCCAATCAATGCCATATACAGGATTGGACTTTCCATCCAGCCCTGTTTGATTTGAGCAAGATGCGTGTTTCCAATACCAACTGCCATTGCCGTCAGAATAGCTGCGGCAATGTAGTCGGTAGGATAGTTGTGGCATTCGTGTACCTCATGGATGATACGTTGAATCTGAGTCGGAAATATGCTGATGGGAAACTCCGTACCAGCCATCCGTGTACTCAAATCAATCGCTTCATCTATGACAGATACCGGATTGATAGAACTTGTATCCATACGTCAGACGATTAGAAGTTAAAGGATGATTTAGGCTTGTGCTTGACACCGCTTTGCATATTAGCCAGCATCTCATCATAAGTCTGTTCCGCAGTCTTCCTTCGTCCGTTGTCAATCCATGCCAACAGCTCGTCCTCGTAGAAATAGAGTTTCTTGCCTTTCTTGTAAGCCGGAAGAAGCCCTTTGCGTACCAATGTATATATGGTAGGCTTGGCTTTTCGGATGATACGGCAAGCATCCTCGATTTCAACCAACACGTGTTTGTCTGATGCAGGAGGTTGAAGTTCCGACACCATTCTTTTCAACTCGATGACCTGTTCGGTCAGATAACCTACCGCCTCGGGCAGCTTATCAAATGTTACTGTTTCGTTTTGCATACGCCAATCGTTTTTAATTGTTCGACGGCAAAGGAAACAGGTGTTTCAATGGTGGAATAATCCACCGAAATATAACTGTGATATAACTTTTTGATGGTGGTTGGTACTCGTTTTAAGAAAAATATGACTACCTTTGTGGATGTATTAGATCTTTGAAAGACTGAAGAAGGCTCTGAAAAAACTAAATTATGCTGTAACCTAAAGCGAATTATCGCACCAAGTATTGGTAAAATGGGGCGGATATAGATTTGAGGAAAGACAATGTGAGAAAGAAGGCTATTTCGTATAATTCACTTCATATCAATGACTGCTTTTCCCCTTATTTCGTATCAACTTCAATATTAAGTGCTTTTTAGCACGTGAAAATAGAGAGTTCAATGGAAGACAATGTCTAAGCATATTTTAGTTAGGCCATATTGATTTTAGCACGTGGCAATATTGCCCGAACTAAAAAATATGCTTATGGCAACAAAAAAGAAAAAGCCTTCAAAGAGAGGGAAGAAGGCTAAACAGAAATCCCTCCATTGTTCTCCAATGATAATAACACAGGAGAAGAAGATTAAAAACTGGACAAAGTTTATGAAATCTTTTGCCGAGTTTGTAAAAGCACTAATTCAGTTATCAAATGTAATAAAGCCTTTGATAGAATGGTGTAAATCTTTATTGGAATGGTTATTATCAGCTCTCTAATTTCTTTTTGAATAATGATTACAAACGAAAAACATCTGCTTCATATATTAGGCGTTGACAAAGGACAATTAGAATATTTGTTGACACATCTCGAGGATTATTATTACTCCTTTGAGAAACCTAAAATCAATAAAATTACTGGCAAACCCAAAAAGAATGCCGATGGGAAAATAGCAACAAGGCAAATAAACTCATCTAAAGGTAAGCTAAAAGAGGTTCAGACACGTTTGTATAAATTCATGATGAAGCAAGTTGAAATACCTCAGTATGCCTATGGTGGTGTTAAGGGAAAAAATAATGTTCGTAACGCTCGATTTCATCAGGGGAATAAATATATCTTTACGACTGATTTAAAGTCTTTTTTTCCTTCAATTTCTCATAAACAAGTTTTTCAGATGTTCCTCCGAGAAGGATGTACACCAGCTGTAGCAAGAATCTTAACAAAGCTAACTACTAGGAAATATCAGGTTCCGCAGGGAATTCCAACGTCTACTTTAATTGCTAATTTAGTATTTAAACCTATAGGAGTAGAAATTGGCCAATTAGCAAAAATACACCACATAAAATTCTCGATGTTTGTTGATGATATTACATTGTCTTCTAAATTAGACTTCAAAGATTTAATTCCTGAATTTCTATCAATTCTTAAAAAATCGGGACTTAAAATTAGTCACAAGAAGACCCATTATCAAACGAGAAATCCAGTCATAACAGGTGTTATATGTCAAAACAATAGGCTGTTTGCACCTTTAAATTATAAAAAACGAATAGCAGTGTTATCAAAATCTCCGATGAATGCATCCACGAAAAACAGATTACAAGGTATAAAGGCGTATTTATCAATAATAGAGCAATCTAACTAATCTTCAGAACATAACCACGTTGTTCTATAACTTTGATCTTCTCAATCAAATAGCAAATGAATTAGCGGCAAATAAAATATGAGATTTCAAATAATCTTCCCATTCAGCTTAATCTTGCATTCCGATTCTGTATGTGACATCTTGCGCTCAATGGTAGATATTTCCACATCACGGAGGGTATGAGCGAATACCCTCTTTATGAAAGAGGCTGTCTGTAAACGTGGCTTGCCAAATGCTTTGCCGATGTTCCAGCCGAAGTGCATGGCATCAATGGTCTTTAATTGAGAACTGAGCTTTATCGGTTCAACTTTGGGCAGGGATTCGTATAGATAGTATTCTGTGACATATCCGCAGAGGCGATGGAGACTTTCTCCATCAAGATAGGAAACTAAGGTTCGTTTTGTGTAGGAGATGACCTTATCAAGTCTTTCTTGGGATGCACGTTCTTTCTCTGCCATTGCATTGGCACGAAGCACTTCGTATTCCGATGGCTGGTTAGGTTCTTCAATAGAAGGGGTGGCGTCTTCCTTTGGAAGTTTAGCCTCTCCTTCGTCTGCCTCGGAAGGCATGGGAGTCGAAACCTCTTCTGACGTGTCAGATGTGGTTTCGACTTCAATCATAGGTTCAGAAACAATAGGCTCTATATTTACAGCATCTTCAATAGATTTAGGGGATTCTTCAATCACCATAACCTTATTGCGGTAACACTCAAATCTCATAAAACACTTTTCTATTGCTGGTGAGAGGATTTGACTAAATGCCATTTGCAGATTGAAGTAGATAGCACCTATGACGATAGAGCATGCCACAAGAACGAGGTAACTGCTGAACTCATCCCAACCATAGTGTAATGCTGTCTGACGAGCTAAAACGCCAATGACAACTATTGTACTGAAAACCATCAGATGCAATGTAATATGTTCTATCTTTCTCTGCTCCATAGTGATATCTGCTAATCGTTTGTGTGCAAATGTATATCATTTATTTTTAGCAAAATGCGAGGATTTGCTCATCTATGGGCTTTTGACGATATATTTCATCGGATGTCACCACGTTACACTCCTTATAATAAGCGAGTTGTAACTTTCTTGTTTTTTTGTGAAAATAGTTGGTGGAACGGGGTTGAAGGTCTTAAAACAAAGAATATCTACACTGTTCACAACCAAACAATGCAGATATTCTGATGGGAAAGATGAATGTCTTATTAACAAGACAATGTACTACTAATCCCTTTATTGAGATATAACAGGATATTTTGGCCTTGCTTACGTGCAACTTTGTTTATCAGCCACTGTCTGAACTCTATGGAATGCCCGGTATCTATTAGATAGGATAGGGCAATAACCATATCCATATTATACACATCGGCACTATAGCCGCTCTCTAATTTAATGTACTTGCATGCCTCGTACTCTTTCAAGACATTGGTTCTCAATATCCTTTTGATAGCAGCGTGGATAACCCTTGCCGTTGTATTGAACAACTCGGCAATCTCCCATGAGGTCATCCATATCTCGCCATCTGAGATATGTATGCCATGTCCGTTGTTTGTTATGATTCCTCGTTTCATCGTTCAGGGTTATTTTAGTGAAATCTTATTGGCTGTCTCTCGCTTCTTGGAATTGACCAAATCGGCATAGATTTGAGTCGTGGTTACGTTCTTGTGCGTCAGCATCTTTGAGACGGTGTAAATGTCTGTGCCCAAGGAGATTTGAATCACGGCATAGCTATGCCGAAACCCGTGGAAGGTGATGGGTTTGGTTATTCCTGCCTTTTTGAGCCAGTTCTTCAGTGGGTAGTTAATCATGCTTCGTTTCAAGCCTTTGAACACCTTACCAGTTCCGGGCGTACCGCATAGTTCATAGGCTTCGTTGCTGATGGGGAGTGTCGCTTCTGTTTGCGTTTTCTGTGTTCTGATACGCAGACAATAACCTTGGTCTGGGGCGAGGGCGAAGTCTTCCCATTGAAGGTTTTGAATGTCGCTGATGCGTAAGCCTGTCAGACAAGCAAACAGTGATGCGGCTTTCAGTACGGGGATGTCGCAGGGCGTGGCGGCAAGTTGTTTTACTTCGTCAAGTGTCAGGTACTCTTTCTTCACTTCTTGTGGCTCTATTTTATCAAGATAGTCATTGATGTTTTCCCGAAGCCATTTGTCCCGATAGGCAATTTTCAATAGACCACGGAATGTGGAGTAATAACCGGATGCCGAATTGAGGGATATGGAGCGGCTACTGCGTTTAAGTTGCTTGGCATGTAGTAGGTACTCACGGAACTTTTTACACATGTCCACATTCACCTCGCCAAACGTGCAATGACCTTTGACGAAGTTGTAGAAATGCTGATAGACAAACTGCCACTTCTGGTCTTTGTTCCGGCACATCTTCTTGAAGTAGGCAAGGAAGTCGGCCTTCTGTTTGGTCTTATCTAAGAAACCGAACTCTTCATTGATAAGCGATTGCACCCGGATGCAACGGATAGCCTCCGCCTTGTTCAGCATATCGTTGTTGAACTCACGCTCCATTTCGTTTTTCGGATGGGCGTAGATGTAGATGCCGAGGTACTCCCTGCGGCTCATCTGCATGGTTTCGGGGTTACGGACTGCCGGATAATAATCCAGATACAAGGAGATACGGTTGTTACGAATCGCTCTCTGACGAACTGTTACTTTTGTACATGTGTGTGTCATACTGTTTGATATTTAGAGTTTTACATTTGTTTGGTGCAAAGGAAAAGGGTGATGCAATGGTGGCAACAACCACCGAAGAATAACTTATTCAATTTTCGGAGGTGCAAGCAACTTATCCAATTCCGGTTTGGATATGAGCGTGTATTTACCCTTCTTCACCTTCGGGATATTGTGATACGTTGCGTAATGATAGAGCTGGTCACGAGTGAGGTTGAACCTTTCCATTGCCTCCGGCACGGTATAATACTTCGGTTCTTCGGGTGCCGCCACTCCTTTGGCAATATCCACGTGCTTCTTGGAGTAGTACACCATGATGTCCTCCTTCTTCTTCGGGATGGCGTTCTTGGAAACGAAACAGTAGACAGCGGCTAAGGTCATGCCGAACTTCTCCTGTATTTCTTGGGTACTGTACCATTCCGTGATGTCCGGGTTCGGAGCTTTCTTTGCAAAGTAAGCATCTATGTGCTTCTTGCTCCAGTAGGTTTTGCCTCTATTGAATGTCCGAGGAATGTTGTTCTTCTTGGCGATGGCAAATACCCATGACTCCGCTACATTGAATTTCTCTTTGACTTCGGCAGTGGTGTAGAAGTCGGTGATTGGGATTGTGTCTTTGGGATGCCTTTGTTCATAAGGACAAGCCTCCAACATTCGGTCAATATCGTCTTTACGAATGAAGGACAACCTGCTACTAATACGGAATGCACGCAGTTTTCCTGTATATACCATTTTATATATGGCCTGCTTACTCAGTCCTAACAAACTCGCAGCCTCTTTGAATGACAGATATTCCTTGTCCTTGAAATCTGATATAGGCTGCTCACTAATGACCGTCTGAACCTTGGTTTCAACTTCTTGTATTCTCTTCTGCCGAACCCTTTCTTTGTATGCAAGATTGTTACATCGATGAGAGCAGAAGCGTGTAGTTAGTTTTTGAGCGTAAAATACTGTTCCACAGTATTCGCACACCTTCTTGATTTTCGTTTTACTTGTTGCCATATTCGTTACTTTTAGAGGTTTATTTCTCTTGTTATTTCTCCAATTTGTTCAACCATCGTAAATCATAGTCAACCATAGTCAACTTTATCTACGACCTTTCCGACCCTAAAGTCGGAGGATAACAAGCGAGCAACAAATACGGTACAAAAAATGAGCTGAGAAAGCCTTATAAACGATGTGAATCGCTTACAAGGGTAAAAAGAAAGGCGCTCAAAATGAACGCCTTAATAATCGTTGATGCTATATGCTAATCGTTGGTAATCACCACTTACTTGCCCACGCAAAACTTGCTGAAAATGTTGTGTAACACATCGTCTGAACTTATCTTACCAACGATTTCACCCAGATGATAAATACACTCGCGCAGGTCTTGTGAAATGAAGTCTCCAGAAAGATTGCTTTTTATGCCGTCCACCACCCGGTGAAGCGACTCTGAAGCCAAGGAGAGGGATTCATAATGTCTGGCGTTGCTGACTATCACGTCTGAAGAGGATTCTTTGGATATTATAGAAGAGACGGTGTTTAATAGCAATTGCTTTAAACGGGAGATGTCTGCTTCGGCATGTGCACAAATCTGTATGGCTGAGTTGGATTCTGCATTATGCTGTTTCACTTCCTGCGCCAACGTCTCTGCCCTCTCCTCTTCGAGAAGATCCATTTTGTTTAGAACTATAATTAGTTTCTTGTCGGCCAAAAATGGCATCAGTGTAGAGGCCAGTTCGTCATATTGTTCCTGAAATCGTGTTGCGTCAAAAACCCACATAACGATTTCTGCCTCTTTGATTTTGTCGTAGGTGCGCTCAATGCCCATCTGCTCTACAAGGTCGTTTGTCTCGCGTATTCCTGCCGTATCAATAAAGCGCACAAGCGTTCCATCCATGTTGATACATTCTTCGATGGTATCTCGTGTTGTACCTTGAATGTCGCTCACGAGGGCGCGGTTTTCATTGATAAGGGCATTGAGCAGTGTTGATTTTCCGGCGTTCGTCTCTCCGATGATGGCCACAGGCAGGCCTTTCTTCAGGACATTGCCCAATTTGAAGGAGTGACATAGGAAATCGATGTGTTGCTGGGCTTCTGTTGCCCATGAGAGAATTTCTGTGCGATCGGCAAATTCAAGTTCTTCATGGTCTGAAAAATCCAGTTCCAACTCCAGCATAGAAGTGATGTGCAAGAGTTTGTCGCGAAGTTCCACGATTTTCTTGCTGTAATCTCCACGCATCTGCTTCATGGCCATCCGATGGTTGGCCTGCGTTGTTGAAGAAATGAGGTCGGCAACAGCTTCTGCCTGGCTCAAATCCATCTTGCCGTTCAAGAAGGCCCGTTTGGTAAATTCCCCTGGCAGGGCCATGGTACAGCCGCCCTGCAGGAGTAATTCCAAAACCTTGTTGAGGATATAGGAGGAACCGTGGCAGGAAATCTCCACAACGTTTTCTCCCGTGTAGGAATGTGGAGCATGGAAAATACTTACGATGACTTCGTCTATCAACTCGCCGCTCTTGTCCGTGATTCTTCCAAATGAGCACGTGCCTGCTGGAATGTCTGCCAGGTGTTTTTTTGAAACAGGTGAGAATATTCCATCAACAATATTAAATGCCTTTGCACCTGAGACTCGGATAACGCCAATTGCACCGCCTTGAGCTGTTGAAGGTGCACAAATTGTCAAGTCGTTTCTGTCTATATTTTGAATATTTATCATAGGTAGGTGTTCAAAATTATTGGGGGATGAAGAGCCATCTGACGGTAAGTAGGTGTTCAATAATATTTATAGTATCCATGCCGGTGGAAACCAGTCTGATATTGCCTTGCTGTACGACAAGGCAATATCAGGCGAACTTTTAGCACCTACTTATCACTGGAATTACAATACTGGATCAGCAGCTTCTTCAGCTATGACGCTTACAATGTGGAGGTTTTTTATTTTTCTTGCTGGTCTAATTCCACATCTTTGACCTTGCGGAACAAGTCTGAGGCAAAGATAAAACTATTGAGTTTCTCATTGTCTGAGCTGACAATTTCGTCTTTTGTACCCTCCCATTCTGCTTTGCCTTCACACAGAAATAGGATGTGCTCCCCTATTTCCATTACGGAATTCATGTCGTGGGTGTTGATGATGGTGGTCATGTTGTATTCGCTCGTTATGTCGTGTATCAAGTTGTCGATAACGAGTGAAGTTTTTGGGTCAAGACCTGAATTGGGTTCGTCACAAAATAGGTATTTGGGATTGAGGACAATGGCACGGGCTATGGCCACGCGCTTCTGCATACCGCCGGAGATTTCGCCTGGCAGTTTTTTCTCAGCATCTAAAAGGTTGACTCTGTCTAAACAATAGCGTGCTCGCTTCAAGCGGTCTTTGAATGAGTCTGAGGAAAACATGTCCAGGGGAAACATGACATTTTCAAGTACGGTCATTGAGTCAAACAAAGCGCCCGACTGGAAAATCATGCCCATTTCTCTGCGAAGCAGGGCTCTTTCGCGTTTATTCATTCGCACAAGGCTTCTGTTGTCGTAGAGAATATTGCCCGCAGTGGGTTCAAGCAATCCAACGATACATTTCATAAGTACGGTCTTGCCGGAACCACTTTGACCGATTATCAAATTGGTTTTGCCGTTTTCAAAGCGACTGCAGATTCCCTTCAGAACGACTTTGTCATCGAATGATTTATGTAGATCCTTAATTTCTATCATGAAAGCAACTGTGTTAGGAACATATCTGAGAATAATATAAGCATGCTGCTTGACACAACAGCATTTGTGCTTGCCTTTCCTACATTTACAGAGCCTCCTTCAACGGTGTAGCCGTAGTATGAAGAGACGCTTGCAATGATGAACGCAAAGAACAGACTTTTGACGGTGCCCATCCAGAAGAACCACTGGTTGAAATCATGCTGCATTCCAGATGTCAAATCTGTTGCCGTGATGATATGGCCGATGTATGCTGTTGCATAGGCACCAACAACTCCACTGACTGTGCTGAAAACGACGAGGAAAGGAATGACGGTTACAAGTCCTAAAATCTTTGGCAATATGAGAAATGACGCAGAGTTTATGCCCATTATCTCTAATGCGTCAATCTGCTGGGTTGTACGCATTGTTCCGAGTTCGGAGGCTATGTTGGAACCGACTTTTCCTGAAAGTATCAAACACATGATGGAAGATGAAAATTCCAAAAGCATGATTTCGCGTGTCACATATCCAGAGACCCATAACGGCATCCAAGCGCTCTGGATATTAAGCTTTATCTGGATGCAGATAACAGCGCCTATGAAGAAGGATATGAGCAGAACAATTGCTATTGAATTGAGTCCCAATTGTATCATTTCCTTCAGGTATTGCTTGAAGAACATACGCATTCTTTCTGGACGGGAGAAAACGCGTCCCATTAAAAACAGGTACTGGCCGAACGCATGTAGAAATTTGGTTATATACATATTGGTTATCTGATTAGAATTTCACTATCGAGGGAAAGTCTGCTGGTACTTGCAATATGGAGCGTCTTTAAAACCTCTCCAAACGCCTGCTTGAAACGTTCAAGCTATAACGAATGAGAATCTATTTGATCCTGAAATGTTTTCATGTCGGATTTCTTGGTAATCTCCGTTGCATCGGGAAATCTCTCGTCATACCATTTTTCGAAACATTCCAGCGATATTTTTTTCATTTGGATTCTCCCCGCAGAGAGGCCGCTTCTATAATGATGATATGGTAATAAATTCCTGTTATAATTGCCGTCGCTCATAAATGATAAATATAAAATTGCCTTTCATCAGTCACGTAGTCTGCTACGCTTTTTCTATAAGGCGTCTGTAGGAACCAAATACTACGACTATTCAATATAAGTAATGGTGAAAAAATAACTTGAGCAATTCTGAGGAATAATGAGTCATTTCATATACCCTGTATTTTTGCCGCTCTTGGTGTTTGTCATCGGTCACATAGCCCGCTGTGCTCCCTCTTCCAAATTCAAAACCAACAAAAATACAGGTCAAAATTGACCAACTTATTCTTTCACCATTACTAAACTAATTGTGTAGACCTACTTACTGACGAAAAAAGGTGTACCATAACCTATTATCTGGTCGCGGCACACCTTTATTTATAAAGACTTATCTTTTGCTATATAGAGTCTTACTTCACCTTAGCAACAATTGCCTTGAAAGCTTCAGGATTGTTAACTGCGAGGTCAGCGAGGACCTTACGATTAATTTCGATACCAGCTTTGTGCAAATTGCCCATCAACTGAGAATAAGAAAGACCTTCCAAACGAGCAGCTGCATTGATACGCTGAATCCACAAAGCACGGAAGTTGCGTTTCTTCGTGCGACGGTCACGGAATGCGTATGTCAAACCTTTTTCCCAAGTGTTCTTGGCAACGGTCCAAACATTCTTGCGGGCACCAAAATAACCGCGAGTTAATTTAAGAATTCTTTTTCTCTTTGCTCTTGAAGCAACATGATTGACTGATCTTGGCATAATTTTTTGTTTTTAGGTTGTTAGCGTCGTACTGATTTGTACGCTCTTAATGCTAAACATCCAGTTAACTTTTTTGTTAATTAATTAAAAGACTGCGATTAACGGAGACAGAGAAGTTCTCTTACTTGCTTAACGTTTGTACGATCGACCAATGCGACATGATCGAGATTGCGCTTCTGCTTTTTGGTCTTCTTAGTCAAAATATGACTATGATAAGCATGCTGTCTTTTAATTTTACCCGTTCCGGTAAGAGCGAATCTTTTTTTGGCACCGGAATTAGTCTTAACTTTTGGCATTTTCTTTGTATTTTAAATTATTATTATAACAAGCGGCTGCGTGAGATACCAAACACAGACGCGCTTTTTTATCTTATATTAGAAGTCTTCGCCTTCCACCTTTGGACCAGTGTATTCTTTCTGCGTTTTCTTTGCAGGAGCCACTTTCACTTTTTCGGCTTTATTTGAAGCAGGATTCTTTTCATCTTCCTGCTCTTCGGTTTTCTTAGGTGCAGCAACTTTTTTAGGAGCGATGAAAATAATCATTCTCTTGCCCTCAAGCACTGGCATCTGTTCAACCTTACCGTATTCTTCCAAGTCATTAGCGAATCTCAGAAGCAGGACTTCACCTTGCTCCTTAAACAAAATGCTTCTGCCTCTAAAGAAAACATAGGCCTTCACTTTGTCACCTTCGGTCAAAAAGTCTTTGGCATGTTTCAACTTGAAATTGTAATCATGTTCATCCGTCTGAGGTCCGAATCTAATTTCCTTGACTTCTATCTTAACCTGCTTGGCTTTCAGTTCCTTCTGGCGTTTCTTCTGCTGGTAAAGGAATTTCGAATAATCAATCAATCTACACACAGGCGGCTGAGCGTTTGGCGAAATCTCAACCAAATCCACACCCTTTTGTTCTGCCAATTGAATGGCTTTATGGGTAGGCATTACAGTTGACTCAACGTCATCACCAACTAAACGTACTTCTCGAGAACGGATTTGCTCGTTGATACGATAGTTATTTTTTATCTTCTCATTTTTCATTCAGAACTTGTATATAGATAATATTGATTTTTTGCTTTAGTGATTTATACGACTTCACCATTAATGGATGAAGCAAAATGCGATGGCAAGGCACCGCATTTTGTTCTTCTTCCTATTTTCCGCTGCAAAGTTAATAGTTTTTTGTCATTTCAGCGACTTCATCATTGATTTTCTTTGCGAAATCAGCGATTTTCATGCTTCCTTGGTCGCCCTCGCCCTGTTTTCTTATAGAAACAGTGCCTTCATTGACCTCATTTTCACCCACAATGAGCAAATAAGGAATATGCTTCATTTCATTGTCGCGAATCTTTCTTCCGATTTTTTCAGAGCGGTCATCAACTGTTGCTCGAACATCGCTGTCATTCAACTGACGGCAAACTTCGTTGGCATAGTCATTATATTTGTCTGAAATCGGGAGGATAACCACTTGGTCTGGTGTCAACCACAATGGGAAATGACCGGCGGTATGTTCAATGAGGACAGCCACAAAACGTTCCATTGAGCCAAATGGTGCACGGTGAATCATCACAGGGCGATGTTTTTGATTGTCAGCGCCTGTGTATTCAAGCTGGAAGCGCTCTGGAAGGTTATAATCAACCTGAATTGTTCCCAACTGCCAGCGTCTTCCAATTGCGTCCTTCACCATGAAGTCGAGTTTAGGACCATAGAATGCGGCTTCGCCATATTCCACACGGGCTTCAAGACCTTTTTCCTTGCATGCCTCAATAATGGCTTGCTCGGCATGTTCCCAATTCTCTTCAGAACCGATATATTTGTCACGGTTTACTTTGTCGCGCAGTGAAATCTGTGATTCAAACTTATCGAACTTCAGGGCGCGGAAGATGATCATAATGATGTCCATCACTCTTAGAAATTCGTCTTTTACCTGCTCTGGGGTACAGAAGATGTGGGCGTCATCTTGGGTAAAGCCACGAACACGTGTCAATCCGTGCAATTCACCACTCTGCTCATAGCGATAAACGGTGCCGAATTCTGCCAATCGCAAAGGAAGTTCTTTGTAAGAACGTGGTTTCCAAGCAAAGATTGAGCAGTGGTGAGGGCAGTTCATGGGCTTAAGCATATATTCTTCACCTTCCTCCGGAGTGTGGATGGGCTGGAAGGAGTCCTTACCATACTTGGCATAGTGGCCAGACGTTACATAGAGATTTTTTGAACCAATATGCGGCGTCATCACCTGCTGGTAGCCGTAGCGCTTCTGGATTGCCTTCAAGAAATCTTCAAGGCGCAAACGCAAAGCAGTTCCCTTTGGAAGCCACATAGGCAAACCCTTACCGACCAAATCAGAGAACATAAACAGTTCCATTTCACGACCAATTTTACGATGGTCACGACGCTTGGCCTCCTCCATCAATTGGATATATTCATCCAAAAGTTTTTTCTTCGGAAATGTTATGCCATAAACGCGGGTCATCATTGGACGAGTGGCATCGCCACGCCAATAGGCAGAGCTAACAGCAGTCACTTTAATGGCTTTGATTGGAGCCGTTGTCAACAAGTGTGGGCCGCGACACAAATCCGTGTAACTGCCCTGTGTATATGTTGTTATATGGCCATCTTCCAATTCTTCGATAAGCTCATTCTTATAGGTCTGTCCTCTTTCAGCAAAGAATGCAAGTGCATCGGCCTTGGAAATTTCTTTGCGCACGACAGATTCCTTTTTCTGAGCTAATTCGGCCATTTTCTTTTCGATTTTCGGGAAATCGGTTTCGCTAATAACGACGCCCTCGGGCGGCATGACATCATAATAGAAACCGCTTTCAATGGCAGGTCCAATTCCGAATTGGGTGCCAGGCCACAATTCCTGCATTGCTTCAGCCATCAAGTGGGCAGAAGTATGCCAGAATGCGTGTTTGCCTTCCTCGTCATCCCATTTCAGCAATGACAATTTTGCATCATTTTCTATAGGATAATCCAAACCAACAATTTCGTCATTCACATTAGCCACCAAAACATCTGCAGCCAGACGACTGGAAATGCTTTCTGCTATCTGCAACGGGGTCACATTCTTTTCGTACTCACGAATGCTTCCGTCAGGAAAAGTTATTTTTATCATAGTAGTTATTTTTATCGTGTTGCGAAGTTAACGTAATTCACGTGAATCCCCAAGAAAAAATAGGCTTTTTTTGGGGTATTCACAAAATCAGTTACGAAATTCCACTTATTTTTCTTTCAAACCCAAGGTGGCATTTACGAAATAGAATATCAGTATCACATACATTGCCAATGACATCACCTGGCTTGCGGGACTTGCCAGCCATGTTTCTGACGCAAAGTTCAAGCCACCAAACTGCATGCCCGCGCTGACAACTCCCATCAATGCTCCGCCTGCAATAAATCCGGAAGCCAAAAGGGTACCACGTTCACTGCGCTCATTATTTAATTCCTTATTCGATGAACGTGTGCTGACATACCAGTTGACCAGTCCTCCTACGATAAGCGGCAAGTTCAATTGCAAGGGGATAAACATACCCAAAGCAAACGCTAAAGCTGAAACGCCACACCAATTCAAAATAACGGCGATCAGAGCACCAATTCCGTATAAGAGCCAGTTAGCCCCCTGACCGCTCATAAGCGGTTCGATAACGGCCGCCATCGCACGTGCTTGAGGAGCAGCCATCACATCGGAATTGTCAGGTGTGAAACCATACGCCTTGTTTAAAATCATGATGACTCCCGCAACTGTTGCTGCAGAAACAAGGATGCCGATGAACTTGAATGTTTCCTGCTTTCTCGGCGTACTACCCAGCCAATAGCCGATTTTCAAGTCTGTCACAAACGCGCCAGCTGAAGAGAGCGCGGTACACACAACGCCACCCATTATCAATGCAGCCACCATGCCGCCTGTGCCTTTCAAGCCGACAAGCACCATAATGATAGACGAAAGAATGAGCGTCATTAAGGTCATACCACTAACGGGATTGGAACCTACAATGGCGATTGCATTTGCTGCGACCGTTGTAAACAGGAATGCAATAATGGCAACGATGAGAACACCGACAACTGTGAAGAGCAGTTGACCATGCATCACTCCGAAGAAGAAGAACAAGGTGATCACTGTCATGGTGGCGAGGGCACCGATGGCAATTATCTTCATGGACAAATCTCGCTGTGTTCGCGATTCGATTTCCACATTCTTCTGCCCCTTAAAGACTTTCCCCACCAAAGAGAAGGCATTTCGGATGACGGGCCAACTTTTGATAACACCAATGACACCTGCTGCCGCAATGGCACCGATGCCAATGCTCTTCGCATATCCAAAGATCTGTTCGGGAGACGCTTCTGCAGCAGTAATAGCATTCCCAGAAAGTGCGGAACCTGCAACGGCCAAATCCGGGAATATGATTGCGATTCCAGGAACAATGACCCACCAAACAAAGGCTGAACCGGCACAGATTATTGCTGCATACTTCAAACCTACAATATATCCCATACCAAGTAAAGCCGCACTCGTATTGATGCTGAAAACAACTTTCGCTTTGTCTGCTAAAGTATGTCCCCATTCTGCAAAACGGCTTGTGAAATTCTCATTCCATGCGCCAAAGGTGGCAACCATGAAGTCATAGAGACCGCCTACCGCTCCTGCCGCCAGCAACGATTTTGTTTGGCTGCCACTCTTTTCTCCAGACATGAGAACCTGGGTGGATGCTGTTGCCTCAGGAAACGGGAATTTGCCATGCATGTCCTTGACAAAATATTTTCTGAACGGGATTAAAAATAAAACACCCAAAATACCGCCTAGGGCAGATGCCAAAAACACTTGCAAGAAATCAACAGTAATACCTTCAAGCCCTGGAGTGGATTGCAGAATGTAAAGAGCAGGCAAAGTGAATATGGCACCTGCTACAATCATGCCAGAACAAGCACCAATGCTTTGTATGATGACATTCTCACCCAAGGGATTTTTGCGATGTGTTGCGCTCGATAATCCCACAGCAATGATGGTGATAGGTATGGCTGCCTCAAAAACTTGCCCCACCTTCAGCCCAAGATAGGCTGTAGCTGCTGAGAAGACAATGGCCATTATAATACCCCAAGTAACAGACCAAGCTGTTACCTCTCTATGCTTCTCTTCTGGTTTCATCAATGGCACATACTCTTCGCCCTCCTTCAGTTCACGGAAGGCGTTGTCAGGCAACGAGTTTTTATTCTCTTCTATTGGTTTCATATAATATTCTTTATTAGCTGAAAATTAATGTATTATTACAATATAGTAACGGATTGGCTTCTGATTTTGAAGAAGTATTAATCCATTCTGTCTCGATAATCTTCGTAGGTGAACTGGCGCAGCACTTCATATTTGCCATCCAACGTGTGAAGCACCAAGGCTGGATGCTGTATACCATTAAACATGGTTGTCTTCACTGTTGTGTAATGTATCATGTCTTCAAAGATGACAGCATCTCCAACCTTGAGAGGTGCATCAAACTTCCAACTGCCCATATAATCTCCGCTAAGACAACTGTTTCCGCCCAAACGATAGACGTTTCCTGCATCACTCGCGCCTAAGAAGTTCTCCAGAGTTTCCGCATTTCTGACCTTCGGCCAATAAGGCATTTCCAAACAATCTGGCATATGGCAGGTGAAGCTTACATTTAAAATGGCGGTTTTAATTCCTTTGTTCTCAACAATATCAATCACGCGTGATGCCAAATATCCCGTTTGCCATGCAAATGCTGATCCTGGCTCTAAGATAATTCTCAAATTAGGGTAACGCTGATGTAATTTCAGTAAAGTGCTGATTAATAAATCAACATCATATCCCGCTTTTGTGACCAAGTGACCGCCGCCCAAATTCAGCCATTCCAATTGCGACAGCCATTTCCCAAATCGTTTCTCAATATGCTCCAATGTGTGAACCAATGAAGAAGCAGGACTTTCACAATGACAATGGCAATGAAAACCATCCACACCTTTTGGCAACGTTTCCGGTAAATCTTCAGCGCAAACGCCAAATCGCGAACCTGGCGCACATGGGTTGTATAGTTCCGTTTCAATTTCACTGTATTCTGGATTTATGCGCAACCCAGCTGAAACACCGCCGTGCTCTTTTAATCTTTGATAGAAATGGTGGTATTGTTCCAAGGAATTAAATGTCACGTGGCTACTGCAATCAAGGATCTGGTCAAATGTTTCTTCTTCATAAGCAGGAGAATACGTATGGGCTTTTGATCCAAATTCTTCCCACGCCAAGCGTGCCTCATACAATGATGAAGCCGTGGTGTGTGAAATATATTCACGAAATATGTCGAATGTACGCCAAAGGGCAAATGCTTTGAAAGCCAATATAAATTCCACATCGGCATCCTCCGAAATACGCCGAATCAACTGAAGGTTACGACGCAACAAGGACTCCTCAACAACATACGCAGGGTTTGTCGGTAATTGGGATAAATCAGAATATGTCACCATTGGATAATATAACAAATAAAAAGTCGACAGCGACTATCCACTATCAGAAAAAGGAATAGCCGTCTGTCGACAAATGAAATTATATAACGGATGTTCTTATAAGCCTGCTATTCTAAGCATTCAGAATACAAGACAGGGTTTAGAACTCTACTTAATTTAATTACGTGGGGATTACATGATTCCTTTTTCACGCAATTTCTTCTGCCAATTCCACGCTGAGCTAAGAGCTTCTTCCAACGTATGAACGGCCTTCCAGCCCAAAATCTTATTGGCCTTGTCTACATTTCCCCATACCTTTTCAATGTCACCAGGACGACGAGGCACAACCTTGTAGTTGAGTTTAACGCCGGTGCACTTCTCAAAAGTATGAATCAATTCAAACACGCTGACGCCCTTTCCCGTTCCGACATTGTAGATTTCAACCGGCTCTGTGTTCTTGCCGTCTAAGATACGAGCCATTGCTGCCACATGTGCCTTTGCAAGGTCAAGTACGTAAATAAAGTCACGGATGCAAGAGCCGTCAGGAGTGTCGTAATCATCGCCAAACACTGACAGACACGGACGGATGCCAATGGCAGTCTGAGTCAAATAAGGAATCAAGTTTGCAGGAACGCCATTAGGCATTTCGCCAATGATTCCTGATGGATGAGAACCAATCGGGTTGAAGTAACGCAACAAAATAGCTGAAATATTGGCGCCGCTCTTTACATAATCTTGAATAATCTCTTCATTGATCTGCTTGGTGTTGCCATAAGGGCTTTCAGCCTTCTTGATCGGAGCTGATTCTGTCACAGGGAGATTCTCTGGATCTGGCTGGCCGTAAACGGTGCAGCTTGAAGAGAAGATAATACCTTTGACACCATAAACAGGCATCAATTTCAAAAGGTTCACGAGAGACATGATGTTGTTCTCGTAATACTTCAATGGCTTCTCAACGCTTTCTCCCACAGCCTTTGATGCAGCGAAGTGTATAATACCCTCGATATTAGGATATTTCTTGAAGACACCTTCCAAAGCAGGGAGGTCACAGCAGTCAACCTTTTCAAACTCAGGACGAATACCAGAAATCTGCTCGATTCCGTCAATGACATCAGCTTTTGAATTTGACAAATTATCGATGATGACTACATCATAACCTGCATTCTGCAATTCAACGGTGGTGTGAGAACCGATAAATCCAGTTCCACCTGTAACCAAAATTCTTTTTTTCATGAGTAGAATTATTTATTCATTAGTATTATTTATGGCAAAAGTAAGAAATATTTTTCAGACCTTATGTTTTTTCGGCTTCCTTTTTTGAAACCGAGGCAAAAACCACATATTGTGCCTGCTTTTTACAGATGTTATCGCGAAAAATATACCTATAATAAAAAGCGAATCCCATAAGTCGTTTCAACAACTTACGAAACCCGCTTTTCATTTTTTACTTCTCTGTTTCCTTGGCTGCAATTGCCTGGTTGGCAGTGATTGCAATCATTTTATAGACATCGTCAACGGAACAGCCGCGAGATAAGTCGTTTACAGGACGAGCAATGCCCTGAAGAATTGGGCCGACAGCCGTTGCATGGCCAAGGCGCTGAACCAGCTTGTAACTGATGTTTCCAACTTCGAGACTCGGCACAACAAGCACGTTTGCACGACCAGCCACTTCGCTTCCAGGTGCCTTAGATGCACCCACAGAGGGAACCAAAGCTGCATCAGCTTGCAGTTCGCCGTCAATCTGCAAATTGGGAGCCATTTGTTTGGCAATAGCAAGAGCTTCAACGACCTTGTCAACAACTTCATGCTTAGCTGAGCCCTTGGTTGAGAAACTTAACATGGCAACGCGAGGATTCAATCCTGCTACACACGCTGCAGTTCCAGCAGTGCACACTGCAATCTGCGCCAACTGATTAGCATCGGGAACAGGAGTCACAGCGACGTCGCCCATCACCAAAACGCCATTATCGCCGCATTCAGGCGCATGTGTCAGCAACAGCATAGCACCGCTGACACAGGTAATGCCAGGAGCCGTTTTGATAATCTGCAAAGCAGGACGGAGAACATTTCCTGTTGTGTTGCGTGCGCCAGCCAACTGTCCGTCGGCATCACCAGCTTTAATGATTAAGCATCCCAAATACAGAGGGTCAACCACGAGCTTACGTGCTTCCTCTATGGTCATGCCCTTTTTCTTTCTCAGTTCGCAAAGCAACTGAGCATATTCCTCCTTCTTCGGATGGTTTTCAGGGTCAATAATGGTGGCCTTTTCAATATTTCCAAGTCCCCATTCCTTAGCCAAACTGTGGATTTCTTCAGGGTTTCCAAGAAGGATTAAGTCAGCAACGCCATCTGTCAATACCTGGTTGGCAGCCTTAAGGGTACGTTCTTCTGTTCCCTCAGGAAGCACAATGCGCTGCTTGTTGTTTTTCGCGCGTGCGATAAGTTGTTCTATCAATTCCATTATTTAGTGTTTTTAGCCCTGTATAAAACACGGTGAAATTCGGTCGTAAACAAGGCATTTGTTATTTTGCTATTGCAAATTTACGTATTTTATATAGTATATCGTCATGCATTCAACAAAAAAATGTCGCACGGAGCTTCTCTCACGCAAAACAGAGCATTTGTCCTAATCCTGGAAATAAACACGTTTCACGCGTTCAGAAACCGAGGTCAATATTTCATAGGGGATGGTGTTCAAACGATCGCTTAATTCCGTGACTGGCAAGTTGTCTCCGAATACCTCAACTACGTCATTCTCCTTGCAGGAAATGTCGGTCACATCAATCATACAGACATCCATGCAGATATTGCCAACGTATTCGGCCTTTTCCCCATTGACAAGGCAGTACCCCACTCTATTTCCTAAATGGCGGTTCAAACCGTCGGCATATCCAATTGGTATGGCCGCAATGCGGGAATCACGTGTCAAGATTGTTTTTCTGGAATATCCAACGCTATCCCCAGCTGGCACATCGCGGATTTGCAATATCGTCGTTTTTAATGTTGTCACGTTATGCAGTTTCCGATTGTCAATCGGGTCTATTCCATACAATCCCAGTCCCAAGCGCACCATGTCCAGATGGCGCTCAGGGAAGCGCTCGATGGCTGCACTGTTGCAGATATGCCGGATTATGCGACCAGGTAAAGCACTCTGAAGTTCACTTGATCCTTTGTCGAAAAGTTCGAACTGATGTGCTGAAAACTCATCGAAATCCGCACTGTCGCTACCCACAAAATGAGAAAAGACAGAACGAGGAATCAAGGCATCTTGATGTTGCAAGCGGTTTATGAGCGCTTGCATGTCCGTTTCCGGATTAAAGCCAAGGCGGTGCATACCCGTGTCGAGTTTGATATGAACAGGGAAATTAGTCACACCTTCTTTTTCTGCCGCTTTTATAAGGGCTTCAAGCAATCCGAAGCTATAAACCTCAGGCTGCAAATTATATTCAAACAATGTGCTGAATGTCGACATCTCCGGGTTCATGATGATGATGTCACCAGTAATGCCAGCTTCGCGTAGACTCACTCCTTCATCAGCCACAGCCACAGCCATATAGTCCACGCCCCTGTCCTGCAATGTCTTTGCAATTTCAATGCTGCCAGAACCATAAGCCGAAGCTTTTATCATGCACGTGATTTTGGTCTCGGGTTTCAAAAACGAACGGTAGTAGTTCAAATTCTCTACAACAGCATTAAGGTTGACCTCCAAAATCGTCTCATGTACCTTCAAAGACAAATGCTCTGTGACTCTGTCGAGTTCTGCACTTCGCGACCCTTTGATAAGAATGCAATAGTCAGAAATCATATCCAGCATCCCGCTCTTCAATAATGCCTCCGTATTGGGAAAGAAATGCTTGTCCTTCAAGGCAAATTTTGAATGCTCTGATGAAATCTGCTCTCCGACACCAATGAGCGAGTCGATGCCGCGTCCTGCAATCATGTTGGCCACGTTGGCATACAATTCATCTGAAGACACGCCAGTCTGCAATATGTCCGATAAAATCAACATCCGCTTTTCCTTCATTGGTCGGCGCTTCATAAAATCAAGGGCGATGTCAAGCGAGGCAACATCCGAGTTATAGGCATCGTTAATCAATGTGCAATTCCTTACGCCCTGCTTCACCTCCAGTCGCATCGCAACAGGCTCCAGCATCTTCATGCGGTTTCTGATTGTCTCCGCATCCAAGTGCAGATAAAGACAAAGCGCCAAACAATGAATGCAGTTTTCAATCGAGGCGTCATCAACAAACGGGATTTCGAAATCCGCCTCCTGGCGAAGATAAGTATATCTAACCGTCGTCCCCCCCTCCTTCTTTTCAACGCCCCGGATAAACAATGGCGCAGAAGCGTCCTTTTTCGACCATGCAATCAAATCGCCATGATGGAGGGTTTCTTCCATACATTTTGATATAATAGGGTCGTCTCCGTTGTAGATTACAACCTGACAGTCTGCAAACAAAGAAAGTTTTTCAAGACATTTTTCTTCTACCGTGGCAAAGTTCTCCTGGTGGGCAGGACCGATGTTTGTCATAATGCCGATAGTGGGCTGAATGATAGCCCTGAGGGCAGCCATCTCATCGGGCTGCGAAATGCCAGCCTCAAACAAACCGATTTGGCTTTTTTCATTTAACAGCCAAACAGACAAGGGAACGCCCACCTGTGAATTATAGGAGCGAGGAGAACGCGTAACAGACATCGTCGGCGAGAGCAACTGGTAAATCCACTCTTTGACTATTGTTTTCCCGTTTGACCCCGTAACGCCAATGACCGGGATGTTATATTCATCTCGATGGCGCTCAGCCAACCGTTGCAACGCCTTTAACGGACTGACAACCAACAGGAAATTTGCATGCGGGTAATTCTGCTCCATGTCGTCAGGGCATTTGCCAACAACAAAATTCCTAACACCTCGACGATAAAGGTCGTTTATATATTTGTGGCCATCGCCGCGCCGCGTGCGTAATGCAAAAAAAAGCGTAGTTTCTGGGAAAGCCAAAGATCGGCTGTCAGTCAGAAGCCATTTAATCTTTGCCTCCGAATTTCCGAAACGTCTGGCACCAATTAAGGATACCACCTTTTCCAATGAATAATACATAACACAATTATTTAGTCTTTATTAGATAGGCATCGTTTATCTTCATCCAGGCCCTTCCATCATGAAGGCCCCTATCCCGATCAAACATAGACGACGCTATTCTTTTGCTCTCAAGCGTTTAAGTATGACGCTCCGATGTTAGCTAGCCCATTCTATCTATGCAGAAACGCCAACTCCCGCTTCAAACGAGGCGAAACACAAGGGGCAGAACATCAAAGAAACATCCCCCATTTGCGTTCCATCTCCGTTCTCATTTCAGAGATTCTTTTCGCAAACCTCTCGTGTTCAGCGCCCGATGCCTTCTCCATCCTGTGCTGCAGAGCTTTGTTAAGCTTAAGCATATCCTCGGAAAAAGCATTCATGGCATCAGAAAAACAAAATGCCCTAAAACGCTCCCAAACATAATCCACCGCTTGATCCGATGGGTGCAACATGTCGGCTGCATAAAAACGGTAATCTCGCAATTCATCTTTCAAAATTTCATAGGCAGGGAAATAAGAGACATGACCATAAATCTCGCTCAACCGCTCTGCTGCCAGCAAGAGAATAGCCTTACTCGTGTTCGACTGTGCGTAACCAAGCTTGGAATACCTGTACGGACTCACACTAAGCACGATTTCCAATCCCCTGTTAACCCCTCTGATTTTGTCGAAAAGACGGCAATAATCAGCCAAAATTTCTCCGACAGTCAGGCGTTTTTCCTGAAACAAGGCTGGATGCTCCTTGTGGCAATTGCCAACAATCGTTTCAACTTTTCCACGAAGGCTGAAAACATGAGACGTCCCCCAGGTGATCACCAACACGTCCGCTTGCTTCAAGAAGCATTTTGCCTGTTTCCGAATACTTTCAAGTGAAGTCGTAAACGTTGCCTTGTCGTTTCCATAGAACTTGTTAGTGTGCATCCAGCTATGCCAAAAACCGTCACGCCCCAGAAAAACCATCTCGGAGTCGTCATACGAATCATCCAACAAAGCATTCAAGACATTGCTGATGCTGGCAGGATTGTAAAGCACACCATTGGGATTTATCATAACCTGCCCGTCTGGCAACGAGACTTGCATTCGGCTGCCGATTTCCTGCGCGAAACACGACCCCAAACACATAATTTTCATGCTTGGCTCAAGCTTCCACCGAGCCGCAGGCAAATCCACAATTGTACGGAATTTCATAATACGGGCTTTTATCTTAACGACAAAATTACATAAAATCTTCGATTAGCAAGCGGTCAAGATAATTTTTATGTTTACACGATTTTTATCACAGCACCTGTGTGCCCTGCTTTCATCACTACAGATTTAAAAACTCACCAAGCATCACCGTCTTAAACGTTACACACGCTGATGATGAAAGCAAGACTAATGGCGCTCACACATATCCATAATACAATCCCTTGAATCATAGGCATTAAGCCAACTTTTCTTAAAGTACTGATGGTAAGAGAAGCTCCTATAAAGAACATGGAAAGCGTAATCATATGTTTTGCCAACGCTGCAACCATTCGACTGAAATTTCCTCCGATATTTGCAACTTCCTCCCCCAAGAGAGAAGGATTACTCAATACATAGGTATTAAACAGAATTGCGAGTAAGAACCATACGATAAAGGTCGGAACATTCCTGTACAATGCTTTGCCCTTCGCATTGCTTGCAAAATGACTTTTCATGAAAAAGGGCGTCAGCAACACCAAAACGACAATCCATAAGGCACGAGTCAACTTGATGGTCGTGGCAAGCTCTAACGCGCTGACACCTTGCGACAAAACCATTTCTGGATGCAATTGGTCATAAGCGGCGCCGGCGCCGACAACAGAAGATGTGTCATGTATTGCAATGGCGGCCCACATTCCAAATTGCTTCATGCTCATTCCTAAAGCGGAACCAATGCTTGGAAACAGAAACAACGCCAGAGCATTAAGCACAAACACCACTGCCAGCGAAACAGAGAGATTCTCTGATTTCGCATTTAGCGCAGAACCGACCGCAGCGATGGCAGAGCCGCCACATATCGCGGTGCCTGAACTCAGCAAATAACTCGTTTCTGAGTTTACACCAAGGATTTTTCTGCCAATGACCCATCCAAGACTCAATGTGGCAAACACGCTGACAACTGTCAGCAACATACCTTCCCAACCAGAGGCCAAGGCTTTTTCAATGTTCATGCCGAAACCAAGGGCAACAACTGAACACTGCAACATTTTCTTCGACATCAGCTTGTTGAATTTGGAATAAACTTCGCCCATCGACATTGCAAAAACGATTCCAACAGCCAACACAAATGGGGATGAAACTTTTTTCAGAACATTATTCAAGTAACCGACATCCACATTGAATGTGTCAACAATAAAACCCAGGAACAGGGAGACTGACAGCACAATAACTAGGATGATGTAGCTCAATTTTTTCAAATTCATGATTTGACGTTTAATTATATTCCGTGCAAAATTACCATTTTCTTATAAAATGCGAATGGGATGGAGACATTATTAGGAAGGTAATATATTATACAGATAATCCAATAGAATATATCTATTTATCTAAACCTCAATGACCTACTGTATTTTTTTCTTTTATATTAAAAAATTGCCATCATTTCAAAAATAGATTTTTTTGAAAATTTCGCATAGCAAAACAACAACCTGCAAGGATAATACAGAATCTTTACAGGGAGAAAGCGAAGTGACACGGGAAAATTGCAAGTACTACAGCAAATACGCCGTTCGATGTAGATGGACTATATTACACGGTATGGTGCTAAGCAACCTCCTCACCTCACCGGTGAATGCGCTCTTGATTCTCATATTCTTCAAGAGACATCTTTGTCATCACGACACAGCAGTTGCGTAGCTATAAGCATTGACAATTATAAATATTGTTTTCCAAAAGGGGCGAAATGCCAGTTTTTTAAATCGACACACAATGTAATCAAATAATTTTATGTAAGTTTGCATGAAATTTTAGACGGCACTTCAACCTGATTAAAGCGGTTGCAGTGCACGCTTCTAAGCGTATACAAAATTCCTCCGAACAAAATAAAAACAGGGATTCCCCTCTAAAACCAATAGTTCCAATGATTGATAGCAAACAACGTTACATGATGCGTGGCGTTTCGGCCATGAAAGAAGATGTTCATAACGCGATAAAGAACATTGACAAAGGTATTTTCCCACAGGCTTTTTGCAAGATTATTCCCGACATTCTTGGCGGAGACCCTGAATATTGCAACATCATGCACGCCGATGGTGCAGGAACGAAGTCCAGCTTGGCCTATATTTATTGGAAAGAAACTGGCGATTTGTCTGTATGGAAGGGTATTGCACAGGATGCGCTCATCATGAATACGGATGATTTGCTATGCGTTGGAGCAGTTGATAATATTCTTGTCAGCTCAACCATCGGCCGCAACAAAATGCTGATTCCTGGCGAGGTTATTTCTGCCATCATTAACGGCACAGACGAACTGCTTCAACAGATGCGAGACATGGGCGTCGGAATTTACGCAACTGGTGGCGAGACGGCTGATGTCGGTGATTTGGTGAGAACCATCATTGTTGACTCAACCGTCACATGCAGAATGAAACGCAGCGATGTCATCAACAATGCGAACATCCAGCCTGGAGATGTTATTGTCGGGTTGTCGTCAAGCGGCCAGGCTACTTATGAAAAGGAATATAACGGCGGAATGGGGTCTAACGGCCTCACATCTGCACGCCACGATGTCTTTGCCAAATATCTTGCTGAAAAATATCCTGAAAGCTATGACCACACTGTTCCGCAGGAATTGGTTTACAGCGGTGGATATAAACTAACAGATGAGGTTGCAGGATCCCCTGTCAATGCTGGCAAACTGGTTTTGTCTCCCACACGTACTTACGCTCCTGTTGTTAAACGCATCTTGGACGAAATGCGTGCCGACATCCACGGAATGGTGCACTGCACAGGGGGCGCACAGACGAAGGTGCTTCATTTTGTTGGCGAAAACTGCAAGGTGATAAAAGACAATATGTTCCCGATTCCTCCGCTTTTCAAGGCTATTGCCGAACAAAGCGGGACAGACTGGAGCGAAATGTATAAGGTGTTTAATATGGGACACCGACTTGAAGTGTACGTCAAGCCAGAACACGCAGAGAAAATCATCGAAATCAGCAAGAGCTTCAATATCGATGCTCAGATTGTTGGTCGCATTGAAGAAGGTGAGCGTTCTTTGACCATCAAGAGCGAGATAGGCGAGTTCCATTATTGATACATCATCACAGCTTTCGATGATTTTTCCAAGAATAAACACCCCGTCATGCCAAACGATTTAGGGGAGTCATATTAAGTAATGGTAAAAAAGAATAACCTGACCAATTTTGTGGGGCAAGGAGTTATATCTTAAGCCCTGTCAAAATTGACCAACTTCTTCTTTCACCATTATTAAATCCACTTTAACACGTCAATCGAATACATAAGTGAATACCCTATTAGAGAAACTTGAGGGTCTGGTTGCACGCTATGAAGAGGTCGGAACGCTTATTACGGATCCGGCTGTCATCGGTGATCAAGCAAGATACGTGAGACTCACAAAAGAATATAAAGAACTGGAGGACTTGATGTCTGCCAGAAAGGAATATGCAACACTGCTTGACAATCTTGAAGAAGGCAAGGACTTGCTTGTCAACGAGCAAGACCCTGAAATGAAAGAGATGGCAAGGGAAGAAGTGGCGACTTGCGAGGCCAAAATTCCGCAAATTGAGGAGCGCATCAAACTGATGCTGGTGCCGAAAGACCCCGAGGATTCAAAGAATGCCATTCTTGAAATCAGAGGAGGAACGGGAGGCGATGAAGCAGCTTTGTTCGCCGGTGACCTCTTCCGCATGTATGCAAAATTCTGCGAGAAGAAAGGCTGGAAGATGGAAATTTCAAGCGCGAGCGAAGGCGCTTCTGGAGGGTTCAAAGAAATAGTTTGTTCCGTCACTGGAGCAGATGTCTACGGTACGTTGAAATACGAAAGCGGTGTGCACCGCGTTCAACGCGTTCCTGCAACTGAAACCCAAGGTCGAGTGCACACTTCAGCGGCAACGGTTGCCGTGCTTCCAGAAGCGGAAGCTTTCGATGTGGTCATCAACGAAGGCGAAATAAAATGGGATACGTTCCGCTCTAGCGGTGCTGGTGGACAAAATGTCAATAAGGTTGAATCGGGCGTGCGTCTACGATATAATTGGAAGAACCCCATTACGGGCGTCGTTGAAGAGATTTTGATTGAATGTACGGAAACACGAGACCAGCCTAAAAACAAGGAACGCGCTTTGGCCCGCCTTCGCACATTTATATATGACAAGGAGCACCAAAAATATGTGGACGACATTGCCTCGCGCAGAAAAACGTTGGTTTCAACGGGCGACCGTTCTGCCAAAATTCGCACATACAACTATCCGCAAGGACGCATCACCGACCACCGCATCAACTACACCATTTATAATCTCCAAGCATTTATGGACGGGGATATCCAGGATTGTATTGACCATCTGATGGTGGCAGAAAATGCCGAACGCCTTAAGGAGGCCGAACTGGGATAGCCAGCGTTTCTCTCTTGGCTGAACTCAACTCGTTCAAGGCTCGTTTATCATAAGCAAAACAGAGGTGATGCGCTCATCCCCAGTATCAATTAATTTCGATACCCACTCAAAAGAAAAATTTTTTTTTGGAAAAAACGCCCATTATTATATGAAAAGAATAAATCCATTTAAAGGTTTGGGAATTGCTCTCGTGACCCCTTTCACAAACGAAGGGCAAGTTGATTACATTTCGTTAGAACATCTGATAGAAAAGCAGATAGCAAAAGGCGTTGATTTCTTGTGTGTGTTAGGCACAACTGCGGAAACGCCCTGTCTGACAGCAGAAGAGAAACAGGACATCATTGATTTCACGGTCAAAGTGGTCAACGGCAGAATCCCCTTGCTCTTGGGTGCTGGAGGAAATTGCACGGCAACAGTTTGCGAATATCTGAACACTGCCGACCTCACAGGTATTGATGGCGTGCTGATAGTTACCCCATTCTACAACCGTCCCAGCCAAGAGGGACTTTACCAGCATTTCTGCAAAGTGGCTTCCTCAACCAAACTCCCGGTGGTGTTGTACAATGTTCCAAGCCGAACGGGAACCAACCTTTTGGCGGAAACAACCATTAGGATTGCAAACGATTGCCCCAATGTGGTTGCCATCAAGGAGGCCTCGGGAAAAATGGCGCAAATTGAAGACATCGTGGCAGCCGCTCCCGAAGGATTTGAGGTTTTGAGCGGTGATGATGCCATCACATTCGAACTGATCAGCATCGGCGCTGTGGGTGTGATTTCTGTTATCGGGAATGCTTACCCTGCGGATTTCGGGAAAATGGTGCATGCCGAATTACAGGGTGATTTCACCTCTGCACTGCACATTCACCGCCATTTGAGTCCGCTTTTCAAACTGCTAAGCGCCCCAGGGAATCCAGCTGGCATTAAGGCGTTGCTTTCTGTCAAAGGAGACATTAGCAATGTGTTGCGCCTTCCACTCGTTCCTGCGCCAGAATCTGTTTCAACGAGTTTTGTTGATTGGATGAACGAGCATGCTACTGACCAATAAAACAGAGGCGCCCCTTTTGAGCAAAGCGTTTGAAATTCATATAGGACATATAAATTATAACCTTCTTTATAAAGAGTGCACGCAGTCTTTCCCTGACCAGCGTGTGCTTTTTTAAGTAAGTGGGTATTCAACATTAAACTATTATTATTTCCGACGTTGATATCATAAAATAATTTTAGTTATGGTGAAAGAAAATAAGTTGATCAATTTTGACCTGTATTTTTGTGGGTTTTGGATTTTGGAATAGGGAGCATAGCGGACCATGTGACGATGATAAATTTCAAAAGCGGCAAAAAATACAGGGTATAAAGATATAATTCCTTACCCTTCAAAATTCTCAAGTTATTTTTTACCATTACTTAAATACCTACTTATGTGCCACTCGCCGAAGGCGGTGGCTTTGTTGTGTAGGTATCATTTCACCAGACAACTCACTAAAATCTGACCATCTACTTAAGAGAAAATAAATTATAGAAATACATATGATTACAGTATCCAATCTCGCTATTCAATTTGGCAAGCGCATTCTTTATCAGGATGTCAACATGAAGTTTACCAACGGAAATATCTATGGAATCATTGGTGCAAATGGTGCAGGAAAATCAACCTTGCTCCGTGCAATTTCCGGAGATCTTGAACCCAACAAAGGTTCTGTTGAAATGGGTCCGGGAGAACGCCTGTCCGTTTTGAGTCAGGACCACTTTAAATTTGATGAGGAGACTGTACTTGACACTGTCTTGATGGGTCACTCCGTCATGTGGAAAGTCATGCAGGAGCGCACGGCTCTCTATTCGAAGGAAGATTTTACGGACGAGGATGGCATCAAGGTGGCCGAACTTGAAGATAAATTTGCTAACCTGGGCGGCTATACGGCAGAGAATGATGCTGCTACTCTTTTGAGCGGACTTGGTATCAAAGAAAATCTGCACGAAAAAAAGATGGGCGAACTTTCAGGTAAGCAGAAGGTGCGCGTCATGCTCGCACAGGCTTTGTTTGGCGAGCCAGACAACCTCTTGCTCGATGAACCTACCAACGACCTTGACCTTGAAACCGTTGAATGGTTGGAGGAATATCTTGGAAACTTCGAACATACGGTATTGGTGGTTTCACACGACAGACACTTCCTCGACCAGGTCTGCACACATACAGTGGATATCGACTTCGGAAAAGTGACACTCTTCTCGGGTAACTATTCCTTCTGGTATGAGTCTTCACAGCTGGCTTTGAGACAGGCACAAAACCAAAAGCAGAAGGCTGAGGAAAAGAAAAAGGAATTGGAAGAATTCATCCGCAGATTCTCTGCCAACGTGGCAAAAAGCAAACAGACGACCAGCCGCAAGAAGATGCTCGAAAAACTCAATGTTGAGGAAATCAAACCGTCAACGCGTAAATATCCAGGTATCATCTTCCAGATGGATCGTGAACCTGGCAACCAAATTTTGGAGGTTCACGACCTCAAAGCGGTCACAGAAGATGGAACCGTACTTTTCGACAAACTGAACTTCACGGTGGAAAAGAACGACAAGATTGTGTTCTTGAGCCACGACCCGCGTGCGATGACGGCTTTGTTTGAAATCATCAACGGCAACGCAAAACCAGCCTCTGGTAACTACAAGTGGGGCGTAACTATCACAACGGCTTATCTTCCGCTTGACAACACTGATTTTTTCAACACCGATTATAACATGCTCGACTGGCTCAGCCAATACGGCGAAGGCAACGAGGTGTATTTCAAGGCTTTCTTGGGACGTATGCTTTTCAAGGATGAAGACATTCTCAAAAAGGTGAACGTCTTGTCGGGAGGAGAAAAGATGCGCTGTATGATTGCAAGAATGCAGCTCCGCAATGCTAATTGCCTGATTCTTGACACGCCGACCAACCACTTGGATATGGAAAGCATCCAGGCATTCAACAATAATTTGAAGCTCTACAAGGGAAACATCCTCTTCTCCAGCCACGACCATGAGTTTATCAACACTGTTGCCAACCGCATCATTGAACTAACGCCTAATGGCACTATTGACAAACTGATGAGCTACGAAGACTATATCCACGACGACAGAGTCAAGGAACTGAGAAGCCATCTCTATGGCGAGTGATTGCGGCAAAATGATTTGACAACTTTCATTGGAGAGGTTTCGGCGTAAGGCGCCAAGAAGTCTCCTGCAAGCGTCAAGTCGACCTGCAGAAGAAATCATTCCCCCGACAAATCCAATAGGTTGTTTTACACAGGCGTACCCTGTGTCATGGGCCTTGATTTTGGGTTTGACGGGCGAATGTACGATGCGAAATTTGTACTGGCATAAATCTTGCATATATGTCATAAAACAAATAACAAACATTATGACTGACACAAAGAACCAAGAAGAAATCATCAAGAACAACGATACTGCTGATCAGACTGATCCGCAGATTGACAATAACGAAACAAACACTGCTTCCAACGGAGAGGAGAATGAGCATCTCAACATTAACGAAGAAGCAAGTGATGCACCTGAGGAAAAAACCGACGCTGAAAAACTGACTGAAGCAGAAGCGCAAATCGCTTCTTTGAAGGATCAGCTCTTGCGCCAGATGGCTGAGTTTGACAACTACAGAAAAAGAACCATCAAAGAAAAATCCGAACTGATACTCAACGGCGGACAGAAAGTGCTCGAAAGTCTACTCCCCGTTCTCGACGATCTGGAAAGGGCGCAAACGAACATGGACAAGTCTGACGATGTCGCCACCCTGAAAGAGGGCGTTGAGCTCATCATCGACAAACTGACCAAGACGCTCTCAACACAAGGCCTTTCGAAAATTGAAACCGATGGGTCTGCCTTTGACACCGATTTTCACGAGGCCATTGCGCTTGTACCCGTTGAGGACGAAAGCAAGAAAAACCAGATTATCGACTGTGTTCAAACTGGATACACGCTCAACGGCAAGGTTATCCGTCATGCGAAAGTTGCAGTCGGACAATAATCAAGAAGCAGGCAATGCCTGTTTTCTAAAATGCTTGCGTGAAGGGGCGAACTTTTCCCAAAACAATTGAGTTCATCCTTATAAGTAGGTTTTCAAAACTAGTTTATATTGAATTAATTTCCCCCTATAAAATAAATTTGAACACCTACTTAACACCTCCACAAATATTCTAAAAGCGAATTATTATGGCTGAAGAAAAAGACTATTATAAAATATTAGGCGTTGAGAAAAATGCCTCTGCAGACGAAATCAAACGCGCCTACAAAAAGGTGGCCATCAAATACCACCCCGACCGCAACCCTGGTGACAAGGAAGCAGAAGAGAAATTCAAGCAGGCAGCGGAAGCCTACGATGTATTGCGCGACCCCGACAAGCGTGCACGCTACGATCAGTTTGGTGCAGCTGGCGTTGATGGCGCAAATGGTTTTGGCGGATTTGGCGGTGCCGGTATGGACATCAACGACATCTTCTCGCATTTTGGCGATATTTTCAGCGACATGGGATTCGGCGGTTTCAGTGGTGGACGTCGGCGAAGCAGCGGTTCTGCACGTCCGCAGTTCCATGGCGGAGATTTACGCATGAAAGTAAAACTCAATCTGCAGGAGATTGCCACTGGCGTAACAAAGAAATTCAAAGTCCGCAAAGACGTGGTTTGCGACGCATGCCACGGTAACGGATGCGAAGAAGGTCATGCTCCAGAAACATGTCCAACGTGTCACGGTAGCGGATATGTCGTGCGAAGCCAGCGCAGCTTCCTCGGCATGATGCAAACGCAGGAAGTCTGCCCAACGTGTGGCGGTATTGGCACCACCATTACGCACAAATGCAAGAAGTGTAATGGAGAAGGTGTTGTCAAAGGCGATGAAATCGTCGAAGTCAACATACCAGCAGGTGTGGCTGAAGGCATGGTGGTCAATGTGCCTGGAAAGGGACATGCAGGCAAGCTCAACGGTATTCCGGGAGACATTCAGGTGCTTATTGAAGAGGAACCGCATCCCGACTTTATCCGTGATGAAAACGACCTCATATACAACCTCCTACTCACCATTCCGCAAGCAACGCTGGGTGACTCCGTTGAAATCCCGACAATCGACGGAAGAGCACGTATAAAAATTGCTCCAGGCACACAACCAGGAACAGCTCTGCGACTGAGAGACAAGGGCTTGCCCGCTGTGAAGGGTTACGGATACGGCGTCGGAGACATCGTTGTCAACATCAGCGTCTACATTCCAGAAAACCTCAATACGAAAGAAAAAGAACTGATTGAAAAACTGAAAGACAGCGAGAACGTAAAACCTGCTCCTTCCATCAAGGACCGCATCTTTAAGAAATTCCGCTCATATTTCAGTTGACACCTAAAAGATAAGCAACTTGCTGGCTCTAAGCCAAAAAGGTAGTCGACAATCATTTTAAACGGCCATCATTGTAATGCAAATTTACATGATGGCCGTTTATTTTTTAAGTTGATCCAAGCATGCTTTGGGGAGATTCTTAATACCCACCAAATCTCAAATTGCTTTGGCACGCTATTTGCTGATTAGGAATCAAAACATTTAAAACAATTCATATCATGCAAAAAGGTAATATTGATATAACCACTGAAAACATTTTCCCGGTTATCAAGAAGTTCCTCTATAGTGACCACGAAATCTTTCTTCGTGAAATCGTGTCAAATGCTGTTGATGCCACGCAGAAACTAAAAACCTATTCTTCAAAAGGTGATTTCAAGGGAGAAATGGGTGATCTGACCATTCGTATCGCTGTCAACAAAGATGCCAAAACGATAACCATTAGCGACCGCGGTATCGGTATGACCGCAGAGGAAATTGATAAATACATCAACCAAATCGCATTTTCCGGGGCCAACGACTTCCTTGAAAAATACAAGAACGACGCTAATGCCATCATCGGCCATTTCGGCTTAGGCTTCTATTCTTCGTTCATGGTGGCAGATAAGGTTGAAATCATCACAAAGAGTTATCGCGAAGATGCCAAGGCCGTAAAATGGTCTTGCGATGGAAGTCCTGCTTTTGAAATTGATGAATGTGACAAGGCGGAACGAGGAACAGACATCGTGCTCCACGTGTCTGAAGATTGCAAGGAATTTCTCGAAAACAGCAAGATCAACGAACTGCTCCAGAAGTATTGCCGCTTCCTTCCTGTCCCCGTTGCCTTCGGTAAGAAAACGGAATGGAAAGACGGCAAGCAGGTTGAAACGGAAGAAGACAATATTGTAAATGACACTAATCCGCTATGGATGCAGACGCCTTCAACGCTCAAAGATGAAGACTACAAGAGTTTCTATCGCAAACTGTATCCAATGGGCGACGATCCTTTGTTCTGGATTCACCTCAATGTCGATTTCCCATTCCATCTCACGGGTATTCTCTACTTCCCGAAAATCAAAAACAACATAGAAATTCACCGAAACAAAATCCAGCTTTATTGCAACCAGGTTTTTGTTACAGACGAAGTTGAAAATATCGTACCGGAATTTCTTACATTGCTTCACGGCGTTATCGACTCTCCCGATATTCCGCTCAACGTGAGCCGTAGCTACCTGCAGAGTGATTCAAACGTGAAGAAGATTTCAACGTATATCACAAAGAAAGTGTGCGACCGTCTGCTGTCTATTTTCAAAAACGACAGAAAGGAATATGAAGAGAAATGGGACAATCTAAAGCTGTTCATTCACTATGGCATGCTCTCTGAACCTGATTTCTACGACAAAGCCAGCAAATTCTCCCTTCTGAAGGATGTTGAAGGAAAATACTTCACCTACGAAGAATACCGCGAACTCATTAAGGAGAACCAAACCGACAAAGAGGGGAACCTCATCTACCTCTATGCCAACAACACAGAGGAACAATTCAGCTACATCGAAGCTGCAAAAGCAAAAGGTTATAGCGTTTTGCTCCTTGATGGGCAACTTGATGCACCACTTGTCGGACTGCTGGAACAAAAGTTTGAAAAATCACGCTTTACGCGTGTTGACGCCGACGTCATTGACCGTCTGATTGCCAAGGAGAACAATGCGGAAAACGCGTTGACACCGCAGGAAACCGAACGTCTTGCAATGGTGTTTAAGGCAGAAATGCCACACACTGAAAAGACCGAGTTTCAAGTGGAAGTTCAGAGCATGGGAGAGAGCGCATTGCCTGTGATTATCACGCAGAGCGAATACATGCGACGTATGAAGGAAATGAGCCGCATACAACCGGGCATGGCTTTCTATGGTGAAATGCCTGACATGTATAATTTCATTGTCAATGCCGACCACCCTGTTGTCAAAGCCATTTTGGCGGATGCTAACGCTCAGCTCAATAACACGCTTGCGCCTGTTGAAGCCGAACTGAAAGGACTTGAAGCACGCCACACAGCACTTGAGTCTGCTTTCAAAGACAAGAAGGAAGAAGAAATCAGTGCTGACGACCGGGAAATGCTCAAGCAGTGCAACGATAGCATCAGCGAGCAAAAACAAAAAGAAAAGGAAATTTTCTCAGCCTATGCCAAGGGAAACAGAACCATCTCACAGTTGCTCGACATCGCCCTTCTCCAAAACGGACAACTCAAGGGCGCTGCGCTTGACAAGTTCATCAAGCGTAGCATTGACATGATTAAATAAATAATCAAGGAAGTAATCTAAATATTATGCCGTGGTGAGTTGCATTCCATCAGAAGAATGTAAGTCATCACGGCATTTTTTAGAACATCTGGTCAATGTTAACTTGGTCAAATTGTTTTTTTAAGTAGGTGTTCAAAATTATTTTATATTGAATTGTCGTACTATTTTGTTCCTACAGTTGTCTTGAAGAAGGAGCGTAGCGGGCTACGTGACTGATGAAAGGCAGCTGTAGGGGCAAAAGAATACGGCAAGGCAATATCAGACAGGTTTTCCCCTGCATGAATACCATAAATTAATTTTGAACACCTACTTACCATTACTTAACTTTGCCTCCTGTCCTTTCAAAAATAAAAAAATAAATGAAAACCCCTATCCTATCATTCGTATTTTTGCTCTTACCCGCCATGTTCTCTTCGGCCTGCAACAACAGCACAAAAAACGTTCACGATGCTCCTTCTGCAGTTATCTGGCAGGATGATTCGACCGACACGAATAACGCTCTTATGGAGCAAACGCTCTATACGCCAAGAGACTCGGCAGAAGTGGTGGAAATCCTGAAAAAAGACCTCAAGAGTCCTGACGTCCTTACGCTTGCACGCCATTTCGTCAACCGCCCATACGTAGCAGGCACGCTCGAAGGCAATGATCCAGAAAAACTCGTGGTCGATCTTCGCCAACTCGACTGCGCCACATTGGTAGAAACAGTTGGCGCATTGATAATGACAAAAAGGCAGGGAGGTGACAAATTTTCAGATTTCTGCCGTAATCTTGAAAATATCAGATACAGAGATGGCCACATCAACGGCTATCTCTCACGCCTTCATTACTTCTCATGGTGGAAACGCAGTAACACGCAAAGAGGCATTGTTTCAGAGGTGAAGGTGGCAGACAAATTCACCGTTCCACTCTATATCAATATTCATTTCATGAGCAAGCACTCGGAAAAATATCCTTACCTCGTTGCCCATCCTCAAGAAATTGACAGCATTGCAGCTATGGAACGCTCCTCATGTGGAAGAGACGGAGCCTATATACCAAAGCGTTTCACATCATTATCAAAGGCACAGCTTCCGGAAATCCAAAACGGGGATATTATCGCCATTGTCACGAGCAAACAGGGTCTTGACTATGCTCATCTCGGCTTTGCCGTTTGGGGAAAAGACGGCAAACTACACCTGCTCAACGCCTCCATGATTTACAAAAAAGTTGTGGAAGATTCAACGTCCCTACACGAATATCTAAGTAAGCACAAATCCTTTATTGGCATACGGGTCTTCAGATTTTAGTCATACCACTTAAAATTGAAATCACATGCCCAGTCGCACACCATAATTCTAAACCTGGTGCAATGCTTCATTGCACCAGGTTTTTTCGCATAAATATTTCCGCTTTTTGTTGTTACAAAATACCACGCACTTCATTTTTTGGAGTTAACTTTGCACACACATTAAGAGTGTCCACTAAGACACGATTATCCATATCAAATAATTCTCGATAAACAACCCTTATGGCAAACCATCACATACAACGTCCCATCACGTATGTCGTAAAGACAGAAACAACCCTCCTATCCTTCTTGACCGACGAACACAATGGCATCAGCCGAAACAAGGCAAAAGCCATACTGAAAGGTGGCGGAGTTAAAGTCAATGGAAAGATCTCCACAAGGCACGACACTCCTCTCCTCCCCAACACCACTGTTGAAATATGCCGCCACAAACCCGCAGAGCAACTTAACAACAAATTCGTCAAAATTGTCTATGAAGACCCCTTCCTAATTGTCATAGAAAAGAATGTTGGCATACTCTCTATGGCTGCCAACCACCACGCTTTCAGCGTGAAATCAGTCTTGGATGAATACTTCAGACGAAGCAAGCAGAAATGCACTGCCCATGTGGTACACAGATTGGACAGAGACACTTCTGGACTTCTCGTTTATGCTAAAACCATACAAGCGGAACAGATTCTAGAACACAATTGGCGCGACATCGTCACCGACAGACGATACATTGCTTTGGTTTCCGGACAACTTCCAAACAAACAAGGCACCATTGCCAATTGGTTGAAAGACAACAAAGCCTATTTCACTATTTCCTATGACCAAGACCCAGGAGGTGCCAAATGGGCCATCACACACTACAAACAGATTAAAAGTGACGGCAAACATTCCATTGTTGAGCTGAAACTGGAGACTGGACGTAAGAACCAAATCAGAGTACACATGCAAGACATGGGCTGCCCTGTTTGCGGTGACATAAAATATGGTAACGGCGACAATCCCATCGGTCGCTTAGCCCTACACGCCTTTAGATTAAATTTCTATCACCCCATTACTAACGAACCGCTTTCTTTTGAAACACCATTACCCAAATCGTTTTTAAAAGCTGTGAACAAAAACCAGCAATAGCAACTTCGTTTCAACCCCCATACTTGATGTCGAACACGGGGCGAGACACGACCGCGTCTGGGAGGAGACACGACCGCGTCTGGGAGGAGATACGACTGCGTCTGGGAGGAGACACATTCGAATCTGGGACGGTATTCGCTGAAAAGTTGGGAATCCCAATTCTCGCATCGCGCAACTTTGACCAAGATGTGAAATGAACATAAGTAATTGCGGCAGGTTTTATTGTGTTTATAAGAAAAAATGAGTCTAACGAATTTTCAGAGATTCTGTAGAATAAAAAGGAAAAAAGAGAACTGTTGCAAAACTTGATTAATTGGCAACAGTTCTCTTTTTTCTTTCTACACTGACCAACTCATGATATACACGCTTAAATCAATCAGCCAATGTATCGTTATAAAGTTTCTGCTCACAGCATTTTCCTGCCATGGAGAAATCATCCTTCTTTATGTTCCTGATGTTGTGGACGTACGAGGTCGTTTACTGTTTTAACTGGGTTGAAGGTAGAAAGTGGCACTTCCACAAATATGGTATTCCAATCGCTCATGGAGCCATTCCAAAGTCCTGGAAGTTCCAACGCCTTAAGTTTTTTGCCATCCTTGCTCTTCTCTGAAATGAATCCTGTTTTCGGATCAACGTAGGAAAGAAGATTCAAGTGCTCTCCCTTATAATTCTTTATAGCACACACCAAGTCAACTGGATTGAAATGTGTGCCCTGCTCAAACATGGCTTTCTTCTCAGGATTCTTCACATCAATCTGTGAGCTTTCAAGAATCTGCGGAGAATAGGTCCCGTCTAAATTATAAGCCAGGAACGGACCGCCACCGGCTTCACCGATGTTTTTCACCATACCGCAAACACGGATGGGACGATTGAGCTTTTTGCGGATATAAACAGCAAGCTCGGTATCCTCCAGCAATTTTGTTTCTGGATTTTTGCAGCAGAGCGTTTTCTGTATAAACTGAAGCATCTCGCGCAAATCCTCCATCACATACTGGCCGCTATCCAACTTCTTCAAATAGCTCTTTATCGTGTTCTGAACACTGACGAGGATGCCGGCCAAAAGTTTTTTATTGGCCACCGTGTCACCTTTCAAATGATCAGGCACAACATTGTCAATGTTCTTAATGAACACAACATCGGCATCAATATCGTTAAGATTCTCAATAAGCGCACCATGTCCACCCGGTCGGAAGAGAATAGAACCATCTGCATTTCTGAAAGGCGTATTGTCTTCATTGGCTGCCGGTGTATCTGTACTCTGTTTTTGTTCAGAAAATGAAATATGCAGCTTGACGCCATAGCGCTTCTCTATATCTGCACTTTTGTCTTTCACAAGCGCATCAAAAAGAGCGCGATGCTCGGGAGATACCGTGAAATGAACATTGACATCCCCCTCTTTGCCTTTGGCATAAAGCGCCCCCTCAACAAGGTGTTCTTCAAAAGGCGTGCGCTGATCATTCCCGTAAGTGTGGAATTTCAGTGCGCCCTTTGGCATGTGTCCGTAGTTCAAACCCTTTTCGCCAAGCAGGGCGGAAACAATTTCCTTATATTTTTTCTCAGAGAGCAACGCTGGGATTTCTTCCCCATAATTCTTTTTGCAGACTTCGTTTAAATCCGAATAAAAAGCCATTTGGTAAAGATGGTCAAAGAAGAATTTTTCAAAATCGCTCGTTGGTTCACCATACGCTGCATTCAGAAAAGCGAAGAGATCTTTAAACATTCTGCTTGCGGCACCGGAGGCTGGAACGAATTTCACAACGGTATGGCCTTCGTTGACATAGCAATCCCATGCGGCAACATATTTTTCCCTATCTTCTGGAGTGACGACCTTGATTCCTCTTTCCGTACTTGCTGCAGAATAGAGCTCAAGGAAGGGAAATCCTGTAACGAAACAGTTCATCTGCTGATTGAATTTTTCAACAGAAATGCCTTTACGTTGCAGTTGTAATAAATCTTGTTCGTTTAGCATAATGTAGATTTTATGATATTAGATAATTAAGTTGCAAAAACTTGCAAGACACAAGTAGGTGATCGGAATTATAGTTTAATTTGAATACCTATTTCTGTATTGCTATTTGAAATAATCATTATGTCTTGCTATGCAAACTTACATAAAATATTTGATTAATCGTGTTGCCAAACGAAAAAGAATTCAGAGAGCATTCCTATATAGTGCAAATACAATGCAGATATAGTGTCGATGAAACATTTACAAGCAGAGGAATCTGCTTATCTATTCTTGCAAATGCATCAAACATCAAATAAAAATGCTGTCTGGGTAAACCACATTTACAAGCGAAAGAGCTTTGCCAGGGACAGACTCCCCTGCTGCACAACGGTCTTTCCGACGGATGATTTCTTGGAATTCGCTGAGCGTGATTTTATGTCGGCCAACATCCAGAAGGGTGCCTACAACGGCACGAACCATATTACGCAGAAAGCGGTTTGCCGTTATTTCAAAGCGCCAGAGATTGTCGTCAACCTGCACCCAGTGAGCGCGAGTGACATGGCAAATATTTGTTTTCACGTCTGTGCCGAGTTTGCTGAAACTCGTAAAATCATCAACCGTCAGCAGCATGGCCGCTGCCTCGTTCATGAGTTTGAAATCAGGGATGAAATGCAACTGCACAGCGTAATGGCGAAGAAAAGGATTCTTCTGTGTATAGACATGATAGTGATACGTTCGTGAAATAGCATCAAAACGAGCATTCGCCGTTTCAGATACCTTTCTGATTTCTTTCACACTGATATCGGGAGGAAGAATGCGGCAAAGCTTTGCGGACAGGTTCTGCAAGTTCTCGATTTCCAGAAAATCAAAATGAGCTACCATGGTGGAAGCATGCACACCAGTATCGGTCCTTCCCGCTCCGACGGTTTCGATTTCAGAACGAAGGATGGTACTGAGTGCCCAATTCAATTTTTTCTGAACACTGACAGCGTTAGGTTGAATCTGCCAACCATGATAGTTGGTGCCGTCGTAAGAAAAATAGATAAAATATCGCATACAAATAAATGCTGTAGAATTACTTTTACGAAAATAACGCACTTGCCATTTTTCAGTTCTCAACCATCAGGCATAGCCGTCTTCTCTCTGACAAAAAAGAAAGTCTGCTGAACCACTCATAGAGTGAAACAACAGACTTTATGTTTTTGTATTTTCAAACGGCAGAAAGAACTGCCATACAATTATGCTTCTTCAGCGACAACCTCAAACGGAATTTCAACAGAAACTTCCTTGTGAAGTTTAACTACTGCATGATAAGCACCAACTTCCTTAACGTCCTTCAAAACGATTGTCTTGCGATCGATTTCGAAACCACGCTTAGCGAGTTCTTCAGAAATCTGCAAACCGTTGACAGAACCATAAATAGAACCAGTGGCGCTAACTTTGGCTGCAATTTTGATTGGTTCGATAGCCTTCAACTTTTCAGCCAATTCAAGAGCATCATTCTTAATTTTTTCCAACTTGTGAGCACGTTGCTTCAACTCTTCTGCCAAGCATTTCTTTGCAGAAGCAGATGCGATGACGGCTTTGCCTGTAGGAATAAGGAAGTTGCGACCGTAGCCGTCTTTCACTTTCACGACATCGTCCTTATAGCCCAAGCCGTGTACATTTTCTTTCAAAATGAGTTCCATATCTTATTACCTCCAGTTTTTATTTCATCAAATCGGTTACGAAGGGGAGAAGAGCCAAGTGGCGAGCACGCTTAACGGCCTGTGCCACGCGACGCTGATACTTCAAAGAAGTACCCGTGATGCGACGAGGCAAAATTTTACCCTGCTCATTGAGGAACTTCTTGAGGAATTCAGGATCCTTGTAGTCAATATACTTGATACCGCTCTTTTTGAAACGGCAATACTTCTTTTTCTTAACGTCAACAGTAGGCGGCGTTAAATAACGAATTTCAGACTGTGCTTGTGCCATTGCTTAATCCTCCTTTTTTGATTTGATGTTACGACGTTTTTCTGCATACTGTGCAGCGTACTTTTCGAGTTTAACCGTGAGATAGCGAAGAACGCGTTCGTCACGACGGAAAGCAACTTCCAACTTCTCGATTACTTGAGGTTCAGCCTTGAACTCTACCAATTCGTAGAAACCAGTTGATTTTTTCTGAATTGGATAAGCCATCTTTTTGAGGCCCCAGCATTCGTCATTGATAATCTCAGCGCCTTGTGCGGTAAGAATACCCTTGAACTTTTCAACCGCCTCCTTCATCTGTTGGTCAGACAAAACGGGAGTCATTATGAAGACGGTTTCGTACTGATTCATCATAATAGTGAATGAATTAATATGTTGTTATTGCAAAATTGCGGTGCAAAGTTACATTAAATATTTGAATTGACAAAATCCCCCAACATTTCTTTGATGGGGATGACTGAAATTCCGACGGATTTTCCCAAGATTACTGGCGTTAACCACTCCCAAAGGACAATGTATAGACAAAACGAGAGGGCATACCACTCGGGGACGCCCTCTCTCAGTTTTCAATAACCAAAGAAAATTAAGCTTCAGCAGGAGCTTCTTCGCCTTCAGCCTGCTCTTCGCTTTCTTTTGCAGCAGCTTCAGCTTGAGCCTGTGCGGCAGCAGCTTTCTTTTCAGCCACCTTTTCAGCGATCTTTTCGTTCACTTTTTTCTCAGCCTCAAGGCGAGCAGCGGCGTCAGCCTTCTTTGACTCGGCGTTCTTGCTTGCAGCAGCAGCGGCCTTAGAGTCTTTTTCCTGCTTCCATGCCTCGAACTTTGCCTGTGCAGCAGCTTCGTCGAATGCGCCCTTACGAACACCACCATTGAGGTGCTTCATGAGCATAACGCCTTCTGATGAGAGAATGTTGCGAACGGTGTCTGTTGGCTGTGCACCACACTCTACCCAGTGGAGAGCGCGTTCAAAATTCAAATCGATTATGGCAGGATTGGTATTAGGATTGTAGGTACCAATCTTTTCAGTGTACTTACCATCACGTGGTGCTCTAACGTCAGCAATAACAATGCTGTAAAAAGCATAGCCCTTACGGCCATGACGCTGCAATCTGATTCTTGTTGCCATTTTGTTTTTTGTTGTTTTAGATATTGAACATAGCGCTGCTATCTCGTAACAGCGCTGCAAAGTTACGTTTTTTTCTGATATGACAGGCCATCCTTACCACATTTTTTTTGCGTAAGACACTAAATTATAGGTCAATGTCATATTTTTCAGGAACACCTCATTAAAAAAAACGCTGTACCAACACTATCATTCAAAAAAATCGTAACTTTGCCGACTGATAGAATGGTCTGTCAAGGCTGGCTTGATAGAATAGTGCATACGGTCGCGTCAAACAATGTGTTGGTGTGGGGCAGATAGATGCTCTCATCACGTGAATAGTTAAGGATGTCAAGGCTCAGATTTTATTATGGTGCTCTGGCTGTTTTGCAAACGGCTTGAAAGGAGAAACATGGCTAAGGTTTACACGCTACGTGCTTAACCGTAAGCGCTCTTCTTTTGTTAAGGCATTGCATTGTGCTTGTGAAATGGTCCATTCCGAAACGCTGTATGTGTATCAATGACAAACGATTAACAATTAAACATATGTGTCATGTCAGAAACTAAGTACATTTTTGTTACTGGCGGTGTTGCGTCATCGCTTGGAAAGGGAATCATCTCGTCTTCAATTGGCAAATTGCTGCAAGCCAGAGGATACAACATCACTATCCAAAAGTTTGACCCTTACATCAATATAGACCCAGGAACCCTGAACCCCTATGAACATGGGGAATGCTACGTAACAGACGACGGCCAGGAAACAGATTTGGACTTAGGACACTATGAACGCTTCACGGGTATTCACACGACGCGCAACAACAATGTCACAACGGGTCGAATCTATCAAAGCGTGATTGAGAAAGAGCGCAAAGGAGACTACCTGGGAAAAACTATACAAGTGATTCCTCACATCACTGACGAAATCAAGCGCGACATGCTCTTCCTCGGGAAAAAGCATCATTACGATTTTGTCATCACTGAAATTGGTGGTACCGTCGGCGACATTGAAGGTTTGCCTTTTTTGGAGACAATCCGACAAATGAAATGGGAATTGGGAAACAACGCCGTTTGCATCCATCTAACATATGTGCCCTATCTCGCTGCGGCTGGCGAACTGAAAACGAAGCCGACGCAGCATTCTGTAAAGGAACTGCAGAGCCTGGGTATCCAGCCAGATATCTTGGTATTACGAACAGAGCACGAATTGGATGCAGGACTGAGAAGGAAGGTTGCCAATTTCTGCAACGTCTCTCCGGAGGCAGTGGTTCAAAGCATCGACCAACCAACCATTTATGAAGTGCCACTACGCATGCAAGAGCAGGGGCTTGACGCCACCATTCTGCGAAAGTTGAACATGCCTGTTGGCGACACCCCGGAATTGGGACCTTGGCGTGCTTTTCTGGAACGCAGACATAAAGCAACAAAAACCGTAAATATTGGTCTTGTGGGAAAATACGACTTGCAGGATGCCTACAAAAGTATCCTTGAATCCCTCTCGCAAGCTGGCACATATAACGACTATAAGGTCAAAACACATTTCATCAACAGCGAAAAACTGACTGAGGAAAATGTGGCAGAGCAACTGGACCGCATGTCGGGCATTATCATTTGTCCAGGATTCGGCCAACGCGGCACTGAGGGGAAGTTAATCGCTGCAAAATATTGTCGCGAAAAAGACAAGCCCACTTTCGGCATTTGTCTGGGCATGCAGATGATGGTCATTGAATTTGCACGCAATGTCTTGGGCTATGCCGATGCAAACAGCGTTGAGATGGACGCCAAGACGCAACACAACGTCATAGACATCATGGAAGACCAAAAGAATCTCACCAATATGGGAGGCACCATGCGCTTGGGCGGCTACGAATGCCAACTCAAAAAAGGCAGCAAGGTGCGCGAGATTTATGGTAAAGAAATTATCCGTGAACGCCATCGCCATCGCTATGAATTCAACAATGAATACCGCGAGGAATATGAGAAAAACGGCATGATATGTGTCGGTGTCAATTCCGAATGTAACCTGGTTGAAATCGTTGAAATACCCGCGCTCAAATGGTATATCGGAACGCAATTCCATCCAGAATACTCCAGCACAGTGTTGAATCCGCATCCGCTTTTTGTTGATTTTGTCAAGACGGCCATTTCAACATTGGAAACAGGAAAAGCATGACACCTCCTTCAAAATAACACAAACAAAAAACATACATTACCAAGTAGGTGGTCAGAAATAATGCTCTTGGCATATATTTTATAAAAATATTTTGACCACCTACTTATATATCGACTAAAATAACACTTTAGGAACGAACAAATTAACCAATAAATTACTCACTGAATAATAATGGACAAAAACACTATTATCGGATTACTTCTAATTGTTGCCGTGATGTTTGGATACGGGTACTACAACAGCAGTCAGCGCCCCCAAGAAACTCTGGTAAACACAACGCAAAGCGTTGCTAAGGAAAACACACAAACTGCTACGGCGGCACAGAAGCAAAAGGAGGAACCCACCATCGACTCCACAAAAATTTTTGCCGCTCATGCTGTTGAAAGAGACAGCATCATCGGCAAAGAGCCGCAGTACGTCACCCTCAAGAATAAAAACATCACTGTCAGCATTAACCGCGTCGGCGGAATGATTTACGGTGTCAAACTCAACAATTACCGCAGCTACAGTGATTTCCACGAGAATCGCGATATTCCGTTGCAACTCTACGACAAGAATTATGCGCATCTTGACATCGCTCTGCCTTTGCAGGAAGGCGTTTTAAACACAAAGGATTATGTATTTACGCCTGTTGACATAAAAGATTCCACAAGCGTAACTATGCAAATGGTTGGCCGCGACAGTAGCTTTTTTGCAATCAGATACAATCTGTTGCCAGGCGACAACTACATGATGAATGTTGAAATCATCACGTCTGGCATCAAAAAGCATCTGGCCGTAAACGCTTCAAACGCTATTGTTCTTGACTGGAAGCAGAAGATTCAGCAATATGAGAAGGGCGAATATTTTGAAAATCAATATTCAACCATCACGTACAAGCTCCATAACGATGATACAAAGAAAATCAGTGAACATGGAACGGAAAGAGAGACGGCGGAAAGCGCTGTCGATTGGGTGGCATTCAAAAATCAGTATTTCAGTAGCGTCTTGATTGCACCAAAGAGCGAGTTTACAAATGTAAACATGGAGAGCGTTGAACTTAAAGACGAACCAGGATTCTTAAAGGATTATCACGCCACCATGAATTTGCCCATTGCTTCAGACAATGCACAGGCAACGACCCTGCAATTCTATTTCGGACCAAACAGCTTCAACCTGCTGAAGTCGATGGACAAGAACAAACTGGGAGAAAAGGACTATGACCTTGAAGACCTGGTTTATCTCGGATGGCCCCTTTTTAAATGGATCAACCGCTTCTTCACCATCTATGTGTTTGACTTCCTGACCAGTCTCGGCCTGCCAATGGGCATTGTGTTGCTCCTCATCACCATCTTGCTCAGAGTCATCGTGTACGTCCCGACCAAGAAGAGCTTCTTGAGCAGCGCGAAGATGCGTGTGCTTCGTCCGAAGATCGATGAGATTAGCAAGAAATATCCCAACAAGAATGATGCCATGAAGAAGCAGCAGGAAACCATGGCATTGTATTCCCAGTATGGCGTCAGTCCGATGGGTGGATGTTTACCGGCATTGATTCAGATGCCTATCTGGATTGCGATGTTCAACTTTGTGCCAAATGCCATTGAGCTTCGCCAGCAAGGTTTCCTCTGGGCTGATGATTTGTCAACCTACGACAGCGTATGGGACTTCGGGACAAACGTATGGGGCATCGGCGACCACCTCAGCTTGTTCTGCCTCCTTTTCTGTGCAACCAACTTCATTTACAGTTTCATGACCATTCGCCAGCAGCGCGAGTCGATGTCGGGAGAACAAGCGCAACAGATGAAGATGATGCAATGGATGATGTATCTCATGCCCGTCATGTTCTTCTTCATGTTCAACCGTTATTCAGCTGGTCTGAACTATTATTACTTCATTTCTCTTTTGGCCAGTTCCTTGACCATGTGGTACCTGCGCAAACGCACCGACGATGCCAAACTGCTGGAAAAACTGGAAGCTAATTATCAGGCCAACAAAAACAACCCTAACAAAAAGGCAAAGGGATTGGCTGCAAGATTTGAAAACATGCAGAAACTGGCGGAACAGATGAACGCTGAGCGCAACAACGCCGCCAACAAGCATTAAGTAATGCCCAAATAAATAAATTCCGTAATTTTGATAGTTCGTAAAGCTTCATTTACATGCTCCTCAAAATTGCGGAAGTTATTTTTTTCAAGAGAGCGCTAAGGTAGAATCCCATACGCACATACAAAAAGGATTCATCTCCCACCATCCACAAAACCGTCCTCCCCAACAGAAAAATAATTGATAACTTAACCATACAATGAATTTTAAAATCATGCTTATGTCTGCCGCGCTAATGACGGGCACCATGCAAATCCATGCACAAGGCAGCGATGCTGCTACGGTTGTGGTTGAAAAGCCCCGTGCAGACTTCTCCTCTGGACGACTGACCCCTGAATCCTTATGGAGCATGGGGCGTATCGGAAATGTCTCTTCTACGACTGACGGTAAAGTGATAACGTATGCCGTTACTTACTACGACATCAAGTCGAATAAAGGCAACAGCGTTATTTACGTAAAAGACCTTCAAACCGACAAAACCCATGCAATCTTTAATGGAGGCAATTCGCCGGTATTCATCAAGAACGGAAAAGAAATAGCCTTCTTGTCTTCACGCAACGGATCATCACAAGTATGGTCAGTCGGTATCGACGGAAAAAATGCACGCCAGATTTCCCACGCGCAAAAAGACGTTGAAGGATTCTTATTCTCGCCCGATGAGAAGAAAGTCATCTTGATCCACAGCGTCGACAACAATACTGTCATCGAAAAAAAAGAAAATGACCTACCATTGGCAACAGGCATGGTCATCAACGATTTGATGTACAAGCATTGGGATCAATACAACACCTCCTCCCCCCACCCATTCATCGCCGATTTCGATGGCGCCTCTAACATCTCTGAAGGCACCGATATGCTGGAGGGAGAACCCTTTGAATGCCCGATGCTCCCATTTGGCGGTGTTGAACAACTGGCGTGGAGCCCAGATTCAAAAAGCATTGCATACACTTGCCGAAAGAAGGTTGGAAAGGAATACGCAACAAGCACAGACAGCGACATCTTCCTTTACGATTTATCTAACAAAACAACAAAAAATCTTTGTAAGCCAAGCAATTATGCAGCACCTTCTGTCATTTACACCAAGACATTACAAGACCAAAGCGTCAACAAGACAGAGACAGACTGCAATGTAGGATACGACCAAAATCCTCAGTTCTCGCCCAACGGACGCTACATTGCCTGGACAAGCATGGAACGCGATGGATACGAAAGCGACCGCACACGCCTCTGTGTCTATGACTTCAAGACAGGAACAAAGTCATACGTAACGGAAGTATTTGAAAGTGGCGTCAACGAATTCGGATGGGACGCCGACAACAACCACATTTTCTTCAGCGGCGTATGGCATGGCCAAACCCAATTATATCGCACGGATCTTAAGGGGCATGTCAAGCAACTGACCAACGACACCTGCGATTATTCATTGGTTCAAGTCATTTCGAGCAAGCTCCTGTTGGCAAAGCGCCAAAGCATGCAACGCGCTGACGAAGTCTATCTGGTTAATGTCAGAAAAGACAAGGGATTTGCACATCAGGTAACTTTTGAAAACAAGAATTTCTACGACAACTTGAAATGGGGCGATGTCAAGGCACGCTGGGTGAAAACTGTCGATGGGAAGCAAGAGCTTTGCTGGGTGATTTATCCTCCCAAGTTCGACGCATCAAAGAAATATCCAGCCTTGCTGTTCTGCGAAGGCGGCCCGCAGTCGCCTGTAAGCCAGTTCTGGAGCTTCAGATGGAACATGCAAATCATGGCGGCAAACGATTACATCGTCATTGCCCCCAACCGCCGCGGCCTCCCCGGCTTTGGCATGGAATGGCTGGAAGAGATTTCTGGTGACTACACAGGACTTTGCATGCAAGACTATCTCTCGGCCATCGATGACCTCTGCAAGGAAACATACGTAGACAAAGAACGACTGGGAGCCGTTGGCGCCAGCTTCGGCGGATTCAGTGTCTATTGGCTGGCCGGCAACCATAACAAGCGTTTTAAGGCATTCATCGCACACGACGGCATCTACAACACGCAACAGCAATATGTTGAAACCGAGGAACTGTGGTTCCCCAACTGGGATTTAAAATCAGCCCCTTGGGAAAAAACAGCCGCCGGCGAAATGCAGAAAGCCTATGCCACCTCTCCGCATCTTTATGTAGACAAATGGGACACCCCCATTTTGTGCATCCACGGTCAGAAAGATTTCAGAATCGAATACACACAAGCCGAAAGCGCCTTCACGGCTGCACGCATGAGAGGAATAGACGCACAAATGCTGCTTTTCCCTGATGAAAACCATTGGGTGTTGAAGCCGCAAAACGGCATCCTCTGGCAGCGCACCTTCTTCCGCTGGCTCAACAAATATCTCAAGAAGTAAACAACAATCAGAAAGCAGGCGGCAAGGGAGACTGGAATCAGTTGCCATTGAAGCGTTTCTGCGCTCAGCCATTTGTCCCTACCAACAAGAGCAAATGGCACTGAGCGCTCCCCACAAAGCACTCAAGGCGCACTCGTTTTCCGCAACAGCCTCACCCCGATAGTCCACTTAGTAATGGTGAAACAATAAGTAGATCAATATTGACAGGGTATAAGAATACAACTCCTTATCCCTCAAAATTGTTCAACTCATTCTTTACCCATTACATAATTTATAGTATAACAACAATGACACAAACTCTTCAAAACAAACTGAGCAATTCAAAAAAAGCCCGCTGGACAGCGCTTATCTTAGTCAGCATCACCATGATGTTGGGCTATTTCTTCACCGACGTCATGTCTCCGTTGGAACCATTGCTGACAGAAGCCCGCGGACTGACAGAAGCCCAGGGAGGAACAGGCTTCGGTTTGGGATGGACATCCGACGAATATGGCTTCTTCTCCGGAGCCTATGGTTATTTCAACGTATTTCTTCTCCTCCTCTTCTTGGGCGGAGTCATTCTCGACAAATTCGGCATACGCTTCACCGGCATCATGTCAACCATCTTGATGTTCCTCGGCGCAATCCTCAAATGGTATGCCGTCTCACACAACTTTGAAGGAACTATCAATGTCCCGTTCTTTGGCGAATATCAAACCCAAGTTGTGTTGGCGGCCACAGGATTCGCCATTTACGGTGTCGGATGTGAAATCGCAGGTGTCACCGTGACAAAATTCTCGTGAAGTGGTTCACAGGTCACGAACTGGCATTGGCTATGGGACTTCAAGTTGCCTTGGCACGTATCGGAACAGCCTGTACATTGGCCTACTCTTTGCCATTCGCCATGGGAAAACACATTGAATACGTGGACACACACTCCGTGGGAGACTTCTTTGCCAACATCAATGCCGGCATCATCAATGGTTTGACGTCCTTAAAGGATTTTTTAGGGCTTTCCTCTGGTGTTCAGGCATCAGTGGCCTTGGGCGCCGCCATGTTGTGTATCGGCATGATTGCCTATCTTGTTTATTGCGTTATGGACAAGAAGGAAGATGCCTCCGCAGCAGCAATCCAAGCAGAAAATGAAGAAGGATTCAAATTCTCCGACCTAAAAATTCTCTTTTGCAACAGAGGATTTTGGTACATCGCTGTGCTCTGTCTGATGTTCTATGCGGGCGTATATCCCTTCTTGAAATTCGCAACCAAACTCATGGTCATGAAATACAGCGTTCCCGAAAGTACGGCAGGCCTGATTCCTGCCATGTTGCCGTTTGGAACAATCTTCCTGACGCCGATTTTCGGAAGCATCTACGACAAGTTCGGTAAAGGCGCAACCCTCATGCTCATCGGTAGCGTGCTACTCACCATTGTCCACGTGACACTTGCCCTGCCGCTCAACTCATGGATCATTGCCATCATCGCCATGACCGTGCTGGGCATCGCCTTCGGCTTGGTCCCTTCTGCGATGTGGCCGTCCGTGCCCAAGATCATCCCGATGGAATACCTCGGCACAGCCTATGCGCTCATTTTCTATATCCAAAACATCGGCCTTGCCCTTGTTCCCGTCTGGATTGGAAAAGTCAATCAGGCCAACACAATGACCGACGGGAAAACCATTGACTATACGGAATCCATGACCATTTTTGCCATCTTCGGCATGGTGGCCATCATCATTTCCCTTCTTCTGATTTTTGAAGACAAACGCAAAAAATACGGGTTGGAAAAACCTAATATCGAAAGAAACTAACAGGGGTTACCAATCCTCAAGGCCTGAATCAATAAGATGTCATAAACGAAGGGAGGGGCGTTCTGAAACGACAGCAGAACGTCCCTTCTCATATATAAAGACTTCTGCGAAAGTTATTTGTTTACCCTCCCCCGCCCCAATCTCTGCCTATTATCTCTGCCTATTAAAAGACTCGTCTATATTTAGAGATTTAAAATTCGGAGAATCCAATAAAAATTCTTATATTTGCGTGGTTTTAGTGGAATCAGTTCCGACACGGTCTAAAGATAGACTCGTCCATGATATTTCAAGATTCTATTTTGTTGTTTCAGACGGTGCTACCAGATACCGGAAATCGGAATACTCAAAAACCTATAAAGAAAATTATCAAGAAATGAATCCAATATTTATAGCCGGTCCGTGTGTGATTGAATCAGCAAGCCTGTTGGATGAAGTGGCGAAACAACTCGTCTGCATCAAAAACAAGTTCAATGTTGAGGTGTATTTTAAGGCATCGTTTGACAAGGCCAACCGCACTTCCATCCATTCATTCCGCGGACCTGGCCTTGAAAAAGGCCTGCAAATGCTGGCCGACATCAAAGAACGCTACGCCCTCCCCCTGCTGACAGATATCCATGAAAGCTATCAGGCCGCCGTAGCTGGCGAGGTTGTCGATGTGTTGCAAATCCCCGCTTTCCTCTGTCGGCAGACTGATCTTCTCGTGGAAGCCGCCAAGACGGGGCGCATTGTAAACATCAAAAAGGCGCAGTTTCTCTCGGGTGAAGACATGAAATATCCCGTTGAAAAATGCCGCGAGGCAGGAGCGAATGAAGTTTGGCTGACGGAACGCGGTAACGTCTATGGCTACAACAATCTTGTTGTTGACTTCCGCAATATTCCGATAATGAAGCCTTTGGCCGACCGCGTCATCATGGACTGCACGCATAGCGTGCAACGTCCCGGCGGCGGAAATGGAAGCACAAGCGGCGACCGCCAATTTGTGCCAGCCATGGCCATGGCTGCAAAGGCTTTTGGCGCAGAGGGCTATTTTTTGGAAACGCATCCCGACCCAAACAGGGCTTTGAGCGACGGCCCTAACATGTTGCCGCTTGAAAATCTCCCCGCCTTGGTGGGCGACTTGCTGAAATAACCTCCGAAACGACGACGTTTATCACCATGCGGGAAACGCGGGCGGTTCATGCAGGAAAGGCGAATTGAAAGATGTTGTTTTTGAACGCACCCGAATGAATCATCCAGAAAACCGTTTTCTTCAGAGTTCTATCCCCCACGCGCGAAGACGAATGGGGCTAATATGGGGTTGCTTCGCTAGCAGCTTCTGCACGAATAGCTACGCTCCACAACAGCAAGACCCGCATAGAATCGTTTCGAACATATATATGACCACACATGCTTAATTTTGAATTATGAGTAAATGGACTGAAACAGCCATCAAATGCTTGCGCGATGAAAGCGAAGCATTGTTGGAACTGATACCTTACATTGATGAAAGTTTTGACAAGACCATTGAACTGATACTGAAATGCAAGGGCAAACTTATTGTCACTGGCGTCGGGAAAAGCGGACACATCGGTGCCAAAATTGCCGCTACATTGTCGAGCACGGGCACTCCGAGTTTTTTCATCAACCCCTTGGACGCATTTCATGGTGACTTGGGCGTCATCATGAAAGACGATGTGGTTTTGGCCATTTCAAATTCAGGACAGACAGACGAGCTGCTCCGCTTCCTGCCCTATCTTCTCGAACGGCAAATTCCTGTAATCGGGATGAGCGGTAATCCAGAATCTTTGTTGGCAAAATATTCCACGACACATTTGAATACCGCCGTAACGCACGAGGCATGTCCCCTCGGTCTAGCTCCCACCTCCTCAACCACTGCGGCCCTTGCAATGGGCGATGCCTTGGCTTGCGCCTTGATTGTGGCCAGAGGATTCAAAGCGTCTGATTTTGCACAATTCCATCCGGGAGGAACCCTCGGACGCCGTTTGCTGACTAAGGCAAAAGACGTGATGCGAACAGATGACCTTCCTGTCATATCTCCCGACATGAAATTGGGCGAAGCCGTGATTCATGTGAGCCGCGGACGTCTGGGCTTATGTGTGGCTGTGAGCAACGAAAAAATCTGCGGTCTTGTGACAGACGGCGACATTCGTCGCGCCATGGAGAAATCGCAAGATGTGTTCTTCAAACGAACCGTGGCCGACATCATGTCGGTACACCCAAAATGTGTCGGACCTGAAACGAAAATCACGGAAATCGAACGCATTTTCCAGCAGTTTAAAATCCATTCTGTATTAGTGGTTGACGCTGACAACCATCTGCTCGGCATTGTCGACTCGTTCAGGGCAATGATCTGATTTCGGTGCCAATGAGATGGCTGGATTTGCAACCAGTGTGCCCCCAAACGCGCTCTACATTGAAACACCCCTAAACGTAATTCAGATCATTTACCCATGACGAATGGCAGAAAAAAAAATCCCAACAGAGGACATCACAACAAATCTCTTTCCGTTGGGTGCCCTGCGAATATAAGCGAAAACTTTTTGCGGCATACACTTCTCGTGGTATTAGTATCCGCAGCAATGTTCCTCCCCTCCTTGCTGCATGCCTCGCCGGCAGAAGACGAACGGCCTTCTGTCTCCTTTCCGCATCCAGAATGGCTGGACTCCACATGTGAGAGGGAACAACGGGTTGACTCAATGGTTGCCCTCTATCTCTCAAAAGAATGGCACGTTAATTTTTCATCAAACAACCGCATAACGGTTTTCAAGCGCGGTCAAGAAAAATTCGACGACCTCTTTGAGGCCATCAGGCAGGCACGGAGTAGCATACATTTAGAATACTTCAATTTTCGAAACGATTCCATATCTCAGCAATTGTTCACGCTATTGGCTGAATGCGCATCGAGGGGCGTAAAGGTACGGGCGCTTTTCGATGGATTTGGCAACAGTTCGAATAACCGTCCTTTAAAACAGAAGCACCTTGAAATGCTGCGTGAACACGGCATCGAAATTTATGAGTTCGATCGCGTCCGCTTTCCCTGGATTAACCATGCACTCCACCGCGACCACCGCAAAATCGTTGTGATAGATGGTCTCGTTGCCTATACCGGCGGCATGAATGTGGCTGATTATTACATCAACGGAAAGGCCGAATTCGGAGAATGGCGTGACATACATGCACGCATAGAAGGCGACGCTGTTGCTGATTTGCAGAGCGTTTTTTTGGACTTTTGGAACAAGGTGACAAAGCAGAATATTCATGGAACCGAATACTATCCAGGTGAACGTGATGCACGCCGCTTTTTCGCGAATCTGAAAGCCGACACGTCGGTTTCCTCAGGAGGGAAAGTCATTGGCGTTGTCAATCGCGACGTTAAAGAAACACCGCGTATCATACACGACACCTTCCTGAAAATCATCAACAATTCAAAAAAACAGATTCAGATTATCAACCCTTACTTCACCCTCTGCGGACATATCAAAAGAGCTTTGAAGCGGGCTTGCAAAAGAGGTGTTGACGTGCAGATAATGGTGTCTGAAAAAAGCGACATCCCCATAACGCCACGCATCGTTGAACACAACGTACGCCAACTGATGAAAGCTGGGGCGAAGGTCTATTTTTTTCAGGGCGGTTTCCATCACAGCAAAATCATGATGGCCGACAGCGCATGCAGCTTTATCGGTTCGGCCAATCTCAACAGCCGCAGTTTGTCGTTCGACTATGAGTGTAACCTTTTTATAGCCGACAAGGCGACAACGGCGGAATTACAGAAGATTTTCGAGACAGATAAGGAGCAACGTTGTTTCCTTCTGACGCCGCAACGCTGGAAATCCTTTTCCCGTTGGCACCGTCTGCAAGGACACCTATTCCGCGTGCTTGCGCCAGTCGTAGACAACAATTGATTCTGCTTTTGTTTCAGATGTCACCCTTGAAGATGAGATGCGCCTTCTCCGACAAGGACGCTTTTGGGGTCTCTCCATAGAGAAAAATCAAGACACCTACTACGCATAGACTTTCTTGTCTTGATTTTCTGTATATATTTATAAGTAATGGTAAAACAGCTCCTTACTCCAAAAATTGGTCAAATTATGTTTTCACCATTACTTACTGACCATCTTCAGAAGGGGGAACATTCTATATAATACATCCTGCTTAAAAATTAGTTCAACAACAAATGGGCGAACAGTCATTAACAATAACAAAAGGGGTTGCAGCCGTTTTCATCGTTCTGTCCCTGTCGGGGGCTCCCGTGTTTCTTCGCGATTCCCTCTCCCAATTCTCCCTGCCCCTTCTGATGCTTTGTACGGGGTATTCCTTAAGCAACAGCAAACATGAAAACGCAGATACGTTCCTCGGTGCAAGCGTGAGAACGATCTATTGGCCGTTTTGGTGTTGGAGTCTATTTTTCCTTGTGACACACAATTTATTTTCATGGTTGCACATTGTCAATGCTCCCGCATATAGCGGCCATGATCTCTTCCAGAGACTTTGGAACATCACGTTTTGTATGTCGGACTTCGACGGGGAACTCGCAATGTTATTTTGGATTTTCAGGGCCCTCCTCGTTGCAAGCGTGTTCCAATTCTTCTGCTTCAAACTATTCAGGCACATCCGTCCGGCAGATTCCATAGAAAAAACCGCCTACATTGTTGCCGCAGGTGCTTTCGTTTTGACAATTTGGCAGCAACTTTCAGGACTCAGCATCGCGATTCTTCCCGATGGCGGGTGGCGCGAAATGCTCTCTGCCATTCTCGTTGGTATCGGTTTTTCCTTCGGATTGACCTCACACCGCCTACGCCTCAATATCCCGGTTCTGGCCGCCTGTTTTCTTGTATCAATGCTGGGAGCCATTTATTGCCCCTGGAACATGACAAACGGCGTTAATGCAACGCATCTGTTTATCCTCCTTCCTTCCTGGCTCTGCGCTTTCGTGCTCATACGCGCGCTTTCAAATGCGCTCTGTCGCAAGCCCAACTTGCTTGCCTCAGGTTTGACTGTCATCGGCAAACATGCACTCAGCATCATCGCCTTCACTCCTCTCTCCTTCAAGTTTGTCGCAGCCATAGGGGCAGCGTGCTGCGGCCTTCCCTGGAGCACCGTCGGCGGAGTTTCCCTCCCAGTTCCCTCCGCAGGCGTCATCCTTTGGCCCTTCGCCTTTATAGCAGGCATCTGCCTCCCCATTATCGTGACATATACTTATCGACGCATCGACAAAAGAGTGGATATGTCCTTCGGCAACATCCTGCGCATGCTGCTGACCCTAACCATCACGCTCGCAGTCTTCGCAGCAAAAACAGTCAGATATGTCGCAAGGAAAATCTATGACGGCATTCTCGCCACAGCCACCGCTCTCAAAGACATCGTCAAGGCTTCAAGTCCGAAAGAAGAATAAACGCATTCCACGCGAAGAGCACATTTCAAACCGCAACAAGAATGAGACCAACGAGAAAAAATACACTTGGGCAAACACCAAAGCTCAGTCATGCTCCCTGTGACAAACCGCTTTCTTCGCAGGCCTCCCTGCGCGTTTTGTTTCCAGAGAGTATTCTTGGCGTCTTTCTGCTATTTGTTGTGGTCGTCATGTACAAACGCATAGGCATGAGCAACGAATCGATTCTGCATACCACGTCAGCCGCTCTCTTGCCACTGCTTTTTAAGCCTTTTGCGATATCAATGGCCGGCCGTCTGCACATCAGCCACACAGCAACTCGCCTTGGCTTCTTCCTGGCCTTTGTCTTTCTGCTCACAATGGCCCACGGCATCAAAAACGCCGCTTCAAATATCCAATATTTCTCGCTTTTTTCATTGGCAATTTCCTTCTGTCTCATCAGCAACACGAGACCCCTCTGCACTGTCAACGCCCCAGCTGCAGCAACTGACGCTCCGTGGCGAAAATGCGCCATCTCCTACGAAATTGCTATACTCGCCCTTATGGGCGGCCTTGTTATGTTCGCGGGCGTTCTGGAGGTCTACACTCGACAACCCAGAACATCATGGGCCGTATCGTGCGTCGTCATGGCCATTTTCCTGCTTTCTCTTTCCCTGTACCGTCACTTCAGCACCATACGCCACGGGAGCGCCGAGGCATGCAACAAGTACTCATTTCTCTCCGCAGAACCTTCTTCTGCGCCTATGGCCGACAAACTGAGACACCTATGGCACACGACATGCATCATCGTATGTTTTCTACCCCTCTTCTTCTCGCTTCGTCTTCTCCCTCTTTTCCTCTTAGACCGTGAAAGCGCTGGCGGACTTGGTTTTTCCACATCCGACACAGGGCTGCTACAAGGCTGCATTGCAGTTGCCGGCCTTTTGGTTGGCGCTGCCATCGGGAGAAAAGTCATTCAGCGTTATGGCCAAAAGAACACCTTGGCCCCCATGTCTCTGCTGCTCTCACTTGTCAATGCCGTGAGCATCCTCCTTGCCTACCAACAGTTCAGCTCACTTCCGCTTGTTGGCATCTGCCTGTTTGTCGCCTGCTGTGGCGTGGGAGCATCGTCCATCAGTCTTCTGAAATGGCAAATCATGGTTTCCAACAATAATACACAAAACTATACCTGCCATGCTGACACAACGACAGCCGCCGCTGGAATGATTCTCTCAGGCCTCATTTCCGCATACCTGCTGCCACTTGGATATTTAAACGCCTTCATCCTGCTCACTGGCCTCCTTGCCCCTCTTTCGTTTCTTGCAACCTCCTTCATGCGCACGCGTTTGCCGAAAGAAACAAAAAGGGAAACAACGATAACTGACTCGTGACGATGAAAGACTAATTGCCATTTTGCAGCTGATATTCAAAGCGAATACCTGAGCGCAAAATGGCAATTATTTTTTTCAATCAGTGACCCCCACTCACAATATGTGTACCTTACAGGTAGGAAATGGGGACATTTGTACCCTGGGTGTTACCCTGTGGGCTGCTGGGCCCCGCGTAGGGCCGCAGACAAGGCTTTTTCCGCACAATCTCAATCAACTTAATACTCCACCTTGTCCGTTTTCTTCCGCCAACTGTCAAAAATGCCCATCGCTTCATCGCGCATCATCTCTGTAGTGTTCAAACGCCTGTCGGCAGGCTTCAAGTCGAGTTCTTTGTAGATGAAGTCATCGTCGAAGCCGGCATCTGCGGCATCTTTTTTAGTACAAGCAAAGTAAAGACGGTCTAAATGTGCCCAATATATAGCTCCCAAACACATGGGGCAGGGTTCGCACGAAGAGTAAATTTCACAGCCTTCCAAAGAAAACGTGCCAAGCTTGTCGCAGGCTGTGCGTATGGCCGATACTTCGGCATGCGCAGTCGGGTCGTGATTGACGGTCACGCGGTTGACACCTGTTGCAAGAACCTTCCCGTTCTTTGCAATGACAGCACCAAACGGGCCACCGCCATTTTCCACATTCTCATTTGCCAGGCGAATGGCCATGGCCATCAATTCTTGTTTGTCCATAGTTTTATTGTTTTGAAACCACCATTGTATCAGTGATCAATTGCAGCAGGATTTTCCATATCGGAACAAATTTACTCAAGAGTTTCGGATTTACCAACGACAGCATGCAAAAAAATCAAAAGACTATATGGCATGCCTTTGCTTTTGGCCTTTTCATTGTTTACGGCCGGTTCTGCCTGTAGAGGTATTTTTGACACCAATACTCCTTGTCTGCCTCGCTTTTTTTATGTCTGAGGCTGGACTTTCCAGGAAAAATGAATAACTTTGCGATAAACGAACTATTAACTCATTTGGAACAATGGATATAATTGAAAGATTCTTGAAGTACGTCAGCATAGACACACAGTCGGCTGAAGACACAGGGAAAACGCCAAGCACCAACAAGCAATGGGACTTGGCACATTATTTGAAAGACGAACTGGAAAGCATCGGACTTGAAGATGTTGAGCTTGACGAACTGGGTTATCTCTATGCAACGTTGCCTGCCAATACGGAGAAAGAAATACCGACCATCGGATTCATCTCACACATGGACACCAGTCCTGATTGCTCCGGCAATGAAGTCAAACCACGGATTGTTGAAAAATACGATGGCAGAGATATCGTTCTCGATGGAGGAAACAACATTGTCACGTCGCCACAGAAATTCCCAGAACTTCTGGACCACGTTGGAGAAGACATCATCGTCACCGACGGACACACCCTGCTGGGAGCAGACGACAAGGCTGGCATTGCGGAAATAGTTCAAGCCATGGTTTACCTGCTGGAACATCCAGAGATTAAACACGGCAAAATTCGTGTGGCCTTCAATCCCGACGAAGAAATCGGTTTGGGAGCACATCATTTCGATGTAAAAAAATTTGGATGCGACTGGGGCTATACCATGGACGGTGGTGAAATCGGAGAATTGGAATATGAAAATTTCAACGCTGCCTCTGCAAAAATCTGTGTTTCCGGCGTCAGCGTCCATCCTGGCTATGCCAAAGGTAAAATGATCAATGCCGCCCGCGTTGCAACAGAATTTGCTTCTCTGCTTCCCATGACAGAAACGCCAGAAGCCACTGTTGAATTTGAGGGCTTTTACCACCTGCTCGGAATGGAAGGAAACGTGGAACGCGCAACACTATCATACATTATTCGCGACCACAACCGGCAAAAATTTGAAGCCCGCAAACAAACCATGATAAAAGCGGCTGAATGGTTGAATGAAAAATACGACAGCCAAATTGTTGAAGTGGAAATCAATGACCAATACTATAACATGCGCGAAAAAATCGAACCAGTTATGCACGTCATTGATATTGCAAAGGATGCCATGAAGGAAGCGGGAGTCACTCCAAAAGTTCGTGCCATACGCGGAGGAACCGATGGTGCGCAACTTTCTTTCATGGGGTTGCCTTGTCCCAATATTTTCGCCGGCGGACTTAACTTCCACGGCCCGCACGAATTTCTGCCAATTCCATCGCTGAAGAAGGCAAGCGAGGTCGTCGTAAAGATTTGCGAACTGACTGCCAAGCGCAAACTTTGAAGTCATTTATTAATGGCGAAAGAACAAGTTGACCATTATTTGAAAACGCACTCTTTGGCGGAGTGCGTTTTCATTTAGTAATGATGAAAGAATAAGTTGAACCATATTGACCAGTATTTTTCCTCTTTAGGAATTTGGAAGAGGGAGCATAGCGGACTATATGACCGACGACAAACACCCCAAGCGGCCAAAAGAAATAACATAAGAAAAAAACGCCTTACTCCTCAAAATTGGTCAAGTTCTTATTTCACAATTACAGTGATAATGAAAGAATGGTGAGATGATTTAAAGGGGCATAACGCCTCTGGACATAAAAAAATGCTTTCACCTGCCTACTACTTAAAAAAACGTATTTTCCAAAAGGCTTTATGTCGTATCTTCCGGAAATCATTTCAGACCTCGCGTTGATTCTCATTTCAGCCGGGCTTGTCACTCTGATATTCAAACGTCTCGGACAACCACTTGTTTTGGGTTATATCGTGGCCGGTTTCATGGCCGGCCCACACATGCCCTACACTCCCTCCGTCACTGACACAAGTAGTATCCAATCATGGGCCGACATCGGTGTAATTTTTCTCATGTTCACCCTCGGACTCGACTTCTCCTTCAAAAAGATTCTGAAAATGGGCCCGAAGCCGATTTTCGCTGCCTGCATGATTGTATTTTGCATGATGAGCGTCGGCAATGTTGCAGGTTTTTTATTCGGTTGGAACAGTATGGACCGACTTTTCCTCGGCGGCATGCTTGCAATGTCTTCAACCACCATTATTTACAAAGCATTTGACGATTTGGGGCTTCGCAGCCAAAAATTCTCAAGCGAAGTGCTCAGCGTGTTAGTTCTCGAAGATATCTTGGGCATTCTTTTGATGGTTGTGCTTTCCGCCATGGCCGTTTCGCGCACATTCGAAGGCGCTCAGCTTTTAGGTAGTTTGCTCCAGCTGAGTTTTTTCCTTATAATATGGTTCATCGTCGGCGTATATGTCGTGCCGACTTTCCTTCGAAAAAGCGGTAAATGGATAAACGATGAAACCTTGCTGATTGTGGCAATCGGCCTCTGCTTCATGCTCGTAGTCATGGCCTCAAAAGCTGGATATAGCTCAGCCTTCGGCGCGTTCATGATGGGTAGTATTCTGGCGGAAACCACAGAGGCTGAAAACGTTGAGCGTGTTGTAAAACCATTGAAGAACCTCTTCGGTGCCATTTTTTTCGTATCAGTCGGCATGTTGGTCAATCCGCAGATACTGATGCAATACTGGTGGCCCATCCTGGCGCTCACACTGGCCATCATTGTAGGTCAGGCCATTTTCGGTTCCATCAGTTTTCTGCTTTCCGGCCAGTCGCTACGTGTGTCTATGCAATGCGGCTTTTCGTTGACACAGATTGGAGAATTTGCCTTCATCATTGCCTCTCTCGGAACAGCCCTAAACGTGACAAGCCAATTCCTCTATCCCGTTGTGGTTGCTGTTTCCATCGTCACCACCTTCTTAACGCCTTACATGATCAAGGCGGCAGTTCCTTCCTACAATGCCATCTGTCGTCTTATACCAGAACGCATACACGGGAAAACAAGCAGCAACAAAAATCTCTTGCAAGACGCGCAGCCCCCTCGCCCTTGGCGCACGCTGATAGGCTCACTTCTCAGCGGTGTCAGCATTTATCTGGCGCTCAGTGTGGCTGTCGTTCTGATTGCATTCGGTTTTCTGCTCCCCTTCTGTAGAACAATCTTTGGACATTGGCCAGGAAACACCATTTGCGCTGTGCTCACCATATCGCTCGTCTCGCCCTTTTTGCGTGCCATCGTCATGCGCAAAAACCATTCCGAACCATGGAAAATTTTAAGAAAGAAAGGCAGAGGCAACCAGTGCGGCCTGTTGCTGACCATCGGCATCAGATATGCCTTGGCCACATTTGTCGTTGCATACGTCATCAATTTCCTCTCACCTCTACCCTCTCCGTGGCGCCTGCCCGCCCATATTTCCATTTCTGCCTTTCTCGTAGGGGCGATGGTGGCATCGCGAAGAATCAAATATCTGAGTATATTGATGGAGCGGAATTTTGTCAAAAACCTTCGCTCGCGCGACACAAAAAAACAGCTCGAGGCCAATGGGAAACGGCCTGCCTATGCCGGCCGACTGCTGAGCCATGACATCCATCTCTCCCAACTTCAAATCCCCGCCAACTCCAACTGGTGCGGCAAAAACCTGCGTGAACTCCAATTTGGAGAAAACTGCGGAGTCCTCATTGCCGCTATCATACGCGGTCCATATCGAATCAACATCCCCGACGGTGGAGCAACGCTTTATCCCGGCGACCGCATCGAAGCGATAGGCGACGACGACAGCTTGCAGCATTTTTCCGAACGTATAGGTTCCGAAATCACACCTCTAACTGAAAACAGCAGCAAGCACCAACTAATGCTACACCGACTCAACATCACAAGAAACAGTCCGATGATTGGAGGTACGCTAAAAAGCAGCCACCTGAAAGAAAAATACCATTGCATGGCTGTTGGCTTTGAAGCCGATGACGGCACGATAGACACAGCAGATTCTTCACGTGTTATCAACAGCAACGACACGCTTTGGCTCGTTGGAGAGGAGCAAAGCCTGAAAAGAGTTGAGGCGGCCGTCAGGCCAGATGCCTAATGGTTTGTCCCCAGCCTAAGTGCGCAAAGACCCGCCTGTCGGCATTTGTTGCTACAGAAAATAACCATGAAAATATTTCCCAGCACATAGTTAAAATCGTATTTTTGCACCAGAATAACGTAAAGCTTTTTTTATGAGAATAGACATCATCACAGTATTGCCCGAAATGCTTGAAGGCTTTGTGAACACCTCAATTCTGGCCCGTGCACAAAAAAAAGGGCTGGTTGAAATCCACGTGCATAATCTGAGAGACTATACGACAGACAAACACCGGAGAGTGGACGACTATCCGTTTGGCGGGTTTGCGGGTATGGTGATGCAGTGCCAGCCCATTGATGCCTGCATCTCAGCACTCAAGGCGCAGCGCGATTACGACGAGATTATTTTTACGACACCCGATGGAGAGCAGTTTGACCAGCCAATGGCCAACCAACTCTCTATGAAGGAAAATATCATCATCCTCTGCGGACACTATAAAGGCATTGACTACAGGATAAGAGAACACCTCATCACGAAGGAAGTTTCCATCGGCGATTATGTGCTAACAGGAGGGGAACTCGCTGCCGGCGTGATGGCCGATGCTGTCGTAAGACTCGTTCCTGGCGTGCTCAGCGACGAACAGAGTGCGTTGTCGGATTCTTTTCAGGACAACTTGCTGGCAGCACCTGTCTATACGCGCCCAGCTGACTACAAAGGATGGAAGGTGCCAGAAATCCTGCTTTCAGGACATGACGCAAAAATCAAGGAGTGGGAACTCACTCAGAGCCTTGAGCGAACGAAACGGTTGCGACCAGACCTTTTAGAGAAGTAAGAGGGGAAATAAAGGAATGGGCATTCTGAACAAAATTCAGAATGCCCATTCCTTTACATATATTTTTTAGTAATCGGGAAACTAGTTCCCTTTCTTCCAGTTGTCTTTCAGTCCGACAGTCTTGTTGAACACCAAATGCTGCATCGAAGAATCTTTGTCGTAGGTAAAATAACCAATTCTCTGGAATTGCAGATAACGATTCTCCTGCTGTTCGGCGGCATACTGCTCAACGAAGCAGTTTTTCAACACCTTAAGAGAATCTGGATTCAGCAATTCTCTGAAATCTTTGTCGCTGGCTGACGGATTCTCAACGGCAAAGAGTCGATCGTAGATTCTCACCTCTGCTGGGAGGCAGTGGTCGACACTCAACCAGTGTAGCGTTCCCTTGACTTTTCGGTTGGCACCTTCCAAGCCGCTTTTGCTGAGGGGATCGTATTCACAATAGATTTCCTCGATTTCTCCGTCGGCATTTTTCTTGCATCCCGTACATTTCACGATGTAAGCGTTCTTGAGTCGTACTTCTTTTCCTGGCACCATGCGGAAAAATTTCTTGGGAGCTTCTTCCATGAAATCGTCACGCTCAATCCAAAGGTGCTTGCTGAAGGTGATGGTGTGTGTGCCCTCTTCCGGATTTTCGGGATTGTTGACGGTAGTGAGTTCCTCCACCTGGTTGTCTGGATAGTTTGTGACTATCAGTTTTACGGGGTTAATCACGGCCGACACTCTGAGCGCACGATGGTTGAGGTCTTCGCGTGCCGCCGCTTCCAGCATTTCGTAATCGTTGAGTGCGTCGAACTTCGTATAGCCAATCATGTCAATAAATTTGCGCACAGCTTGTGGAGAATAACCACGACGGCGCAAGCCGCAGATGGTTGGCATGCGGGGGTCGTCCCATCCAGCCACAAGGTTCTCCTTGACTAATGCCAGGAGTTTGCGCTTGCTCATAACTGTGTATGTCAGATTCAAACGATTGAACTCATACTGGCGGGGGCGATGGTCTTGAAGGTCCTTGCCTTCTTTTAGTTCGTCAACGAAATAATCGTAGAGAGGACGGTGAGGCACAAATTCGAGGGTGCAGATGGAGTGTGTGACACCTTCGAAATAATCGCTCTGTCCGTGTGCAAAATCATACATAGGATAGGCTTTCCATTTGTTGCCTGTGATGTGGTGTTCCTTGTTGATTATGCGGTAGATCACTGGGTCGCGAAAGTGCATGTTAGGGTTTGCCATGTCTATTTTGGCGCGGAGCACCATCGCACCTTCAGCCACCTTGCCGCTATTCATTTCTTCAAACAGACGGAGATTTTCTTCTATTGGTCTGTTTCTGTAGGGGCTGTCGGTGCCTGCTTGTGTCGGCGTGCCCTTCTGAGCGGCAATCTCTTCGCTTGTCTGCTCGTCAACGTAGGCCTTTCCTTCCTTTATGAGGCGTACAGCGAAATCCCACAATTGCTGAAAATAGTCAGAGGCATGATAAATATTGCCCCACTTGAATCCAAGCCACTGGATGTCTTCTTTGATGGCTTCAACGTATTCGGTGTCTTCCTTTTGCGGATTGGTGTCGTCCAAACGCAGGTTGCACACACCGCCAAATTTCTCGGCGATGCCAAAGTCCATACATATAGCTTTCGCATGTCCGATGTGTAGATACCCGTTTGGTTCTGGCGGAAAACGCGTTTGCAGCCGTCCGTCATTTTTTCCTTCTTTCAAATCTGAAGAAACAATCTGCTCAATGAAGTTCAGACCCTTTCTTTCGTTATTCTCTGGTTCTTTATTAACTGTCATATTCTATATTTTTTCTATTGAAAATCGCTTTCAACTTAGCGGCTAAACAGATGTCATGAAGCAAACGGCAGCCGCTATCTGCCGCCTTAAAAGGCCACATGGCTGTGCCCCCCTTGTTAATTGGCCATTTCCGAGATAAACTTTATGCGGACAAGACGGATTTCCTCGTCGGTGTAGTCGTCGCCCAATTCCTCAATGGCCGTTTCCAGGTTGTCTGTTTCCGAATCTCTGAAATACTGGTATATCTCCGCGATATGATCATCGTCCATCACGTCGTTAATGAAATAATCGATGTTTAGCTTCGTTCCCGAATAAACGATGGCTTCTATCTCATCAAGGAGTTCGTCGAATTCGATTCCTTTGGCAACGGCAATATCATCAAGCGCAACCTTGCGATCTATACTCTGAATGATGCTTACCTTGATTTTCGACTTATTGGCAACGGTTCTGATGCGCAGGTCCTCCGGGCGCTCAATATCGTTTTCTTCACAATGTTGCTTGATAAGCCGGCAGAACTCCGCACCATATCTTTTTGCTTTTCCTGCGCCGACACCTGGAATGTTTTGCAGTTCGTCGAGCGTATGGGGATAAATGGTTGCCATCGCTTCCAGAGAAGCATCTTGGAAAATGACGTAAGGCGGCACATCCAAGTCTTTGCTCATGCGCTTTCTCAAGTCTTTCAGCATCTGATAGAGCAGAGGATCAACTGTGCATGCCTCCCCACCCTGCAAGGGGATGTTGGGCTCGGCATTCTCATAATCCCTGTCTTCGACTATCTTGAACGAACATGGATTTTCCAAAAAATCCATACCTTTGTCTGTGACCTTCAAAACGCCATAGTTGTCTACGTCTTTTTCGAGGTATCCGGCAACGACTGCTTGTCTGATAACAACGTACCATACCTTATCGCTCACATCGTCGCCACATCCAAATTCTTCTATCTTATTATGTTTGTGCGCACAGACCTCATCTGTTGCACGCCCGATCAATACGTCTTTTAGATAATCTTCCTTGAAATTCTCCTTAGTTGCTAAAACCGTGTTGAGAACTTTGCATAAATTTTCTTTTGCTTCCACTTTCTTTTGAGGGTTTAGGCAATTGTCACAATTTCCGCAATTTTCCTTCTGAAAATTTTCACCGAAATAATGGAGGAGGAGTTTGCGACGGCACAGGGAACTCTCTGCATAAGCGGCTGTCTCCTTGAGTAGCTGTCGACCAATTTCCTGTTCAGAGACCGATTTTCCCTCCATGAATTTCTCTAATTTCTGAAGGTCTTTGCGTGAATAAAAGGCAATGCATTTTCCTTCTCCACCGTCACGTCCGGCACGCCCCGTCTCTTGATAATATCCCTCGAGACTTTTGGGCATGTCATAGTGAATTACAAACCGGACATCGGGCTTGTCGATGCCCATTCCGAAGGCTATCGTCGCGACTATGACATCAATTTTTTCCATCAGGAAATCGTCTTGCGTCGCTGACCTTGTGGCTGGGTCCATTCCAGCATGATAGGCTTCCGCCTTTATATTATTGGAACGTAACACCTCTGCCAGCTCTTCCACGCGTTTTCGGCTGAGACAATAGATAATGCCGCTTTTATCCGGATTTTGCCTTATAAATTTTATTATGTCCTTGTCTATGTTTTCTGTCTTTGGGCGAATCTCATAATAAAGGTTGGGCCTATTGAAGGAACTTTTGAATTCCGTTGCATCCAGGATGCCCAGACTCTTCTTGATGTCGATACGCACTTTGTCGGTTGCTGTTGCTGTCAGTGCAATTACTGGCGCATTGCCGATTTTGTCTATGATTGGGCGGATTTTCCTGTATTCTGGCCGGAAATCATGGCCCCATTCCGATATACAATGTGCCTCATCTACGGCATAAAAAGAAATCGTTATATGTTGCAAAAAAGAAACGTTGTCGTCTTTGGTTAGGGATTCGGGAGCCACATAGAGCAGTTTCGTTTTCCCCGAGAGAATGTCTTCCTTCACCTTGTCGATGGCAGACTTGCTGAGCGACGAATTGATGAAATGCGCCACTCCATCGTTTTCACTGGTGTGTCTGATGGCATCAACCTGATTTTTCATTAAGGCGATGAGTGGTGAAATGACAACGGCCGTTCCCTCCATCATCAAAGCTGGAAGTTGGTAGCAGAGTGACTTTCCGCCACCCGTCGGCATCAAGACGAAAACATCTTTGCCCGCCAAAAGATGGGTTATGATAGCCTCTTGATTAGACTTAAAGCTATCAAAACCAAAGTATTTCTTTAATGCTTCATGTAGATTTTTTTTCACGCTCATAAAATATCAGGTTAGTAATCGCACGACGAACCATTCCATGTGTGAACATTCCAAACGGACCATTCCACATGTCATGACTCAAATGCTAAACAAAGATATAAACAAGTTTTGGATTTAGGGATAGTCTGACCCAAAAAAATTACATCAGCATTTGTTTTTGCAGATGTTCTGAAATTTCCGACAGAATCCATTTTAGTAATGGTGGAACTATAAGTTGATCCATTTTGACCTGTATTTTTGTTGGTTTTGAAATTTGAGAAGGTCACATAGCCTATGTGACCGATGACAAGCACCAAATACGGCAAAAAGACAGGGCATAAGAAATAACTCCTTACTTCACAAAATTGGTCAAATTATTTTTTACCATTACTTAATTCCAAAGCAGAATTTAGGGGTGTCCTGAAAATTCTACTTGAGACAGAATTTTAGCACACCCCTTTTAGTAATGGTAAAAGAATAAGTTGAGCAATTTTGCCCTGTAATACAGGGCGTAAGAAATAACTCTTTACTCCACAAAATTGGTCAAGTTATTTTTTACCATTACTTAGTATTACGTAAAATAGAACTATCAGAATTCCCAAACATCATGCACCTGCCAGATTGTTTTTTGAGAGCTGCTTTTCAACGAAATCCTTTGTCACCACAAACTTCTTTTCGTTCGACGAAGGAATTTCAAACATAACATCCATCATGATGCTCTCTACGATGGACCTCAGTCCTCTTGCGCCCAACTTCCTTTCGATGGTTTTGTCAACGATTAATCCCAGAGCGTCGTCTTCAAACGAAAGTTCTACGCCATCCATTTCAAACAATTTCTTGTATTGCTTTGTAATAGCATTTTTTGGCTGAGTTAGGATTCGCAAAAGGGCTGACTTGTCGAGCGGGTTCAAATAAGTCAGCACAGGCAGACGACCTATGATTTCAGGAATCAATCCAAACGACTTGAGATCTTGCGGTTCGACGTAAGCCATCAAATTGCTTGGGTCAATCTTCAAAGCATTCTGCACAGAGTTGTAGCCAACAGTGTGGGTGTTCAGACGCTGCGCTATCTTTTTCTCAATGCCATCAAAGGCACCGCCGCAAATGAAGAGAATATTTCGCGTGTCGACATGCACATAGTCTTGGTCTGGATGCTTGCGTCCACCTTTAGGGGGAACGTTAACCATTGAACCCTCCAGCAGTTTCAGCAAACCCTGCTGCACGCCTTCGCCACTCACGTCTCGCGTGATGGAAGGATTGTCGTTCTTGCGAGCAATCTTGTCAATCTCGTCTATAAAGACTATGCCGCGCTCCGCAAGTTGCACATTGTAGTCTGCGACCTGAAGTAGCCTGGAAAGAATGCTTTCAACATCCTCTCCGACATAACCAGCTTCAGTGAAAACCGTTGCATCCACAATGGTGAAAGGCACCTGCAGCAATTTGGCAATCGTGCGTGCCAGAAGCGTCTTGCCCGTACCTGTCGAGCCGACCATAATGATATTTGATTTTTCAATCTCAACGTCATCATCGTCATGTGCCTGCATGAGTCTTTTGTAGTGGTTGTACACCGACACTGCAAGATGCTGTTTGGCTACATCCTGCCCAATGACATACTGGTCCAGATAGTCCTTAATCTCCTTGGGCTTCGGAATTTCCTTTAAATCTATGTTCTGGATTTTAGCGTCTTCATTCTGCTGTTCTATCTGCTGAACATACTCGTATGCGCGTTCGGCACATTCATCACAGATATTGCCGTTAAGCCCGGTCAGCAGGAAACCCACTTCCGACTCGTCACGTCCGCAAAAAGAACATTTTTTCTTATCTTTCATTTGGTTTGCGACATAAAATTTGATCAATCATGCCATATTCCTTCGCCTCTTCCGATGTCATCCAATAGTCTCTATCTGAGTCGGCCCATACTTTTTCAAAGTCCGTATGGGAATGATGGGCGATGATTGTATACAATTCTTTTTTGAGTTTCTGAATCTCGCGTGCCGTGATTTCTATGTCTGAAGCCTGTCCCTGAGCGCCACCCATTGGCTGATGAATCATAACACGGCTGTGTTCCAATCCAGAGCGCTTGCCTTCTTTTCCCGCAACAAGCAAAACAGCGGCCATGGATGCAGCCATGCCCGTGCAAATCGTTGCAACGTCGCTTTGGATGAATTGCATTGTGTCGTAAATACCCAAACCGGCATAGACCGAACCGCCCGGTGAATTAATATATATGGAAATGTCCTTTCCTGGGTCGCACGAATCCAGATACAGAAGTTGGGCCTGCAATGTGTTTGCCGTATAGTCGTCAATTTGCGTTCCGAGGAAAATGATTCTATCCATCATCAATCTCGAAAAGACGTCCATCTGTGTGACATTGAGCTGGCGCTCTTCCAATATATAGGGATTCAAGTATTGATTTTGCATTTTCACCACATCATCAAAGACCATAGAGTTGATGCCCATATGTCTCGTGGCAAACTTTTTAAAATCGTTCATATCATTTGTGTATTAAGATAAGAATCTCCTTCTCTCCCACTGCAGCTTGTTCTTTTACATGAGAAAAACAAGAATCAAAGGGCGAGAAAGAGACTCTATAAGAAAGCTGACTATGGTAATGGTAAAAAAACAACTTGAGCAATACCATTACATAAAGATGGCCGAATGCCGACCGCATTTGCATGCGGCAGCCATGTTTTCCTTGGGTTAGCAGATGCGCGTCAGACAACGACAAAGCACACCAACTCACCTCATACGCAGCAATTTTTAGTTAAACATTTTCGAGAAATCCTCGACAGAAATGCTTTTGTGGTCAAGCGTAACAACTGACTTCACGGCTTCAACTAACTTCGTGTCAATGCAACGTTCAACCAGTGCGTTAACCTGCTCTCTCTTCTTCAACATTTCTGTTGCATACTGTTCCAGATACTCTTCAGGAATATCCGTCATGCCATATTGGGCAAACTGGAAGCGGGCAGCCTGAACGGCCGTTTTCTTCAATTCTTTGTCGTCTACTTTGATGCCATTCTTTTCTACGAGCTGTTCCTTAATGAGGTGCCACTTCAATTCCTCGATACTCTTGTCGAAGTTCTTCTCAACGAATTCCTCGCCCTTATCCTTGTTGTTGGCCTTCATGATTTTCTTGAGCAATTCCGTTGGGAATTCCAATTCACCCACCTTCTGCTCCATATATGCACGAAGATCCAAGAGGAACTTATAGTCGCTGTCTGCAACATGCTGCTTCTCGATGTTCTCCTTGATTTTGCCGCGGAATTCTTCTTCGCTCTTCACATTGTCCTTTCCGAACACATTGTCAAAGAGTTCCTGATTTACTTCTGCAGCCACAAAGCGGCTGATTTCGTCAACCTGGAACGAGAAGTCGCCAGAATATGCGCCAACCTCTTCCTTCTTCACCTTCAAGAGAGAAGCCACTTCTGTTTCGCTGCCCTCGTATGCCATTGAAGGATTGAACGTCAAGACATCATTCTTTTTCGCACCTTCGAAAATTTTCTTCTGGTCGTCGTTCTTGAAATAAGTAGGCATCAGAGAAACCTTCTCTACGACCAAGCCACCTTCCTTGGGCTGGCCATTTTCATCCAATTCAGCCAAAACGCCACGGAGGATGTCATTGTTTTCGTAGCTGTCAACATTTTCAGAATGGCCTGCACGCTGTGCGATATTCTTAACCTGCTCGTTGATCTGCTCGTCAGTGGTTTCGATATCATAGAAATCGACGTGGTCATCAGCCGACAAATCAACGGTAAATTCTGGAGCCAGAGCAATGTCGAAGATAAATTCGAAATCATCCTGCTTCTCGATATCCTGCATCGTCTGCTGTTCGCTTGACAACGGTTCGCCGAGCATATTGACCTTATTTTCCTTTATATAATTGAAAAGTGAATCGTTCAGCAACTTGTTGACCTCCTCAGCTTTTGCTTGTGCGCCATACATTTTCTGGATCAAACCGAAAGGCACTTTTCCCGGACGGAAGCCTGGCATTTGAGCTTTGCGGCTGTAGGTTTTAAGAGTGTCCTTTACTTTGCTTTCGTAGTCAGACTTCTCCATCTTGAGTGTGAGGACGGCGCTAACATTGCCTGTCTTTTCAAATGAAATATTCATCGTTTGATTTATGTGAATTATATATATTGTTTATTCTTGTGGTATCAAGCCCTCTTGTTCCACGTGGGCTTTGGATATGCAAAGTTAACACAAGGGAGGAAATAAACCAAATTTTCCATTATTAAAAATCACGTTGTTCATTTCAACACGACACCCAAAGCATGCCTTCCGTCCATTTTGATTACAAACGGCGCGTCGCGGTGGACATGCCTGATGAAGTCTGTTTCATGCTCGGCCGGCAGCGCGTCAAGCCACGCCTCGTCAAACACCCCCTCGTTTATATACGGGTTAATCGTGAAATAGCCCACGCCAAACGACGTCAGATTTTGGAAGAAATGGGTGCCTTGGCTCGGATCGACACGGTAGCTTTCAAGTCCGCACTCAACAATCACGCGTGCCCCTGAGATGTGTGGCCATTTCACGGGGATGCCCAGCCAGGCATCACTGCTCCCCCATCTTCCTGGGCCGACCAACACGTACTGTCGGTCTTCCGCCGTCAACTGGGCATTCAGCTTTTCGATCTCCCGTGCAATCAGCGGATTGTTTTGCGCATTGAACCCCTTAGTCTTTACGTATACAACATCACACACGTCTGTCACGATGCCGTTGCCCAACACCATTTTCGAATTCAAGAGGCAGGACTCATCGGGGATTACAGACAAATCCTCGTCAACCGTCTCCTTGTTGTCAACGATGGGACGTATCTGCAAGAGGTAGAAGCTGGCGGTTCCGGCATCAAGATTCATGGCGAACTCAATCTCCACTGGGCGTCCCATTTCGCAACGCCCAATTTCAAGCAGCCGCGAAATCGTTTTTGCCAGCGGATACTGGTGGTGCTGGAGTATATTTGCGAATGAAACAATCTTCCTGCCGCCGGGATAATACCCCTCGCGAATCACTTGGTCAACCGGGTCAAACGTCGAGGCAACATAACGCAATGACCCGTGAGGCTCCGCATCGCGTATCCTGAGTTTCGAGAGATTGAAGGCATCGTCCGTCTTGAACTCCTGCGCCATGTTCTTCAGATCGAGCGCATAAAAGTTACGCTGCGTCTCACGTAAAGCCAAATCCGTTGTCGACAACTGAAGGATATGGTGCGGGTGTTTGGGAGAAAAGCGCAACGTCTGTCCGCCGTCAACGATATATTTTCCGAGTCCGAAAGCAACGTTGGCAATCCCGTCCTCCGCCCTTTCGTCGCCAATGGGATAGAAATTCAAAGAACGAGCAACCCCAGAGAGCGTTGGATAGAAATAAGACAAAGCATTCCCGTTAGCATCCACCGTGTCATACCTCGCGCCAATAACCTCCTGCAGAACGATGGCCATCTTCTCTTGGTCAATCAAGTTCTGGGTCGCCGTCAGATAGGCCTTGCTGTCGCTATAAAACACAGAAGCGTAAACAGCTTTGATGGCCGAACGGAGCAACCTCAGCATCACACTCTTATCGGGCACTTTCGGAATCATGTAGGTCTTATACACGCCAGCGAACGGCTGATAGTGGGAATCCTCCAACAGACTTGAAGAGCGCACCGCCAACGGTCCTTCAACAACTTCAAACAGCGCCAGCAAGTCATCAAGCAGACGTGTCGGCAGCGATGCGTTTTCAAACGCATCAAGGATTTCAGCATCGGGGATGTCACTTAAAGCCGTTGGATAGAGATTGTTCGTCTCCATAAATTCGTCGAAGATATCAGTGCAGATGACAACCGTCTTGGGAATATCCACAGAGAAATGCTCTTCTGAGAGCTTTGGATAGCGCTTTACCATGGTTCCCATAAAGGCCAGGCCACGCCCCTTTCCCCCAAGCGAACCATTGCCAATGCGAGCGAAATTGCTGTACTGGTCAAAACGTTCCTTCTGGTAAATAGCCACGACCCCCTGGTTCTTCATCCTGCGGTAGCCAACGATCAAGTCGCTGATCAACTGCCGAGCTTCGTCCATGTGCGTATATTCACTGACATCCACCTTTTTAAGTATGACTGCAGGCGGAAACATGGCACGCGAGAAGAAGAAACGCGAAAAATGGTTCTGGCTTAAATGGTAGCGCAGCGACTCGTCGGGGATTTCCGGCAATTTGCGTTGCAAATCCTTCAAATCCTTGATTGTCATAATCGGCGCCATCGTTTCCGGATTAACGATGATGAAAGGACCAAACCCGAAATGCTCCATTACTTCGGCTCTGAGGTCTTGCGGATAATGCTTAGAGTTTTTCACGATAAACGACGCCTTCAACTCCTCCGCATAGCGCTCATTATCCGCCTCGCTCGATTCAAGAATGATCGGGATATGCGGCTCCCTGCTTTTGATTTCGCGGCACAAGGCATACCCCGCCAACGGATCTTTTTCCCCGTTTCTGGAGAAACTCATGTCCGAGACAATACCGAGGATATTTTCGCTATAATCCGAGTAGATATCCATGGCCTCTTCATACGTACGCGCCAACATAATTTTCGGCCGCCCTCTCATGCGCATGGTCTTCAGGTGGTCGTTGAGGGCCTCCTTCGAAAACTCCTGACTCTGTTCCAGCACGATGCGGTAAAGATGTGGGAGGGCAGAAGAATAAAAACGAATGGAGTCCTCCACCAGAAGGATGATTTGTACGCCGACCGACGCTGAATCGTTAGGGGCGTTCAGTTTGTCCTCAATGAGTTTTATGATGGCCAGCAGCAGTTCAGCGTTCCCCAGCCACGAAAAGATATAGTCAATGCTGGAAAGGTCGGCCATGGCGACACGCTTACTCACCTCACGCGAAAACGGCGTCAGCACCACGATGGGCGTATGTGGGTATTTCTGTTTGATTTCCTTCGCGCCGACGAAAATGTCGCGGTTGTCCATATTGGGCATCACGATAACCAGTTCGAAATTTCTGTCGGCCAGTTCGCGCATGGCCTCCTCCTCGGTGGTCACCTGGGTGAAGCGCGGCGGATAACGCAGCGAAAGGGCCGTATATTCATTGAATATCTGCTCATCCACGCGTCCGTCGTCTTCCAACATAAACGCATCATACTTGGTGGCTATGAGCAACACGTTGTATATACGCTTATTCATCAATTCCGCAAAGGGCGTATCGCGCAAAACTATGTCTTTTAACTTGGGAATTTTGCTCATAATTTATATAAAAATTTAATGATTCTGAGGAAACGCCCTCTCCTATTTGCCGTAACATAGCAACCGGTAGTTGCAGTTCTCACACCTTTGCAAAACGCTCGTCGGTTTGAATGGCGTTGCCTCGTCCAACATCTCGCTCAGGAGTTTTTCGAGGCGGAACTTGAAATCTTGGGCAAGAGGGGCGAAATCCGTAAGCGGTTCGTTGGCATACTTGATGTATGGCAAAAAAGTCTTGTCACCATATTTATTGACAAAGAACAGAGTTGGCATCAGGGGCATGCTATTCACATCTGGAGCAACCATCAGGGCGTAGAGGAAGGTCTGCAAGACATAGTGCGGATGTTTTTCGCCAGGCGTAAAAAGAGCATCCATTGAAAGGGCTTGCTCCATGCTCCCATTGGTCTTATAGTCAACAATGCGAAGCGTCTCAGCCCCATCGTTGATGGTGGGATCCGACACGATGTCCATCCTATCAATGATGCCGCAAAGCTCCACCTGCCGCACCGCGCCATTGACCAACACGTTGAACGTCAAAGCACGCGGTGTTTCCAATCCCTTGATTTTAAAGGTTTCCAATTTGCTGTCATTTCGCAGCAACTGCTTGAAAAAGGACTTAACAATTTGCTCAACGAGGACGTTTTCGCCGACCTGCTCTTCCGCCATGGCACGACGGACGTAAAACACAAGGGAGGCATCGGCTGCCGGTTCCAGAAAGGGGGCCAGCCGGGCGGGCGTGATAACGGGATTTCCATGCTCCACAAAATCCAGATAAAATAGTTCAGCAGTTTTGTGTAAAACGCTTCCCAACACGTTCGGTTCTATAATCACCGCCTGTTTTTGAGGGGCCTTTATTTTCGCAACGCGATTGTAGAAAAACAGCAGTTGGCAGCGCATATACTCATTAATGGCAGAAGGGGAAAACCTGCGCATGCCCTCTGCCCATGCTGCGGGCTTGACTATAGGCTGAGGAAATAGTTGCCTGCTTTGGAGATTGAAGTCCATGGAATGATGGGTGACAACCAATGGTGACTCCACCAGCAGTTGCGTCATAAACCGTGACATCTCCCCAGCACCGCCCGCAGAAGGAGAAGCGTTGTAGACGAGGCAGATTTTTTCCGCCCGCTGTAGGAGTCTGTAAAAATAATAGGCATACACCGCGACTTTGTGACGCGTGGTGGTGAGGCCAAATTCAAGACGCAGATTATAGGGGATGAAGGAATTGTCTTTCATTGTTCCAGGGAGAAAGCCTTCACTGACCGAGAGCATGATGACATTTTTGAAGTCGAGGCAACGCGTCTCCAACACGCCCATAATCTGGAGTCCAGCAGCAGGTTCCCCATGAAAAGGAACAGACAGGGGGGCGACGGCCTGCCTTACCAGTCTGAAGAGCGTTGCACGTTCCAAGTCGAGCCAACCTTCACTGATGAGGCGGCGGAAACGGTTGAGCGCAGTGTAGACCAGGAAGAAGGCTTCTGTGTTGAGTGTGCGCTCAAGGGGCGTTTCTCCTTGTCGCTGCTCCGACGCCATTTTATGCAGCAGATCCATGGTTTCTTCCAGCCAGCCGACATTGGATTTTGCACCGTCGGTGGCCTCCTCCATGCTTTTCTCGAGAACCTGATGAGCAACAGTGTGTCTCACAGGGTAACCTTTTGTGATGTTTGCTTCTTTGACCAATAGGGGTATGGCATGCAATACTGGCTCAATAAGCGTCTCGTTGCACAACACCACTGCCGTCTCCTTCTCATCGGCGCTCAAATTTTGCTCCAGCCAGGGGGCAAGCGCATGCACCTGAGCGTTTTCCGTTGACGCAGCGAGAAATTCAACCTGCTTTGTATGTCTGAAGTTATCGAAATATTCCCGGGGCAATTGGTTGGGAAACAATTTCAGATTTGAACGGAGAAACGTTCCTGCCTCGAATCCCTGGTTTTGCTCGGTGTAAAACACATCGTAGTCCCAATAAAACCAGGCACGCCCCTGCTCGCCCAGCAAAGAGAACAAGGCACTTTCAACCTTGTCGAGGACATTGAAGCCCACAAAGGCATATTGCTTCGCAGCAAGGGGTTCTGGCAGCCCCTTTTCTTGCAGCATCTCAACGACACTCCGGAACTGGGCACCTTCATAGGCCAGACAACTTTCCTTCATCTGCTGGTTTAATTTATGATAGATGGCGCCAAGTGCGTTCCACAGTTCCAGATACTTCCCTTTGAGTTTTGAATTTGCGTCTACAGAAAAATCCGAAAAGAATTTGCTCAGTGCCTGTTCCTGGGCATCGCCCAAAAGCGAACCAATTTCGTCAATTTTCTTGATGTCGCGGATGTTGCGAAAAAGTTTGTCGGCATCGGCCATATTCTTGTCGATGTCGTCGAAGTCCGCCAACAGGCGTTCGCCCCAACCGTAGAAGAAATCGAGCGTTTCAGAGCTCCCCGTTTCTTCGAGGTATATCTTATGGATTCGGCAGACCGTTTCGATTTTATCGGCCACCGTGAGCGGAGACATACTTGCGAAAAGCTCATTGATGGTTTGATACTGAGGAATCCAAATGGGCGACGCTTCGCTGCATGCGCAGCAGGAGGCGATGTATTCGTTCAGAAAAAGACTTGCTCTCTTGTTGGGAAACACCACGACAAGCTGACTCATATCGCGGCCAAGCTTGTCGAAGAGGTCTTGCGCTACGTATTTAAGGAATGGGGTCATTTTGTACGAATTATTTTTAGACAGACAACCAGAATTGTTTTCTATTTAGTAATGGTAAAAAAATAACTTGAACAATTTTCAAGGATAGGAAATTATATCTTTATACTCTGTCAAAATTGATCAACTTTTTCTTTCAACATTACTTAACAGTAGAAATTAGGCATTTTCAGACCGCGGAAGCGCCCCCTGCCGTGTGCATCACGATTCTTCAGAGAGCAGATTTTCCTCCTTGCTGGAGACAACTTCATCGGGATAGAGATACCATAGGAAGCCTTTGACGTTTTTGTGACCCATAGACCTGAGAAAATCGCAATATTCATTGACCTGCCGCTTGTGGTCCTCCTTTTTCTTCCCACATTTGTAATCAATCACCAGCGTAGTCTCCCCGTCGGTGATAACCCTATCGGGCCGGTGCGTTTTCAGATTGCCATCCTTGTCGCGCACCAATATGCTGCATTCGTTATACACGCGCCACTGTCTTGTAAACCATTCCCGAGCCTCGGATTTCTCCAATCTGTCCCTGACAAAGTTCTTGAGTTCCTCAAAATGCCCCTCCCCTGCAATCAGTCCCTGAGCCTGTACGTTCAAGAGGGCAGAAGAGACATCCTCGGCATAGCGGATTTTTGAGAACAGATAATGGATGACTTTGCCCTTGTCGATGTAGCCGTTCTGCAGGGCATCACTGTCATCGGACACAAAATCAGCGGCAGAATTAGACTGCTTGAAAGTGGCGCTCAAGGGAAAACTGTTCATCTGGAAAGATTTTGTGGCATTGGAAATATTAAGCGGATTACTGGTTGATACGCCCTCCGCCACAGGGGATGCAGAAACGACTCTGGCGTCATTTCCAAGGTGGGGCGGAACACCGCACACGTATTTTTCGCGTACGTCCGTTCCGGAAAAACGATCTTTAGACGCCTGATAGAGCGCCTCACCAATCGTCAGGTCGTGTTGTGAAACGGAAACGTCTTCCCGCACTTTGGCCCATACGTACAAAAACTCTTCAGCCCGCGTGAAAGCCACATAAGCCAAGTTCAGGTTCTCCACCCTGCGGTCAAAATGCTCAGCTTCATAGGCATCGGCATAGATGCTGTTTTTCATTTTCGAGGTCGGCGACGAGGGGATGACCGGCAGACAGTTATAGGGCTTTTCCTTTGGCAAAACCCACATTATGTCGTCGGTCCTGTCTTTCTCCACAGCCCAATCCAGATAGGGCAGAAAGACGGCACGGAAAGCCAGGCCTTTCGACTTGTGAATGGTCAGCACGCGCACCCCCAGCTTGTCGCAAGAAGGTATAGGCTTTTTCTTCATCGACTCATCCCAATAGGTCATGAAACTCTTCAAGTCGCTCTTCCCGCCGTCCAAGTATTCCATGACGCCGTCCAGAAAGGCCAGCAGATAGGGTGCCTCCCCTTCCCAACTATTCAATTTGAAGACATCTATGACATGTTCGCAAAGTTCAAGCAAAGGCGTATGGCGTGTTTCTTCGAAAATGCCGATTAAATCACGGGGCATTCTTTCCAACATTTTCTCCTTGCAGACAGGAACTAAGGCGGAAGGCGAGACGGCCTCATGCTCCCCGCCTTCTATGAGCCGATAGATATATGTCAAAGCAACCTCGTCGTCATGATCAAGACAATAGCGTATGACGCAGATAATCAGGTTGACAGCACGCGAACTGCTGAGCCAAAAGGCCTCGTCCGAGACGAGGGGAACGTCAGAAAATCTGTCGGAAAACGCCTCCACAAGCTGCCTCGCTTCTCCGTTGTATCTGACCAGAATGGCCATTTGGAAAGGGGAAACGCCGCAAGCTTGCAGTGCCTCGATTTTTTCGTAGAGAAGGGTCAACACATCTTCCTGTTCTTCCCCACCGTTTCCCGTGGCCGCTACACCTGCAGTGGCGGCCTGCTTCTTTTTCTTGCTGCTGGCCGCAACCATACATGAAAATTCGGCATACCCACCTTTTCTTTGGTTACACTGCTGAACGACATCAGCGTAGATTCTCTCGAGGTTTTCCCCATGGCCGCTGGCGAGCCAATGGGCCGCAGCGGAAAAAACCGTGTTATTGAAAAGTATGACGTTGCTGTGGCTGCGATAGTTCGTATTCAGCGTTTTAGACTCAACGCCGAATCTTTTCATTTCATTTTCAATGCCGTTCAGGATTTTCCAGTCACCGCCGCGAAAGCGATAGATGCTCTGCTTGACATCGCCTACCAGCATGCACGTGTTGCCAGCCGACATATTCTCCACCAGCAAACGCTTAAAATTGACCCATTGCAGAGAGGAGGTGTCTTGAAATTCATCTATCATTATGTGGCTGAAGGTCGTGCCAGCCCTTTCAAACACAAACGAGGCATCGTCGGCACCGACCAATTTGTTGAAAAGTAACGGAGTCTTGGCCAGCAGGAATCGGTTGTTCTCAGAGTTAATTTTGGCGACATCCCGGCTGATTTCGCCCATCAGTCTCAGTGGATTGATGTATTTTAAAGTGAGCTTAACACTGTTCGATACGAAAAGGTCTTCCTTATAGGCATCCTCAACTCGATTGAGCCACTCATTGAGCTTTTGAGCTTCGACCTGCAGGTTACCCTTCTTCTTGTCGGCCGTCTTGATCCACTTTGTGTGGTCGCTCAGTTTCTCGGCGTATGCAACTGTCGGAAGACCGGCATCGCCGCTCATGATATTCTGCAAACGAGAGAGCGCGTTTTTCCCGTTTGAAAACAACTGGAACCCGCCAACCGACTCGACATACTCCAGAGCATAGCCAGCAAGATTCACTGCGTTTTGGTGTGCATTTTTTTTGCACAACAACAGCAAGTCGCGATATTCCGCAATGATGTCTTCCTTGTCGTACATTTGCAAAAGGGCATCTTCATTTGCCAGGAATATCTCCTGAGTGGCCTGCCTGGCAAGCCTTTTAACCTCATCGCTGACATTCCAAACCTTGCCCTCCATGATTTTCTCATTGACATACCCCAGGAGCCAGCTGGCGATATTCCCCCTCGTGGAGATGGTGTGCAGCAAGTTGTCCACAGCCTGCTCGATGACGCGCTTATCGTCGATTTCCACCCCAGCCCCCGCAGAAAGTCCCAATTCGTGAGCCAAAGAGGTCAGCAGACTCTGAAAGAAAGCATCAATGGTTTTCACATGGAAATAGTCATAGTCATGCAATATGGCATGCAATGCCGCCTTAGCCCTTTCGCATATCTGGCCGTTGTCGACACCTGGACATTTCCTTGCAACAGTCTGAAAGAAATCGCTTGCAGAATAGCCGGCCTTGTAGCCCATATCCCACAGTTCCTTCAAGACGCGCTGTTTCATTTCAGCCGTGGCCTTGTTAGTAAAGGTCACGGCGAGCACGTTACGATGATTCTCCTCAGGGTTGCCGATGATCATCGCAATGTATTCTGCTGCCAAGGTAAAAGTCTTTCCTGAGCCTGCAGAAGCTTTATAAACAGTCAAAAATCCATGCATAAAAAGGTCGCTATATAGAAAGGCCTTTTGGGGCCCATCGTCAAAATTAGGAAAAAAAATCAAATCCCCCGCTGCAAACCCCTAAAAACTACACACGCAGAAAAAAATGCGCTTTTTGTTTTGCAGTTCCATTATATGTTCGTACATTTGCTTCATCATTAAAAAAGGACCAACCAAAATGGTCCGAAACATAAGGCTGTACTGGTTCGATTGGGATACTCATCAATAATTACCTGAAAACCGAGAATGCCGACCTTGATAATGGCGTGCCAACATGCTTTTGCAGAGTTGGATTACAGAGTCTTGGAGGCGCTCAAATCTTATTTTCTCTCGGAGTTTCATCACATCACCAGTGCAGCCCTTTTTGTTTCTAAGCAGGTGTTCGAAATCAAGTCAAACCGAAGACACCCGGCATTGACGACGCCAACAGAATTCGAGTACCCACTTACCTGCCATAGACATATCATACATAAAAACGCCAAACAAAATAATGAAAACCATTGTATTGCGAAAAGGCAAATCTGCCAGCCTCAAACGATTCCACCCCTGGGTTTTCTCCGGAGCAATTGCAAAGAAAGACAGCGGGATACAAGAGGGGGAAACCGTCAGAGTCGTCAACGAATCAGAAGAATTTTTAGCAGTCGGACATTTTGAAAACGGCTCGATTGCCGTGCGTGTACTGTCTTTTGACGACAGGAAGATCGATGCAGGATTTTGGGAAGAACGCATTCGCGAGGCATTCAAGCTACGTGTTGCATTGGGGCTCGTGAACCAAAACTGCAACAACATGTTTCGGCTTGTGCATGGCGAAGGCGACCAGTTGCCAGGACTGATCATTGATGTTTATGGAGACACTGCCGTTGTGCAAGCACATTCCGTCGGGATGCACCTCAACCGCGTCGTCATCGGAGAATCGCTATTGAAATGCACCGAGGGAGTCGTACGCAACGTGTATTACAAGTCGGAAACCACCCTTCACTTCAAATCGGCAGAAGACGGAGGAAACCAATTCCTCATCGGACAGACAGACGACAACATTGCCTTGGAATATGGACTGAAATTCCACATCGACTGGCTCCGAGGGCAGAAAACAGGATTCTTCGTCGACCAAAGAGAAAACAGAAAACTGCTGGAAAAATATGCCAAAGGCCGGAGGGTGTTAAACATGTTTTGCTACACTGGCGGTTTTTCCGTATATGCCATGAGAGGAGGGGCTCAGTTGGTGCATTCCGTTGATAGTAGCGCAAAAGCTATCGACCTTACAAACGCCAACATCGGTCTGAATTTCCCCGACGACAAGCGCCATGAAGCCTTCACAGAAGACGCATTCAGATTTCTCAGCCACATAGGCCATGAGCAAAACTACGACTTGATCGTACTGGACCCCCCGGCTTTTGCCAAGCACAAAGACGCCATCCGCAACGCCATCAAGGGATACACCCGCCTCAACACCATCGCCTTGCAGAAAATCGAAAAGGGAGGTATTCTCTTCACGTTCAGCTGCTCACAGGCTGTCGACAAGGAGCAATTCCGTCTCGCCGTGTTCACGGCCGCCGCAATCAGTGGGCGACACGTGAGAATCTTGCATCAGCTCCACCAACCTGCAGACCACCCAATAAACATATACCACCCAGAAGGGGAATACCTCAAAGGTCTGGTGCTTTACGTTGAATGACGGTTCAAGGCCCTAACCGCTACACGTCCTCCACTTAGTAATGGTGAAAGAATAAGACAGTTATTCTTTCACCATTACGCTAACCACATTGCATCCATGCTCACATTTCCAAACGCAAAAATAAATATCGGTTTAAACATCACCGCCAAGCGCAATGACGGATACCATAATCTGGAAACCGTTTTCTATCCCATAGGCATCCAAGACGTCCTTGAAATCAAGCCGTTGGAAAACAGCGACAAAGACTGGGATTTCCAGATTGCAGGACAGCAGGTCACGGAAAGGCCTGAAGACAACCTCGTCATCAAGGTCTTCAAGGACCTACAGAAAGAATTCGACTTGCCCGCCGTTGACATCTATCTGCAAAAGAAAATACCGACGGGAGCAGGACTGGGCGGAGGCAGCAGCGATGCCGCGTTCATGATGAAGACGCTAAACGAGATGTTCGAACTCCATCTTTCTACCGCAGACATGGAAAGGCGCATTGCAGCCTATGGCGCCGACTGCGCGTTTTTTATAAAAAACACCTGTTCGTATGCCACGGGGATCGGCGACAGGCTGCAACCGATAGACCTCTCATTGAAAGGCTATAACATCACGCTTGTTAAACCCTCCGTAGCCATCCCAACGCGCGAAGCCTACAGCGGGATAACGCCGCAGCTCCCTTCCCGCAGGATTCTCGATTTAATAAGGCAGCCCGTCGAAACATGGAAAGGGCAGATCACCAACGATTTTGAGAAACACCTCTTCATCCTCCATCCCCAGCTTGCCGCCATCAAGCAGACCCTCTACGACATGGGGGCCTTATATGCCTCCATGAGCGGGAGCGGGAGCGTCCTTTATGGCATATTCAAGGAGAAGCCAGAATGCGCCGAAAGGGTTTTCGGAGATTGCCGGGTTTTCCAGCATCAATTGGGATAGCCCATCCCCGACACACCGCCCCACCGACTCACGACAAACCATGATTTTTTATTTTTCCGGAACAGGCAACAGTCTTGCCGTTGCCAGGGAACTCGCCAAATGCCTAAACGAACCGCTTGTTGAGATGGCATCTTCCCACACAGCCCCACCCTACGTCTCCCCCGACGCCCCAGCTGGGGTCGTTGGCTTTGTGTTCCCCGTGTACGCATGGGGAATGCCCCACGTTGTCGAGGATTTTCTAAAACACTATTTTCGGCTCTTCATGCCCAAAACGCAAACACTCGCCCCCGCCGCAAGTCCTTCCAAGTCTGCGCGTCAGAACGCGTTGCCCAGCGCAGCCGAAACCCCTAAACCAACCGCCGCCCGAAGCCAGACGCTCTCTCACGGGAAGCCCTACGTCTTCTTGGCCTTAACCTGTGGAGACGACACAGGGAAAACGCCCGTTTCCTTCAAAAACACATTAAAGGAAAGGTACGGCCTGCACGTCGATGCCTTTTGGAGCATACAGATGCCCAACACTTACATTTCAATCCCCGGATTTGACGTGGACAAAGAATCCGTGGCGAAGAAGAAAATCGGCGATGCAGCCCTGAAAACAGCACACATCGCCCGCCAGATACAAAAGCGCCAAACAGGCGTTTTCGATGTCAAGGTTGGGAAATTCCCCAACATCAAGAGCCACATATTGAGGCCGTTGTTTAATGCCTTTTTGTCCTCACCTAAAAGATTCCATGCCGATGTCTCTGTTTGCACGGGATGCAAACGATGCGTGAAATCGTGCCCATTGGCAAACATATCCCTTCAGAAGCACACGAATGCTCCCGCAACACCCCAATGGGGAGCGAATTGCACAATGTGTCTTGCCTGCTACCATAGCTGCCCGCATCATGCCATTAGCTGGGGAGCATTTACAAAAGGAAAAGGGCAATATTGGATGAAGGGGATTGAGCAAGGGGATTGATTGCGCCCCAATCCCTGCAACCTTTAACAAGTTATCGCATCGCGGCCGCAATACGCGCTACTTTCGGCCGCAGTGCGCATTACTTTCGGCCGCGATGCGCATTACCTTCGGCCGCAGTTCGACAACAGGTATGGATTTTTAGGAGGGCATCAGCAGGTCATGAAAAACTGAAACGGGATTCGGAGACCCGCTCCTACCCTGCCGCATTTCTTTTTAATCTGTCTTCTCTGAAGCCGATTCCTCCAAGATGTAATTTCCTTTTTCTTTCAGACTGCACAACCTGTCATAAAGTTTCAAACAGGCGTAAGCGTCTGTTGCTGCATAGCGTTGCTGTTGCTCTGTCAAATCGCTTGCTTCCCAGTTTGACAAACGGGCATTTTTTGATATGCGCATGTGGAAGATGTTGGCGTAGAGTTTTTGCAGGCTCATGTCTTCTATGCCCATTTCCTTCACAAATTCCTGCAAGTCGATGAACCCCTTCGGGGAGAAGGGATGACGCGCACGTAGCATGTGGAAGTCGTCTTTCAAGGAAAGGCCCACTTTCAGAATGCTTTCATCTGAAAGCAAATCTATGAGACATTGCGGAAAGCCGATTCGGTTTAACCGGAACAGGAAACAGAGTTCCTCGGTTGAGATTTGCAGCAGGGCGACTTTATGACTTTCGCCCTTGCGGAAGGATGGACGAGTTTCTGTGTCTATCCCCAAGAGTCTGCTTTTGCGCAGAACGGACACTGCACGTTCTGCTGTGTCTACCCCGATGATGGTCTGTATCGGGCCAGTGTACATGAAACGGGGCAGGCCGCTAATGAATTGCTTGTTTGTCTTGACGAACAAGGGAATGTTTTCCGGGTAGGATTTTCTTTGTGTTGCTATTTCGGTCATGGTCTGCAATCAGTCGTTGTGGATGGAGAAACATACGTCGTGGAGGGCCCGCAATGAATTGAGGCATTTCATCCCCCAGCTGCATCGGAATTGTTCCTGGAGTTCGTGTAAGGAGACACGGAGGGCTTCATCGTGTCCGCCTCTGACGATTTCAATGAAATCGCGTTGGCACTGGTAGATGTCGGAAAGATTTTCGCTCAACGTGCATAACACGGGCTGGTCTGAATATTTGAAGTCTTCAACGAAAACGTCGAGGAAATCATCTTGCTCTCCCATGGTCTTCGCAATGTTGTAGCGGATGAAATCGTAGTCTTCTTCCGTCACGTGCGGCTCGTTGAAGCCGGGATATTCCTCATATTCGGGAAGAAGGGAGAATTTCAAATACATCATGGGCAGCAGTTTTCTCATGACTTCAACAAAATCCTTCCGGTCTTGTCCTTGGCAGCTTTCCAGGGTTTTGCAATATTCCACAGCCACTGTTATATAATCAATCAGTGGCTTTTCAAAAAGGTTGTCTTGCACGTTCATTATATTTTTGATGTTTTTAAAAAAATGGCCGTTATTCAAAAAACGAAATACGGCACAAGTTTTTCCACTGCAGCAGGCGGAAAGTTATCGTTGAGCCTGAGGTCTTGCCAACTATGAAGGTCCCCATATTTTCTTCTGTATGTGAATATCACTTTAACTTGTTCGAAACTGAGGTAAGGATGGCGGACCAGTTCTTTAAAACTGGCTTTGTTGACGTTCGTTTTGCGGATGGTGGGCGTTTCTGTGACAGAAAACCAACGGGCCACGTCTTTTGGCAATCCTTCTATCTCACTAATCTGGCGCGTAGAGACAAAACCGCCCAACTGCTCTCTGTACTTACAGATTTTACTGGCATAATAGCTGCCTATGCCTGGAATCTTTTTCAGTATATTGGTGTCTGAATCATTTATGTCCACAACGGTTCCTTCCGGAAATTTCTGGATGTATCTGCGCACCAGACTGTCGTGTACGGCCTGGCGGACCGCTTTTTCCGCATCAGCTTTAACAGGTTGTATTGTTATATATGGTTTAAGCCGTTGGAAATCTTTCTCACTGAGTCCGTACAAACGCGAAAAATCATCGGCCGTTTTCCATCGTCCTCCTTTTCTCCGGTATTTCATGAGATTTCTGATCTGCCATTCTTTGATTCCCAGCTTTAACAGGGACAAGGAGTCGGCGGTGTTGGGGTCGAAACAAAACAATTGATATTCCTCTGGAGAGAAGACCGCACTGTTTTTATGCCTACCAACGATGCTGTCTTTCTTGACTTTGTCGCCAAAGCGTTCTATTTCCTGTTTCCGTTTTTCTGAAATGCAAAGGGCCGTTGTTTGCTCGGATATGATGTGTTTGTAGAGCCACCGTCCCCCCAATATTACGAATATGATGAAAATGAAATGGAACAAGGCATGGCGCATTGCCTTATTAAAGTAGATTTTTTTCATGCTCGAATTTAAACACCCTATCCGCAGGAGGGGGCTACTTATGATTTTCTCTTTCTGTCACAGGATTTTTGTAAGATGAAAAAAGACCAACAGATTGTATTTTTGAGATACAGTCTGAAAGTCTTTTTTCTATCGGGGAGGACCCGTACGCGTATCTTTGTGTCTATTAGAATTCCGCAGATTTTGGCGTTCTCGGGAACGGGATGACATCGCGGATGTTCTGCATGCCCGTGACAAACAATATCAGGCGTTCAAATCCGAGACCAAAACCGCTATGAGGACAACTTCCGAATTTTCTTGTGTCAAGATACCACCACATGTCTTTCATCGGTATGTTGAGCTCCTTGATTCTACCCATCAGTTTGTCATAGCTTTCCTCGCGTTCCGAACCACCGATGATTTCTCCGATCTGCGGGAACAAAACGTCCATAGCGCGAACGGTTTTCCCGTCATCGTTCATTTTCATATAGAAGGCCTTGATTTCCTTGGGATAATCCGTCAGAATCACTGGCTTCTTGAAATGCTCTTCAACCAAGAACCGCTCGTGTTCGCTGGCGAGGTCGACTCCCCAATATACGGGGAATTCAAACTTGTGTCCGTCGGCAACGGCCTGCTCCAATATCTTTATACCCTCTGTGTATGTCAAACGAACAAAATCATGATTGACAACAAAGGACAGACGGTCGAGGAGTGTTTTGTCTATCATCTTGTTTAGGAAGGCCAAATCGTCCTTGCAATTTTCAAGCGCCCAACGAACACAATATTTGATGAAATCTTCGGCCAAGTCCATATTGTCCGTTATGTCATTGAAGGCGACTTCTGGTTCGATCATCCAAAATTCTGCCAAATGTCTCGGCGTATTTGAATTTTCCGCGCGGAAAGTAGGGCCAAACGTATAGATTGCTCCAAGGGCTGTTGCACCCAATTCTCCTTCCAACTGGCCACTCACGGTCAAGGAGGTTGTCTTTCCGAAGAAATCATCGCTATAGTCAATTTTTCCTTCGTCGTCCTTCTTCAGGTCGTACAGGTTCTTTGTCGTCACCTGGAACATCTGGCCTGCACCTTCGCAGTCGCTTGCCGTGATAATGGGGGTATTGAAGTAGAAGAATCCGTGTTCATGGAAATAACGATGTATGGCCATTGCCATATTGTGTCGGATTCTGAACACGGCGCCAAAGGTGTTCGTGCGCAAACGCAGGTGGGCATATTGGCGCATATATTCAAAACTCTGGCCTTTTTTCTGCATCGGATAGTCGCCACCGCAGACACCCAAGATTTCAATCTGCTTTGCCTGGATTTCAACGTTCTGTCCGCTTCCCTGGCTCTTGACCAAAATTCCTTCAACGCTCAAGCAGGCTCCTGTTGTGATTTGCTTGATGATTTCAGAATCAAAGTTCTCAACATCGGCAACGACCTGGATGTTGTTTATCGTTGAACCGTCATTGAGGGCGATGAAGTTTACTGACTTGCTTCCGCGACGAGTACGAACCCAACCTTTTACAATAATGGATGCTCCATAATCTTCACTTGATAAAGCATCGATAATTTTTGTCCTTTTCATTGATTTTTGTATATCGTATCCATGTATGACACGGCAAGCCATGCCATACATGGATTATTGACCACTGCCTTTTTTATTCGAATGCACCCATACGGAGCATGTCTACCTCTTTTTCTGTCAGATAGCGCCAGTCACCTCGCTTTACGTTCTTTTTCGTGAGCCCAGCGAAATACACTCTATCGAGCTTCGTCACATGGTATCCAAGATGTTCGAAGATGCGACGAACGATTCTGTTCTTGCCTGAATGTATTTCAATGCCGATCTGCTTTTTGTCTGTCGGGCTTGCATACTCTATGGCATCGGCTTTGATGTCGCCGTCTTCCAAGGTGATGCCATCGGCTATTTGCTGGATGTCGGCGGCTGTCACATTTTTATCCGTATAAACATGATAGATTTTTTTCTTCATGAATTTGGGATGCGTCAGTTTTGATGCCAATTCTCCGTCGTTGGTGAAGAGCAGGACGCCTGTCGTGTTACGGTCCAAGCGGCCGACAGGATAAATGCGTTCTGGACAAGCATTCTTCACGAGGTCCATAACGGTCTTGCGATTCTGAGGATCATCGCTTGTCGTTACATAACCTTTCGGCTTGTTGAGAAGGACATATATCTTCTTTTCCATTTTCACCTGCTGATCGTGGAAAAGAACAACATCGGAACGAAGCACTTTTGTTCCCAATTCCGTTACGACCTGTCCGTTTACAGAGACGACACCTGAAGCGATGAATTTGTCAGCATCACGGCGAGAGCAAACGCCTGCGTTGGCCAGGTATTTGTTCAGACGGAGCGGTTCATTGGGATCAATGTTTTTTTCTTTGTATTCCAGACGCTTTTTTTGGCTATATTTTGCATGCGGATTATAACCGGAATTGAAGTTACGTCTTGGTGAATAGCCATTCATACCGTATCCGCCTCGTGACTGTCCGTTGTTTGGAGAAAAGCCGCTGCGCTGCTCTCTCCCGCCGTATGACGGCTTATTGCCATAACGTGCACCATCTGGAGCTTGGCCATAGTTGCTTCTATGGGATTCTCCATAATATGGCGTTTTGTTGTAGCGGTTTTCACCGTAACTGCCGTTTCGGCCCTGCGAACCATATCCATCTGAATTATTTATCCGATTGTTGTTGGGGAATTTCGGACGGTAAGGACGCGCATTATAGGCATTCTCGTTTTCATTATTATATCTTCCTTCGCCATTATAGCCTTGATAGCTACCAGAGCCTTCGTAGTTTCCGTATCTGCTGTTTCCACGCTGTGAAGGATAGGCACTACGTCCGTCGGCATTCCGGCGTTGGCCATAGTTATTATTACGACGTTCTCCGTAACTTTTGCTGTACCCGTTGTTATAACGCGGCTTGTCATACGTTCCGCCGGAATAGCTTATCCGTTCACGGCGCTGGGTGCGTTGTCCTACAAAATTTTCTTTGTCTGCTGAAAAAGAGTTGCCATCTCGGTTTTCTTCTTCATTACGCTGACCCATTCTGTTTTCAAAAAAATCATCACTCATAGTGCTTCGTTTTAATTTATGAACCTCACGGCTCTGTTATATATATGTTTGGATTCTCAGATTCCTGTGTAATTATGTGGGGTGATGGCCCTTAATTCATTCTTAACATTTTCGCTGACATCAAGTCCGTCTATAAAATGACGGATGCTTTCCTCCGTTATTGCGGAGTTAGTGCGTGTCAAAGCCTTCAGTGCTTCATAAGGATGCGGATATGCTTCACGGCGCAAGATTGTCTGTATGGCTTCCGCAACGACTGCCCAACAATTGTCAAGGTCTTTTTCCAAACTTTCCTGGTGGAGCAACAGTTTGCCCAAACCCTTCAAGGAACTTTGGAAGGCAATTACCGCATGTCCCATAGGAACACCGATATTACGAATCACCGTACTATCTGTCAGGTCACGCTGCAAACGGCTGATTGGCAATTTCCGGCTCAAATGTTCCAATATGGCGTTGGAAAGTCCCAGGTTTCCTTCTGAATTTTCAAAGTCAATGGGATTCACCTTATGCGGCATGGCGCTTGACCCGACTTCTCCTTCCTTGATCCGCTGTTTGAAATATTCCATTGAGACATACTGCCAAAAATCTCTGTCCATATCGATGACGATTGTCTGGATTCGCTTCATGGCATCAAACACAGCAGACAAATTATCATAATTACTGATCTGCGTCGTGTAGGCTTCCCGCTGAAGTCCCAATTTCTCTTCCACAAATTTATCGCCGAATTTCTTCCAATCGTATGCTGGATAAGCAACATGGTGGGCATTGTAGTTTCCCGTTGCACCACCGAATTTTGCAGTGATTACACAATTTTCCAGTGAAGACAATTGCTGCTCAAGTCTATATGCAAAAACTTTGATTTCCTTGCCCAAACGTGTCGGCGATGCAGGCTGGCCATGCGTTTTGGCCAACATGGGCACATCCTTCCATTCTTCTGCATAAGCGTTAAGCTGCTCGATGAGTTTTTTTACCCATACGATATAGACATCATTGAGGGCATCCTTCAGCATCATGGGGAAGGAAGTGTTGTTAATGTCCTGCGACGTAAGTCCAAAGTGTACAAACTCTTTGTATGACTCATATCCGCCGAAAGCATCAAGCTTTTCTTTTATGAAATACTCAATGGCTTTCACGTCGTGGTTCGTTACGCTTTCGATTGCTTTCACACGGGCAGCATCTTCTTCAGAGAAGTTTTCATAGATTCCTCTCAACTGGGGAAACTTTGCATGATCAAGGCCTTCCAATTGGGGCAATGGCAATTCACACAATGTGATGAAATACTCCACTTCGACTCTGATGCGATATTTCATCAATGCGTATTCTGAAAAATACGGAGCCAATAATTCTGTCTTATTTCTGTATCTTCCGTCGATTGGAGATACTGCGGTCAAAATATCCAAATTCATAAGATTTATTCGGTTTGTTACTTACTGCAAATTTAGCAGAAATAAATTAGTCTTATTCTATGATTGCCTATTTTTTATATTGTACGCCAATTGTGTGATATCTTCGAGTTTCAAAACGCCGAATTTATCACACAATTCCCAAATTTCATGTCCTATTGTTTTTGCCTACTTACAATTAACTGTAAAAGGGAAATTCCAAAATTCAGAACACCTTAGATTCTATCCAATACTTTGGTGATTAAGGTATCTATTGATTCTTTGTAATTGACATTTGCTTTTCCAGCCACACGATTGGCTATAACCATACAGCATGTTAGCGCTCTATGTCCCATCAAAAGGCTCAGTCCAGCAACAGCACTGCTTTCCATCTCGAAATTGGTTATCTTCATGCCATCGAACTCAAATCGCTCGATTTTTTCATTTTGTTTCGGGTCTGCCAAAGGCACACGCAATTTTCGGCCTTGAGGTCCGTAAAATCCGCCACACGCAATTGTTATGCCTCTCACCATATCATCTTTCGCAATTCTCTCTACGAGTTCCTCACTGGCAGCGGCCACATAAGGGTGTGCGATACATTGGTTGCCAGTCCACTGCATTGCTTTTAAGAACTCCCGTTCCAAAGGCAAATCGCAGACCTCATCTCGTCCAGCGTAAAAATTCAACAATCCATCGAAGCCAATACTCTTGACGCTGGCCACAAAGGTTCCCTCCGGAGTTTCTGGCTGCAAGCCACCACATGTACCGATTCGTACTATTTCCAAAGAGCGAATGACTGGCTTTATTTGCCTTGTCTCAAAATCAATATTAGCCAAGGCATCTATTTCGTTAATGACAATATCTATATTGTCGCATCCGATTCCCGTTGAAATAACGGATAACCTTTTTCCTTTGTAGGTGCCTGTAACTGTTTTAAATTCTCGATTAGAGACTTCGCACTCAACTTCATTAAAGTGTGAAGCGACAACGGCAACGCGCCCCGGATCTCCCACCAATATAATCTTTTCAGCAATCTGTTCTGGACGCAAATGAAGATGGAAACAGCTTCCATCTGGGTTTATTATGAGTTCAGATGGTAATAATCGTTCGTTCATGGTTCGATTTTTTTATGTTTTACATGTTCAAAAACATTCACTTATGCAATCCTTGTTAAAGAAATAACGTAAGTGAATGTCCATTAAGGTTTTCATTTAAATGAAATCGGTTTCGTAACCGTATCAACTTTGAGTATATAGATTCCGCGCATCCCCGTCGGCAATGTTATGGTTTTGTCGTTGGAGTCTATCGATGTAATTGAAATGCGCTTGCCTGTAACACTATAAATTTCCAATTTTTTCCCAGACGCATTCAATATTCTCACTTCATTGCCTGACACTTTGATGCTTATCTCTTTTTCCAACGACACTTCATCCATGGGAAAAGAACCAGCGGTTGTACATGGCGCAGCGCTCACGCTTGACATGAACAACACCTGCAAGGCTATAAATATAATTGTATAGTATTTTTGTTTCATACGCAACTTATTAATAGTAATTTATAGGACAGCTGTTACGACCAAGTACACTACGACCTGCCTACTGGCTTATAGTATACTTTGATGCTTGCTGCAAATATATATATTTTTTTTTGCCCAACAAAGCAAATAATATTTTTTTCATTCCCCACTCAACAGCACACTCCAAATGCGGGATTTAATATGTAATATTCGCAGGTTCAAGGAAATATTTCGGATAAAAATAAAATTAATTTGTACCTTTGCCGTTATAATATGAATTACAGGGGCTGTTTGGCGCTCCAATTCATTGTTGACAGTATAACTGATTATGCATAACTTCAAAAATATTGAATCTATGAAAGGTATGAAATTTTCAATTGGCGCACTCTGTGCTGCCATGCTTTTAAGCGGTTGCTCAATGTCAAACACTGCCAAAGGCGGCCTTATTGGCGGCGGTGGCGGCGGCGCACTTGGAGCGCTTATCGGCCAACTCGCTGGTGGCGGTAAAGGAGCTGCCATCGGTGCTGCCATCGGTACAACTTTGGGCGCCGGTGCTGGTGTCATTATTGGCAACAAAATGGATAAAGCGAAGAAAGCCGCTGAAGCTGCTAACGCAAAAGCTGAAATCATCGAAGGAAATGATGGCATTTCGTATGTAAAGGCAACCTTCCCTTCGGGAATCCTTTTTGCAACAGGAAAATATGTCCTCAACTCAAGCGCCAAAAACGACTTGGCTACATTTGCCAAGGGGTTGGACAGCGACATGGATCTTTGCATCTACGGATACACGGACAATGATCCTTGGAGAGGCTCAACAGCTGCAGAAAGCAAAGAAAAGAACAAGCAACTCTCTCTGATGCGTGCAAGCTCCGTTAGAGATTTCTTGCTCCTGAATGGTGTCACATCCTCACAAATTCGCGAACTGAGCGGTTTGGGAGAGGAAAACCCAATCAGTTCAAACAGCACGCCTGCAGGAAAAGAGCAGAATCGCCGTGTCGAAGTCTACATTCTGCCAAGCAAGGCCATGATTGAAGCAGCCAACAAGGCCGCAAGCGAAAAATAAAATTCCTGCGTAACAGATGAGAGTATAAGTAATTGGGGAATAATAGGTTGAACAATTTGACAGGGTATAAGTATATAGTTCCTTATTTCTCAGAAATTGTTCAAGTTACTTTTTTACCATTACAATATTATCACATCACTGTAAACGATGCTAAGGAGCTGCAAAAAGAATATGCAATATAATCTATTAAAATGTTGCGTTTCCATTTGCAGTTCCTTAGTCTTATAAAAAACTTCACCTTACACTTTAACATGAAGCGTTATCTTAGAATCGCTCTTCTCTTTTTCCTTCTCGCCGTTATTTCGCCAAATGCAATACAGGCAAGAAATATCACCGAAGAAAAAGAGGGATATATATTTGGATATGCCACTTGTTTGGGAGACAGCGTTGTTTACCTCTCAGAGATTCAACCAATCCAGGGAGTAATTATCAACAGGAAGACGGGATTAGCAGAAATGCAAAGCCAATATTCTCATGAATTTGAACAGGCGCTGAAACACAAATATAACAAGCATTTCACTTGTGCTGTTTACGTCTCCGACAACAAACATGCTCTTGAAAAGAAATTCATTGCCATCACCAAAAACCTGTCAAAAAATAAATCTGTCAAGGTTGGGCATGTAGGTCAGAGTGAGTTTCAATTCAAGCCAACAACAAATACAAAACAACAGTGAATAAAATGAGCACCTTGTCGTTTTGCGTTGCAGATGTGGGATTCACCCTCAATTTCACCGACATTCCTGACGCGCGTTATCTATTGCCGAGCTATGCTCCCTTTTTCGTAAAGTCGTTAAGCAATGACGAACGAATCATGAACATGATTGTGGGGAATGATTGCGAAACATACTCAAGCGAAAATGAATTTGTGGGCGATTTCGATTGTGGAGATAGTTTTTATATCATCTCCAAGGACTCTAATGGTGAGTACAAAATATTAATATCAAACTTGCAAAGAGAGCCTGCATGTGCTCTTCGAGCCAATGCTGATTTTTCAAAATGCAAAGCAACGCTATTTGGTGATGAATCCATGCAACGCTTTGGACTTGGAAATGCCATAATGGTTGCTTTTGCTTTTTCTGCCGCAAAATATGGGATTTTGCTAATGCATGCTTCTGTCACCGAAAATAAAGGCTTCGCCTATCTTTTCCTTGGAAAGAGCGGGACAGGCAAGAGTACACACTCTTCACTGTGGTTGAAATATATAGCAAACAGCGAATTATTGAATGATGACAACCCTGCTGTTCGTTCTTACCCTGATGGCCGTATAATCGTTTACGGAACACCTTGGAGCGGCAAAACGCCTTGTTATCGCAACAAATCACTCCCAGTAGGGGCATTTGTACGTTTACAACAACATCCTCAGAATGAAATACAGGAGGAGCCGAAGATAAAGGCTTTTGCTTCAATACTTTCTTCGTGCTCCACTATGATTTGGGACAAAAAATCATACGATGCTATCTTGTCCAATATTTCAAACGTAGTCAAGCAAGTTCCTGTTTACTTTTTACGCTGCAGAGCTGATAAAGAAGCAGCACAGTTGTGTTATAAAACGATTGCGCGGACATCTGCCACCGATAATACCTTTCAATAGGAAACAAGGTTTTCCATCTACTATATGTCTACACTTAAAATAGCGACAAAAGAAATTGAAAACAAGGTGTTTATCCCGATGATTAAGTCGTGCATTGACGAGGGGAAAACAACAACCTTTCGTGTCAGGGGATACAGTATGCGCCCATTTTTAGAAAACGACAGAGATTGTGTTGTTATTGGACCTGTCAAGCCATGCGAAATAAAAATCGGAGATGTTGTTTTGGCCGAAGTCTCAAAACAGGTTTACGTTCTTCACAGAGTCGTAAAGAAGAATGACAAACTATTTGTTTTACGCGGAGACGGCAATGTATATGGAACTGAAACATGCAAGCATTGTGACGTTATTGGCATTGCAAAAGCATTTCAAATCGGCAACAAGGAAATTTCAACGTCCTCCTTGAAATGGAGAATCTACAGTTTCCTATGGCCACGAAATTCTTTTCTGAGAAGATGTTTCTTGTTCCTATTTAGACATACCATTTTCAAGAATAGCAAGTAACTGTCAGAAATATCAACCGCAAAGAGAGGACACGAAAGGCCTTCGTTTGCAATATCCTCTTCTCTTCAGTACACTGGTCTGTACATTTAAAGAATAATTATATATATTATGAAGATAAACAAAGGATTCCAGCTTAGAGATATCTGTGGCGAAAAAGTAATTATCGCCGAAGGCTTAGAAAACATGAATTTCAGCAAGCTTATCTCTCTCAATGAGAGTGCTGCATACATTTGGGAGGCTATCAGCAAAATGCAGAGTTTTGATGCAAATGCTATGGCAAAGCTTCTCTTGGACGAATATGACGTAACGGAAGACGAGGCTTTGACGGATGCAAATAATTTGCTTACAGAGTGGAAAGCACAAGGACTGATTGAGGATTAAGTCAAACGATTCATATTTCCATTTGTAATCAGGTCACACCTGACAGGTTTCCAGCCTCGAAAACTTTCTTAAGATATGGACTACTTTGAGTTCAAACAATTTCGGGTTTACCATGACCGTTGCGCCATGAAAGTCGGAACCGACGGCGTTTTACTTGGGGCATGGGCAGACGTGGAAAATTCCAAAAGAATATTGGATATAGGATGTGGAACTGGATTGATAGCCTTGATGGTTGCCCAAAGGAGCAATGCTGAGGTTGTTGGTATTGACATAGATTCAAATGCCGCTGAACAGGCAAGCGAAAATGCCGAAGCTTCGCCTTTCTCAAAGTGCATAACCATAAAGCGAGCAGATATTCTGAAATATGAAGATACCACGGGGTTTGACACCATCATCAGCAACCCTCCTTTCTTTGTTGAAGACACCTTGTCGCCCAACATGAAACGCTCATTGGCCAGACACGCTTCTTCCCTTCATTTTGAAGACTTGATATCCAAAAGCATAGAATTGATGAGACCTGGTGCATCATTTCAAATAATACTTCCAACACAAAACGCAAAACGTTTTGGTGATTTGTGCACGCTTAAAAAATTATCTCTGGTTAGAAGAACTGACATCATTACCAAGAAAGGTGGACTACCGAAAAGGACTATGATGCACTATATCAACAGAATCAATGCAACTATGCCTGTTTTCTCTCAACTGACAATAAATGATGAGAATAATGGCAGAACACCAGAGTATACGGAACTCACCAAGGATTATTATTTATAAGAGCATATTTATATCCGTTTCTGTATTCCACAAAATCTTACAAAAACATATTCGAGTTGCTTCTCAATCTATTCACCAGAACAAGATTTGAGAAGCAGCTCGAAATTGTCATAAGGACTATCTCATTTACTTGGACTCCAGACAATCATCAAGGAGTTTTTCGATTGCAGCACGATCCATATTTTGGCCGATGAAAACAATTTTCTGCATACGATCGCCATATGTATCGTCCCAATCGTTCATTATGGAGGGATTCTCCTTCTTGAAATTATCAAATTCCTCTTGGGGCATGGTTGCATACCATTGTCCAGCCTGTGTTAGAGACACCTGTTTACCTGCCTGCTCAAACAAATAACACATATCTCGTTCTGTACTAAAATAACACAATCCCTTGCTACGAATGACATTCTTAGGATAAAATCTTGCTATAAATTGGTCAAATTCCACCATATTAAACGGTCTTCTGCGCTGATAAACAAAAGTACTGATACCATATTCCAAGGCTTCCCCTACCTCATCGTTTTCTATTCCATGACTATGTCCAGCTGAAGAACAATGCTCATGTGATGAATGAGAGCAGCAACCGTGTTCATTGTGGTGGTGGTGCTCCGGGTGTTCTAAATCTGAATCTTCAATGTGCTCCTCCATCTTCCTGAACCATTGTGCAGACGTTGCGACTTTTTCCATGTCAAACGCATTGACGTTGAGAAGAATATCCAGATCTACATCACAAAAATCACAGGTAACAATTCTTGCACAAGGCTGAATTTCCCTTATGACTCTCTCCACATTTTCAAGTTCCAACTTTGAAATTTCTGAAGCTTTGTTTAATAGGATAGTATTACAGAACTCTATTTGCTGAATGACAAGACTTGCCAAATCCTCTTCTTTTGGAACGCGATGAGATAAATCATTACCACATGAAAATTCATCGCGTAGTCTCAAAGCATCAACGACCGTGACAATTGAGTCAAGCCGTGCCACACCATTTTTAACAAGGTTCGGATACAATTGCGGATAGGAAACAATCGTTTGCGCAATAGGATCTGGTTCGCAAATACCACTTGCCTCTATAACAATATAATCAAACCGCCTTTGACTTACAATCTCGTTTAATTGTTGAACAAGGTCTAATTTCAAAGTGCAACAGATACAACCATTTTGCAAGGGCACCAAACTATCGTCTCCTTCGCCAACAACACCTCCCTGTGCTATCAGTTTTGCATCGATGTTGATTTCACCTATATCATTTACGATAACAGCAAATTTTATATTGCGTTTATTTGTCAGTATTCTGTTCAACAAAGTGGTCTTCCCACTTCCTAAATATCCAGTCAACAATAACACTGGAACCTGATAATCATTCATGCCACATATATTTACAAGTCAATATTTCTTAGGAACCGATTTATGGTAATAGCTGGAAAGCTACTTACTTAAACATGACTCAGCATAATCCTTCGCTACTACCAATAATAAAAATGAGAGAAAGTTTTTCAACAATCTCTCATTTCTATCAGTACGTTTCTAATTTATTAGCACAATTTGCGTGAGCCATCACCAATAACGACATCGATGACAATTGGCTCCTTGCCAAACTTCTCTTTATATGCCTTCTTGGCAGTCGCAATGAAGTTGTCATACAAATCATCGCTTACAAGATTGATGGTGCAACCGCCGAAGCCACCACCCATGATTCTGGAACCAGTAACACCGCAGCTATGGGCAACATCATTCAAGAAGTCGAGTTCAGGACATGAAACCTCATATTCCTTGCTGAGGCCATAATGGGTTTCATACATTTTCTTACCAACTTCTTCGTAATCGCCTTCTTCCAAAGCAACGCATACTTCAAGAACGCGATACTTTTCGCCGATCACATATTTGGCACGCAATGCATCCTCTTCACTGACTTCTGGACGAACTTCGTCAAGCATGTCATAAGTTGCATCACGCAAAGAGTCAACTTCAGGATGATGTTTCTTGATTGCAGCAACAACATTTTCGCAGCTCTTTCTTCTGTCGTTGTATGCTGAAGAAGCTAATTCATGCTTCACCTGAGAGTTCAACAAAACGAGTTTGTAACCCTTCGGATCAAATGGGAAATACTTAAACTCCAAAGAGCGGCAGTCAAGACGCATCAAACTACCAGCCTTTCCGAAGACAGAAGCAAACTGGTCCATGATGCCACAGTTGCAACCAATATAATTGTGCTCAGTAGCCTGACCCACCTTTGCCAACGTAAACTTATCAATTTTGTTATCAGCAAACAAGTCGTTAATAGCAAAAGCATAAGTACTTTCCAATGCAGCAGAAGAAGACATACCTGCACCAAGAGGCACGTCACCAGCAAAAGCCGTATTAAAACCTTCAACAGGAACACCCAACTTCATCATTTCGCGGCACACGCCATAAATGAAGCGGAAGTGTGTAGCGGTAGGGCCATTCTCATCATCCAGACTGAATTCAACATAGTCTTTCAAGTCTATCGAATAAGCGCGAACCTTGCGCGTACCATTCGGCTTGATTTCTGCAATGACACCCTGAGTTACAGCACCAGGAAATACGAAACCGCCATTATAGTCGGTGTGTTCACCAATCAAATTAATGCGACCCGGTGATGCATATACAGAACCTGTCGTTCCATCGAAGTGTTCTACGAAACGACTTCTAACGTCTTCAATAGTCAATTTCATGGGAGTAGAGTTTTTTTGTTTGTAAAATTAGGTAGAGAATAAAGAGCAAAAGCAGGTGATTGAAATCTATAAGGAATTATTATACATTATTTTCTTAATCGAATCACTCCTATTTTGATGATTGAAAATTCAACCACCTGCTTTGCGTTCAAATATAATTGCGTCAAACGCTTGCAAAATTATTTGTTTGATTCCTTAACGCGGCTTCCCACCAAAGCGTAGAAGAGCAAGTAAGCTACACAGAAGAGGACAACCCAGAAGCTGTTGATGTAACCGACGGCGTCGGCAACAGAAGCCTGGATGAACATCATGACAGCGCAACCGAATACCATGGTCATAAAAATACCACTGGCAATAGCTGTGTACTTACCAAGACCCTCAACAGCCATATTAAAGATACCACCCCACATAACTGAGGTGCAGAGGCCAATCAAAAGGAATGCAAAGATGCCGACAGGAACAGGCTGCCATACAAGTTCCAACTTACCCCAATCAACGCCAGGGAAGCTAACTGTTGCATCTGTAAAGTTTGGAGCAAAGATTCCAAAGAGAACGAGCGCAATGGTAATCAAAGACACCGTTGTGATCATCTTGCGGCTGCTTACCTTTCCACCGATGGATGCACCGACAAGACGGCCAATCAACATAAAGAACCAATAAACAGCTACAAGCATACCTACTGTACCAGCTTTAATGCCAAGACCAGGGTGGGTCTTACTTAGTTTTTCGCTTGTTATTTCTTGATTCTCTATTTGATAAGAAATTTTGCTTCTGTCTTTATTTAGTTGTTCTTTTGTTTCAGCATTTTTTGAAGTAAAAGTAGTATCCGGTGTGTAAATACGCAAATATTGATCTGTAGCATTAGCTATATCTAATTCTTTGGCTTCGTACTTTTTAAGAACGTCTGTTTTTACATTAAGCGTTTCTTGGGTATCTGTACCGAGATATTGCTGAACATAGTTAGGAACACCGACTTCAATACCCATATAAAGGAATATAGCCAATGCACCAAGTGCAAAATGGCGATAGCCCATAGCTTTTTTAATATGTCCTATTTGAACAGGTTCTTGTTGAGGCTCTTCTATTTTTGTTTTACTAATAATAATAAAAGCAATAACAAAGATAGCCAATGCTATCATCAAGGCAGGTGTGGCACTGCCCATTTTTGCTTTTGCAACATCGCTGATGAGTGCTCCCATCAAAATATAGCAGAATACGGCAGCACATGAGTTGAAGACACCACCAACTTGAATAAGTTGATTACCCTTATTACCGCCTCCACCTAGGATATTAAGCATAGGGTTTACAACGCAGTTGAGGATACACATACAGAAACCTGCGATAAATGCACCAACGAGATATACAAAGAAAACACCATATAGATGTTTTTCGACATTTATAAATGTGCTACTCCATTGGATTAAAATACCAATAATACCAATTGTCAAACCGATAAGAGCTGTTTTCTTGTAGCCGAACTTAGCAATAAGCATACCAGCGGGAATACCCATAATAAGATACGCTACGAAGTTACCATAGTTACCAATTTGGGCGACAACATTAGATATGTTACCTTGGTTTTTAATAATGGTTGCCATTGGCGTACACAAGTTTGTCACAAAGGCAATCATAGCGAAGAGTGCAATCATGATTACGATAGCTCCCCACTGTTTCTTTTGATTACTCATGGTTTTTAAAATGATTTTTGTTATTAGTGAAAAATGATTGATTATTGTTCAACCCCAAATTTGTAGATTGTTTTCTGTGTATAGACCTGTCCCGGCTTCAAAACAACGGGAGGGAAATATGGTCTGTTAGGGCTGTCGGGGAAATGTTGCGCTTCGAAGCACAAAGCCGAGCGACGTGGGAATGTTGCCCCATGCTGTCCCTTATATCCATCAGCCCAGTTGTCTGAGTAAAATTGCACTCCCGGTTCCGTTGTATAAACCTCCATGCTACGTCCGCTCACTGGTTCAACGATTTTTGCAGCAAAAGATAATTCACCTGGCTCACGCTTGTTTAACACGAAACAGTGGTCATAACCTGCTCCATTTCTAATCTGTTCGTCATCAGCATCAATACGTTCGCCCACTGCATGCGGCTCTGTAAAATCAAACGGAGTTCCTTTCACGCTTCTGATTTCGCCTGTTGGGATACTGTTTTCATCAATTGGAATATAGAAATCTGCATTGATATGGCAAACCACATTCTCGCATGTCGGCGTCGGATTGCCAATTCCAGACAAAGAGAAGAAACCATGGCTTGTCATGTTCACCACCGTTTTCTTGTTTGTTGTTCCCTTGTAATCAATTTTCAGCTCATTATCATCGCTCAAAGTAAACATAACCGTCATCGACAATTCGCCAGGAAATCCTTCTTCGTAGTATGCCGAAATATATCTCAACACGAGCGTGCGGTCATTAATCTGTTCTGCATCCCAAACGCGAGCATGGAAACCAGTAGGGCCGCCATGCAGATGGTTAGGACCGTTATTGACTGCGAGGTTATATTCCTTTCCGTTGAGCGTGAACTTGCCTTTGCAAATACGATTGCCATAGCGTCCAACCAAGGTTGACAAAAATGGTTCGGGAGAATTGACGCAGTCTTCCAAGTTATCATGACCTTGAATGACATTTTCAAATTTACCATTTTTATCTGGGACCATTATAGCCACAATGGAACCTCCATAATTGGTGATTGCCACTTCCATGCCGTTGGCGTTGCGCAGGAAGAACAAATCGACCTTCTTTCCGTTAATTTCTCTTTGAAAATCAGCTTTTTTAAGTCCGCTTACAGACTGGATATTGCTTTCCATGGTCGTTATTTTTTTGTTATGCTATCGCAAATTTGCTAATAACTTTTGAATATACCAAGAATTTTTGCAAAATTTCCATGCTCAGATTTTTTAATTACGTTTATGTAGATATTTCCCGCTGCCATTTGCACATACGAAATATGAGGTATTTGGGGGGATATTCTAAAAAAGGTATTATAAGATACTTAGCATGCAGCACCAGAAATACACGTTTTGAAGAATGAAGAATATCTCCAAAACGAGCCTCTCTCCATCACACGAAACATATTTTAAACGCCATCGCCTAACCAATAACCAATTGATTCAAGACCCTTTCTTTCTTACCAAACACGACAAATACCATTTTCCCATTGCAAAACGCTCGACAGCGCCCCATCTTTTCAATTTATTATTTTGACATTTAAGAGCCTTATGCTAACTTTGCATCAATTCAAGGAGGCTCCGCTTTTTCGAACGCCCCTTGTAAATGGCAAGAAACAATTAGATTTTACTATCACCCGAAACGACGCTTCAAACAAACATACAATAAATCAGGCAACTCAATTATGAACCAGTCAGCCAACAAATTCAAGCAGCTTAATGCCTTCGCCATGCAATATGGCATAGCCTTAGGAGCATGGGGAATACTCTCCTTAGTAACCACGGGAGTATCCTTGAAAATCACCTCTCTTTCACTTCTAAGCAGCATTGTCACGCTCGCTTCGCCAGTCATCGCGGCATTGCTCACATCAAGATTCCGCAAGAGCACAACCACCCCCGAAGAGGGCTTTACCTTTGGAAGAGCATTTCTGTTCGTTTTCACAACTGGGTTCTACGCTTCAATATGGATTGCAGCCTTCGTCTTCCTATATTTGGCCTACTGGGACAATGGCTATATTTTCAACGCCTACGAATCCCTGCTTTCCAGTCCTGAATACGCCGGAAGCATGCAGCAGAGCGGCCTTATGAATTCATTAAACGCCAACAGCGTCTCCGACATGATTGACGCAATGAGAAGCATCTCTCCCGCTGGCTACGCATCATCTGTCATCTACATGAGTTTCATGACAAATCCAGTCATCTCGGCCATTATAGCCTTGATTTGCCGAAAAAGTCCCAACTTTGGAAAAGAAAATTAGTAGTATAACACCATATAAGATAAAACTGCCAAACTATGGAAAATGAAAAGCATCTGAATATATCAGTCGTTGTCCCTCTCTACAATGAAGAAGAGAGCTTGCCCGAACTCTATTCCTGGATCGTACGCGTGATGGAAAGCCACGGCTTCACATTCGAAGTCATCTTTGTCAACGACGGCAGCACAGACCATTCATGGAACGTCATCGAAAATCTGTCTGCAAACGATTCGCGCATCCACGCCATCAAATTCCGCAGAAACTACGGAAAATCCCCGGCCCTTTATTGTGGTTTCCGCATGGCGCAGGGCGATGTTGTCATCACTATGGATGCAGACTTGCAAGATTCTCCAGACGAGATTCCGGAACTTTACAGGATGATCACGGAAGAAGGATATGACTTGGTCTCTGGTTACAAGCAAAAACGTTACGACCCGCTGTCGAAGACTATCCCCACCAAACTCTTCAACGCCACCGCCCGAAAAGTGAGCGGCATTAAAAACCTGCACGACTTCAACTGCGGCCTGAAGGCCTACAGAATTGATGTCGTGAAAAACATCGAAGTCTACGGTGAGATGCACCGCTACATCCCCTATTTGGCAAAGAATGCAGGATTCAACAAAATCGGAGAAAAGGTTGTCCACCACCAAGCTCGCAAATTCGGCAAAACAAAATTCGGTGGTTTGAACCGCTTTGTCAACGGATATCTTGACCTCCTCTCCTTGTGGTTTATGGGTACCTTCGGCCTGAAACCCATGCATGTGTTTGGCTTTCTCGGTTCCATCATGTTCTTCCTCGGCTTCTTGGCTGTGATCACTGTTGGTGCCATCAAACTGGTTGCCATCTGCAGTGGCGTTCAGGCCCCGCTGGTCACCTCCTCGCCCTACTTCTACATTGCACTGACAATGATGATTCTCGGAACACAACTATTCGTTGCAGGTTTCTTGGGCGAATTGATAAGCCGTAATGCCCCTGGAAGAAATAACTATCAGATTGAGAAGGAATTTTAAACTAACTATACAAAAGATAGCTATCAAAATTCAGATATCCAAAATATTACGGTAATAAGCTATAGCTATCAAACTCAGTGCTTGTCGCTCGCCTATACTAACAATACAGGCAATAACAACTAAAGCGCAAGCATTCAATTTATTACGCCTTCAAAAAGCATCCTAAATCAAAAATTTTTCAAGAAAGCAGGGCAAAAAAGCGACACAAGCGCAACATTCTGCCCTCGCTTCCTTGGAAAAACAAATAAAACAAGACGGCATCCCACGCCCAAGATACCCCTTTTGAGAACAACTTCTCGAACGACTTACAATATATATGCATCTCAAACACATTCTTTCCACGTCACTGTCCGCGCTTTGTCTACTGGCATGCACCAACGTTGATTGCCCGTTGGAGAACGTCGTGACCATGAATTGCGGATTATACAATGCGGAAACAAAAGCATCGCTGAAAATCTCCGACACACTCACAATAAAGACAGGCGGAACAAAAGACACCACATTGCTCAACAGGGCCAATGGGATTTCATCATTCAAACTTCCCTTACGCTACGCAGCAAAGGAGGATACACTTCTACTGCGCTTCTCCAACGCCGCAGGTCAGTTTGCAACAGACACCATCTTCGTCCTCCACGATGGCCAATCCCATTTCGAATCCGCCGACTGTCCGCTTGTGGTGTTTCATAAGCTGAACAGTGTCAGATGGACAACCCATGCAATGAAGACAATGCCACTGGCCATCGACAGCATAGCTATCATCAAAGAAAACGTGACTTACGACAATGCTCAGAATCTTAAAATATATCTCCGTTCTGTGGTTACTCAGTAATTGTGCAGCCGCCTTTGCGACCCCAACGGCAACCACCCCACCCGCCCAACCAGAAAACGCAGTGACGGCCGACAGCCTCAAACCACAGGCGCCGACAAGAGGCATCCAGTTTGACGCAACGGCCGATAGTTTGCTCCAGCTGCAAAAGAATGCCCCTCTGTTTGCCGGATTCTCTGTTTCGGGCGACCTCGTTGGTGTGATCATGGCAGCAACGTCTTCTCGCGGACAATACGAAGGTGCTTTCAGGCTGAATCTGAAAGGCAAATACTTCCCCATTTTTGAAGCTGGGTTCTCCACCTGTAACCACACGGACGAAACGACAAAAATCCATTTCAAAACCAACGCCCCTTTTTTCCGCATTGGCTGCGACTATAATTTCGCACGCGACATACATGCCGGCGGACGCATTTTGGGCGGCCTAAGATATGGATTCTCCAAATTTGATTATGACACAGACGCCCCCGACATCATTGACCCTATTTGGGGAGACCGCCTACCTTTCGCCTACAAGGGCCTGTCCGGCAATACGCACTGGGCAGAAGTAGTTTTCGGCCTTGAGGCAAAAATATGGAAGATCTTCCGTCTCGGCTGGAACGTCCGTTACAGGATTCGGCTGAATAACAAAACCTCCATCATTGGCAGCCCCTGGTACGTACCAGGCTACGGCCAAAACGACACGCACGCTCTATCGGGCACTTTCAATATCATATTCGACATATAAAACGATGAAGAAAAAAAACATCATCCATTTCATCTTTCTAATCTTTCTTGTTGTAGGCACCATCTATGTCATCAGAAATCATCAGACAAACAAGTTGCAACACAGCGAAGGAAATATCTTCGGAACTGTCTTCAGTATAGAATATGAATACAAAACAGCTCTGGATTCTGCCATTCTTGAAAAATTGAATGAGGTGGACTCATCCCTTTCCATGTTCAATAAGCAGAGCATTGTCAGCAAAATCAACTCAGGCGAATCTGATTCAACCGACCTTATGTTCAGAAACGTTTTCCGTCTCGCCCAAAATGTGGCGGAAGACACGGACGGCGCATACGACATAACCGTCGCTCCGTTGGTCAACGCCTGGGGCTTCGGATTCAAAAACGGAGAAGACGTTTCAGCGCAAAAAATCGACAGCATCAAAACATTTGTAGGCTACAAGAATGTCACGTTGGAAGGCACTAAGCTCAAAAAGGCCGACCGTCGAACCATGCTCGACTTCAGCTCCGTTGCAAAAGGCTACGCACTCGACTGCATAGCAAGCCTGTTCGACAGTCTGAACATCAAAAACTACTTGATCATGATTGGCGGCGAAGTCGTCGTAAAAGGCATGCACCCCGAAGGACGCCCCTGGAAAATCGGCATAAGCCGTCCAACGGCCGACATGAACACCGAAAGCCAAACGGCACTTTCCATCAGCAACATTGCAATGGCAACGAGCGGCAACTATCTCCGCTACTACGAGAAGAACGGCAAACGATACGCCCACACAATCGACCCCATCTCCGGCCATCCCGTGCAACACGAATTGCTCTCAGCAACAGTGTTCGCCCCCACATGCGCCCAAGCTGATGCCTATGCCACGGCCTTCATGGTCATGGGAATGGAACGCGCCAAAAGCATTCTCCGGAAACACCCCGAAATGCTCGCCCATTTCATTTACACAAACGCCCAAGGCGATTATGAGGTCTGGATGAGTGAGAAACTGAAAAAACACGTTGTCAAGACAACTGAGCCCTAAAAGCCACGTGCGCTCTCCTGCCCGACACCAACTGCCCAGCCACAAATCGCAACAAAAAGACAGAAACCAAAATGGAACTACGAACCAGCTTCTATGAGCAGCTACTCCAGCTACCGCTTTTCCAGGGAACAAACCGGAGCGATTTTATGGAAATAGTTGAGAAAGTCAAATTCTCCTTTTTCAAAGCGCGGGAAACACAATTGGTTGCCAGGCAAGACACCCTCAGCAACAGGCTCGTATTCATCCTAAGGGGCAGTGTACGCACTGAACACACAAGCGATGACCATTCTTATTCCTTCTCCGAACGACTCATCCACCAAACAGTCATACAGCCCGAATCTCTTTTCGGGCTGTCCAACCATTACAGCAGAAACTATTGGGCGGAGGCGGAAACTGAATATCTCTCCATCAACAAAGACGCCGTTCGCGACTTTCTGTTCCTCTACCCCACTTTCAGAATCAACTTTCTCAACCTTCTCTCCACCCAAGTGCAGCAGAAAACGCGCCTACTCTGGCGCCAGACGCCTGAAACGCCCCACAAACGCTTTGCCCTCTTCATCCTTAAACATTGCTCCCATCCTGCAGGAGAAAAAACACTGAAAATTAAAATGGAACAACTGGCCAAAGAGTTGCTTGAAACAAGGCTAAACGTCTCGAAGATGCTACACGAACTCTCAGACAAAGAACTCGTCAGCATAAGCCGCGGGAAAATCGTCATTCCAAAAGCAGAAAACCTCTTCGGACAACTGCAATAACCTCCACGCAAAAATAGTCGGAAATTCAAACATGCGCAGCCGCTCCACCCTACGAAGCAAACATCCCACATCCACGCCTTTGAAGGCAATCATAGAAGAAGAATTACTCCAATTTTTTAAAACAATCTTTAAGCATGTCTAAAACCGATGCCAATCCGCGCCTTAGACCGCCTAAATAATTGCCCACGTAAAATTAAAATACTAACTTGCGCCTTCCAAAGGAGCATTCCAACTCCCATTATGGATATGCCCAAACATCACTTAAGAAACCAAACAACGCAAAAATCATGAAAAAGATTCTTTCCTTCATCGGCATTCTGGGATTCACCCTCGCCGTGTCGAGCTGCGTCAGCAAAAAGCAGTTCACTGACTTACAAACCAATTACACACAACTCCAAACCAAGCATTCCGCACTACAGGAGGAATACAACGGAGCAAAAGTGAAACTCGCCGAATACACCAGCGACTCCAAGAGTCTGGCCGCACGCCTGGCCGAAGAACAGCAAAGAAACAAGGAACTCAAGGAGGCATATGCAAAACTGCAAGGCTCCTATCAGAGCAATGTCCAGCAGGGCAACGTCAACATCTCAAAACTCGTTGACGAAATCAACGCCTCAAACAAATTCATCAAGCAACTCGTTGATGCCAAAACAAAAAGCGACTCCCTCAACCAAGTGCTGACAAACAAGTTGACACGTTCTCTCTCAAGAACTGAAGCCAACGATGTCGACGTGCAGGTGATCAAGGGTGTTGTCTACATCTCCCTCGCCGACAACATGCTCTATAAGAGTGGTTCATACGAAATTGGGGAGCGTGCTGGAGAAACACTTTCAAAAATCGCTAAAATCATCACCGACTATAAGGACTACGATGTCCTCGTGGAAGGCAACACCGACAACGTACCCATCTCCCAGAAAAACATCAGAAACAACTGGGATCTCTCAGCGCTCCGCGCCTCTTCTGTCGTGCAGGCGCTTCAGACACGTTATGGTGTAGACCCCAAACGTCTCACAGCTGCCGGACGCGGAGAATACAATCCTGTGGCCTCCAATGATTCTGCCGTTGGCAAGCAGCGCAACCGCAGAACGCAGATAATCATCACGCCGAAGCTCGACCAATTCATGGATTTGATTGACCAGGCACCGGAGCAGACTGAAAACGCCGAATAAACGCTGATTCCACAACAAAAACGATAGCAAGACAAGCACCGCAATCAGATGGGCATATACGCCCCTGATTGCGGTGCTGTTATTTATTAAATATTATTCTTATTATCCATGCAGGGGAAAACAGTCTAAACTAATTTTTAACACCAACTTAAGCGACAGGAGTGGTCGACAAAGGAATATTAGTTGGTAGCGAACGCTGCCCCACGTTCGGCCGTGTCTGGGAGCAGACGCAGTCGTGCCTCGCCCCAGATGCGGATGTATCTCGCCCCAGACGCGCTCGTGCCACGAACCGCGTTCGCCAAAAGGCATAGACCTTGATTCAATAGCGATAATCTCGCTATCATCATCTGCCATTGTAGGAAATTGCAAGTAGTTTTTTCACCAACTATAGATGCTTTAGTAATAATGAAAGAATAAGTTAATCATTTTTGACCTGTATTTTGTTGGTTTGAGAATTTGGAAGATTTTTCTGAGAAGCAATTCTCCGCGAGAGCAAAAACGGCTGAATGACCAATAAAGGTATTCAGCCGTTAAAGAGGTGGATGCTTTTTTATTTAAGATTACGTTTGAAGAAATCGCACATGCGTGTCAGAAGATGGTAACGCGTGTTGCCACCATAGATGCTGTGGTTTCTGTTGGTGTAAATCTGCATTTCAAACTGCTTGTTGGCCTGTACGAGGGCTTCGCTCATTTCCGCGACATTTCTGAAATGCACGTTGTCGTCAGCAGTGCCATGGATGAGAAGCAAACTGCCCGAAAGATTGGCCGCACGCTCCATCGGATTGATGGCATATCCCGCAGCGTTTTCATTGGGCGTGCGCATATAGCGCTCCGTATAGACGGTGTCGTAATACTTCCAGTTGCTTGGTGCTGCAACGGCCACTCCGGCCTTGAAGACGGGGCGGCCCTCAGACATGGACATCAGCGTATTGAATCCGC